>Ga0172375_10005529_pt1 | contig 18181 bp, 16 predicted proteins | sample LakKiv1m_FD_114537 | JGI IMG/M metagenome (GOLD analysis project Ga0172375, IMG submission 114537) | Freshwater microbial communities from Kabuno Bay, South-Kivu, Congo - kab_092012_11.1m | ecosystem: Environmental > Aquatic > Freshwater > Lake | place: Democratic Republic of the Congo...
ATTCCTTAAAAGTTTATCCTGAATAAGCTTACTTTTTCGGTTTCGGTCTTCCTCCTTCTGAGTTTTTAATTTCAAGAGAATTTTACTACGTATTTGGGCTTTTGTCAACATAACTGCCTATAAACAGGTCTCCCCCTCATGGGCATGGCCTTTGTCCTCAAAAGGTACGGGCTTCCCCTGCTTCCTGTAATAATCCTTTAAAGCCGAGCGCAGGGCCTCCTCCGCCAAAACAGAACAGTGCATTTTTACCGGAGGTAGCCCCCCTAAGGCCTCGGCAACCGCTTCATTTGTAATCTTAAGGGCTTCGGAGATAGACTTACCCTTCACCATCTCGGTGACCATGGAGCTTGTACTGATAGCTGCTCCACATCCGAAAGTCTTAAATTTTATATCTACAATTATATCATTTTCTATTTTTAGGAACATCTTCATTACGTCGCCGCAATTATGGAGGGTCGCTGCGTTAGAAACAAAAGAATGCGCTCCGTCAACCCCTAGATTATAGACATAGCCTTTATAGTGCATAAGATGCGATTCCCGTAATGTTGTATAATAATAATTGTCATCATACCAGGATTTATGCCTGATTAATTTCTTGGGACTTATTTTTAAAGGCAAGCCCATAATATCAATGATTTTCTTTAAAGAGCTATCTTCCTGAACATAGGACACAAAACTCTTTTTATGGATACCATAGGCCTTTCCTTCACAGGAATTAACAATTATCTTCTGCCTTAAGAATAACGCCCTTAATTGAAAGGCGAGTTGCTTTGATATAGTAACGTACTTGGCCCTTTGCCTTTTCAAATCAACGTAGCCATCGCCGCGCCACATTCCGCATAAAATCCCTTTTTGTTTATTTAATGGCAGATTCATTATCCAGGCAGGCAAATGTTTATCATTTGCGCCTTTCCCAAAATGCTTTGCAAAAAATCTGGCCAGGCGGGCAGAATAAAATGGAATATCTATGGCTGTATGTTTGCGATTAAAAATAAATTTCGCCGGCTTGATACGAAAGAACTCCTCAATTAATCTGACAACATCTTTAATATAGTCTTTCTCCTTAGAATTAAAAACGAACCCGATTGTGCCTTTACATTTGTCCGTTCTAACATAGCCTTCAGATAGATAATAGCCGATGAGCCTGCAAAAATCGGCATCAACCTTTATTTTCTTAGGCAATGCTTTGCTTTTAAAATCTAATTTGGGGATCCCGATATCGAAATCAATAAATTTAGCGTCGCTCTTTGACTTAGGTATGGGGTAGAGTATTATATCCCCCTTTTTCAATTCTTCCGCATGGAACCAATCGGGGCTAAAATTTTTGTGCGACCGAAATTTATCGCGGCTACCTAACCTTAAAGCTAGAACATGATGCTCGGGGGTAACAACACAAGAACCAAGATTATTTACCAAGAGGCGCAAAACCATTCCGTTATACAAACGGCGATATACAGAAGTGACATTGTGATACAGACCGTCATGACTTAAAACTTTAAACCCTTCTGTAATAGCTTTTATTGCTTTTACGCCGGGATTAGAAAGAATTAGGGTATCGGATGAAAGGCATATCGGATTCCCAACTGTACCGATCCCGTCGGCATCAGGGATCTCTCCGCAATTTCTTGGGTTAAGAAAATGATCCATGACTTTCTCGCTATAAGGAAGCTGCTCTGCCATTTTATTTGCTCATTATCAGTTTATGGGGCCGGGAGGACTTTTTATAATCCCTCTCTTTATGAATCCCTTTGATCTTATCCAGCTTGTTCTTCTTTTCCAATTCCTTGTAGATCAAAACCCAAGCGCAATCTTTTTCATTGTCTGTCTCGCATTTGCCTTTATTCATTCCACCGCAAGGACCGTTCAAAAGGCCTTTTGCACAAAGGGTGACCGGGCAGATCCCCGCGGTCTCTCCTAAAACACACTCCGCGCACATGGAGCATTTTTCATAAAAATCGCCTTTGGCATCCATCACCGCGCCAAAAATAGTATTATTAGCCGGTAAAACCGCCAACCCTAGGCGGTCATTGTCTTTTACTGACTGCACCCCTAAACCGCAGGCCAAGACCAACACAGCTTCACTCTCCCGCAGCACCTTCATATTCTTGGCCAGCTCTGTCTTGATCTGTGGAGCGACACAGGGAGCCCCGGGCATACACATTCCCAGAACCATCTTTCCCGCTGCTTCCAGATCCGCCTTCATTTTAAGCAACTCCGGCTCCCCCCCGCTCTTACAGGTGGCAGCGCACTCCCCGCAGCCCACCAGGAATATCTTCTTATGTTCCTTCAGGCCGGCTAATAACTCCTCTAAAGGCTTTTGCTGGCTGATGATCATAGTAAAAATTCTAACACAAAAATATACCTATCTCAAGAGAAAATAAGGGGTTTTGCTCCTGCGAAGAAAATGGGGTCAGAATTATTTATTTAAGAGATTATCCCCCCCAAATAAATAATTCTGACCCCATTTTTCATTTTTATTTTCGTTAGCCTCTCGACGAGGTATTGTCAAAGAGCAAAAATCCAAAGACCAAATAGACGACTTGTGGAGTTAAACAGACGGGTCTCACTCATGCGGCAAACCAAAACAAGCCTGCCCACTGCCGTCATTATACTGGCACCGCCAGTCACACTGCCCCGTACTCGGATAAAAAATGACGGAAAAGTAATACTCCCTCGAGGCGTTTGGAGTCTTGCCACCGCTGGTGCACCTCATCGCAATCAACTGCACCCACGTTGGATTCCCATAGCTGTTGGCCCCGTATTTGTAGAAATCAGTGGATGCACAGGTATAGTTAACCCCCGCGTCGGCATTCTGTATGTTGGTCATATCACCATTATCCAACCAATACTGATAGGCAAGCTGGCGCATAGTGCCTATACGGACTTTGGCTTCGGCGGTACGGCCTTTTTCTACCATAAGAGAGTATTGGCTTATGCCTACTGCCGCAAGTATGCCTACGATGATTATGACGATTATAAGCTCTACGAGGGTAAATGAACTTGAGGAAGACTTTGATAAGAATATGGGGATTCTATGCCTATGCATATGAATAGTTTACCCCCCCCAGATTTTTGTCAATATAAATTGTGCAAGCGAATCATAGGTTACATTTTAAACCGGGTACATAGGTTACACAAGGGACAGTCCCTGCGATGGGAAGATGGATATAGCCGAGGGGTGACGCAGAGGAGGGGCATCCCCGTTCCGAGGACAAACTTGCCCGCAGGAATGGGGAGACCGAAGCGGCAGGACCCCGAGGCGCGCTGCGCGAGGCAAGCCACGACAGCCTGCCTACCTATTCATCACGGAAATACTCTTCCAGGGTTTCAAAAAATTCCCTGTTTCTCTGTTTTTTCTCTCCAACAATATCCTCCAACTCCACATCATCCAATCCCCCCGGATCTCCGGCGCTTTGCACATCCGCAAATTTATCAAGCAGCCCACCCTGCCCCAGGAACCGCGAGACCTGGGTGAACACCGAGCCGCCTGGCTCCATAAAACTTCTGGGAGAACGGTCAATATGGGGTTTTAATAAAAATAAATTTACCTTGGCGCGAGTAGCGGCAACATAAAGCAAGCGGCGCTCCTCTTCGATCTCATCCTCTGTTTCCAGGGAAAGGTAAGAAGGGAGGTGTCCTTCGGCAACATAAATCAAGAATACGGTGTGCCACTCCAGGCCTTTTGCCGAATGTATGGTTGAGAGAATAAGCGGGGAGTCCTCCCTGTCCTTTTTACCTGCCTCCACTATGCTTCTCTCCGGGGGTTCCAGGGCCATATCCGCCAGGAATTGCTCCGTTGATTTGTAGCGCTGGGCAATGCGCAATAGAGAATCCAGGTCATTCAGCCGCTTGTTAAAATCATCGTATTTTATTTTTAAAAGCGGCTGGTAAAACCCGAGGAACTTCTCAATGATCTTTGCCGGTTCATCCCCCTGGATGTCAACTTCCTTTAATAATCCGAAGAGTTTCATCAATGTATCATTTTTCTGGCTTTGGCTATCGGAAGCCAAACCATTGTTCTTTAACTTATTTAATAACGCGTCTCCTCCGGCATTCCCTTTCTGCGCGAGCAACTCAATTATTTTTTGGCCGGTCTTGGGACCAATCCCGGGTATCAAAAGCAGGGCGCGCAACCAGCTGACCTGATCTTGCCCGTTATAAGCGATGCGTAGATAGGATAAGATATCTTTTATGTGGGCGGCTTCAACAAATTTCTGTCCGCCGTATTTTACAAAAGGTATATTGCGGCTGGCCAGGGTGATCTCCAGGTCATTGGAATGCCACCCTGAACGGAAAAGCACGGCTATATCATTTAAACCCAGTCCCTCCTCTCTTAACTCCAGGATCTTATCCGCCACAAAGCTTGACTGCGCATTCTCGTCGCTGCAGTCGATAAAAACCGGAATATTTCCTTCTTTCTTTTTAGTATAGAGGTTCTTCTCGAATTTCTCCTTGGCCTGAGCGATAACCGCGTTAGTCAGATTCAGGATAGGCTGGGTTGAGCGGTAATTCTCCTCCAGGGTAATGATCCTGGTGCCTTTGAAGATTTTGGGGAAGTCGATTATATTCTTGAAGTTGGCTCCCCGGAAGGAATATATGCTTTGGCTATCGTCGCCAACAACCATGATATTGGCATGTCCGGCTGCCAAAAGGCAGGCGATATGCGCCTGCAGTTTATTCGTGTCCTGATACTCATCAACCATAATATACTTATATTTGGCACAGATGCCGGCGCGAGCATCTTCATGATGGCTAAGCAGGTTTTTCAGAAAAACCAGGAGATCATCATAATCAAGAAGGGATTTCTGGCGTTTATATTTATTGTACTCATCGCGGATCTTTTTGATCTCTTCGGTAAACTCCATGAACTGCGGGTATTCGTCATAGAGGACATCGCTTAACTGGCTGGATTTGTTCACGCTTTTAGAGATTACCTCCAAAATAGCGTGCTTGCGCGGAAAGCGCTTCTCGGATTTATGATATCCCAGCTTTGTACGCACGAAATTTACCGCGTCTTCTGCATCGACCTGGTCCAAAATGGTAAAATTATTGCTGATCTCTAAAAACCTGGCGTATTTTCTCAAGATCATATTGGCAAAAGAATGGAAGGTGCCCCCGGAAACATGCTTGCAGCGCTCATCCAAAAGCAAAGCCGCCCGGCGGAGCATCTCTTCGGACGCGCGGCGGGTAAAGGTAAGCAGGAGGATCTGTTCGGGCAGGACCCCTTTTTCAACCAGGTAGGCCACCCGGTGCACTAAAACCCGGGTTTTACCGCTACCCGCTCCGGCGATCACCAGATGCGGACCGTCGATAGATTCCACCGCCTTTAGTTGGGCGGGATTTAATTCTTTGTGATAATCTATTTTTTGCATTTTTAAGAAAGCGCTTTCTAAAAGACCTTAAAATACCCTTGATTTTTATTCAGCATGTGGCATGCTTTGATTACTCTTTTTTGTTAACTTAAGCGGAGGAAACGATAGCGCAAGCCATCGAGGATTATCCCCTCCAAAAAGGATCCTGAAAACAGGGTCCTTTTTGTTGATAGGATACTTTAAGGCTTGGCTTTTATATATGCCCGGATGATCTTTTGCTCGGCAATCGGCTTGTCTTCAGAATTAACCGGAGTATTTTCAATCTTTTGTACTACCTCTAACCCGGAAACCACTTCGCCAAATATGGTATGGCGCATATTTAGCCATGGGGTTTTTGCCGTGGTGATAAAAAACTGGCTGCCATTGGTATTCGGGCCTGAATTTGCCATGGCTAGAATTCCCGGGCCATCGAATTTAGCCACCGGGGTGACCTCATCTTCAAAAGGCTTTCCCCAAACTGACTCTCCACCCATTCCTGTTCCTGTCGGGTCTCCTCCCTGGATCATAAAACCCTTGATCACCCGGTGAAAGATCAGGCCGTCATAATAGCCTTTTTCTGCTAATTTGGTAAAATTCTCACAGGCCTTTGGCGCGACATCGGGTTTCAATTTGATCTCGATGTCCCCTTGGTTAGTCTCCAGAACCACGATTGTTCCATCCATAGCTAATACCCTCCCATAGCAAAACATAAGCCCAATAATCAACAACCCTATAAATATCTTTTTCATAACTTATTTAGCCTCCTCCTCTTTTTGTCTCTGCCTATCCTGCAGGATCTTCTGGGCGATTTCACCAGGAACCTGCGTGTATTTATCGAACTCCATGGTGGCATTTGCCCGTCCGCTGGAGAGAGAACGGAAGCTGGTGGCATAACCGAACATCTCCGCCAGCGGAGCTTCGGCAGAGATGACCTTCTGGTTAGCCTTGGCATCAATATTCAAGATCTTGCCGCGGTGCGAACAGATATAACCCACGCAGCCGTTTAAATACTCTTCGGGAGTTGAAACCTCCAACTTCATGCTCGGCTCTAAGAACACAGGACTGCCCTTTAAGAATGCCTCTTTAAAACCGAATATGGCTGCCATTTTAAAAGCGATCTCCGATGAATCCACTTCATGGAATGAGCCGTCCACTAACTCTACCTTCACATCCACAACCGGGTAACCGCCGTAAGCCCCCTTTTGCATGGCTTCGATAACACCCTTTTCTACCGCCGGGATAAAGTTCCGGGGGATCGCTCCGCCTTTAATGCTGTCGATAAAATCCAGCCCCTCACCCGGCTTATTCGGAGAGAGCTCCAAAACTACGTGTCCGTACTGGCCGCGTCCGCCGGACTGTTTAATGTATTTACTCTCCGCGCTGGCCGGCTTTAGGATCGTTTCCCGGTAAGCGACCTTAGGCTGGCCGACAATGGCTTCTACCCCGAACTCCTCTTTTAACCTGTCAACGATGATCTCTAAATGTAACTCACCCATGCCGGTAAGGATGACCTCCTTGGTTTCTTCGTCAGTTTCCACCTTAAAAGTAGGGTCCTCTTCGGTCAGCTTAGCCAGGCCTTTGCCTAATTTATCCTGGTCTGAGCGGCTCTTAGGGACAATGCTTAAAGAGATCACCGGAGCAGGGAATTTTATCGCTTCTAGGATTATCGGGTTATCCGGGTCACAAAGTGTGTCCCCGGTTATGGTGCTGGTTAAACCCGGCACTGCCACAATATCCCCGGCAAAAGCATAATCGATATTCTCCCGCTGGTTGGCGTGCATCTGCACAATGCGGCTTACCCTTTCTTTTTTATTTTTGGTGGTATTTAAAATATAGGTGCCCGCCGAAAGCCTTCCCGAATATACCCGCACATAGACCAACTTTCCCATATGCTGGTCAGCCTGAACTTTAAAGGCCAGGCCGGAAAACGGCTCATTGATATCGGCCTTGCGCTCTATCTTCTTCTCCGGATCATTCGGATCATCCCCCTGGACCGCCGGCACATCTAACGGAGAAGGCAGAAAAGCGACAATGGTGTCCAAAAGTTTTTGCACTCCCTTATTCTTAAACGAGGCGCCGCAGGTAACCGGCACCATTTTATTGGCTACCGTTCCCTGCCGGATAGCCTGGCAGAGCTCCTCGGAGGTGATCGCATCCTCCTGCTCCAGAAATTTTTTCATAAGCTCTTCGTTAAGAGATGAGGCGCGTTCAACCATAATGTGCCGGAATTTTTTGGCCTGCTCTTTTAATTCTTCGGGGATATCTTCGACGCTGAATTCCTTGCCCAGGGATTCCTCATTGTAAATATAGGCCTTCATCTCGATAAGATCAACGACCCCGCGGAATTTATCTTCGCTGCCGATAGGTATCTCCAAAGGAATGGCGCAGGCGCTTAAATCTTTTTCGATGGCGTTCAATACGCTGTAAAAATCAGCACCCGTACGGTCCATTTTATTGATAAAGGCAACTTTGGGAACATTGTACTTGTCGGACTGCCTCCAGACCGTTTCTGACTGCGGCTCTACCCCACCTACCGCGCAAAATACCGCCACTGCACCATCAAGCACGCGCAGGGATCTTTCCACCTCAACGGTAAAATCAACATGGCCCGGGGTATCGATGATATTGATGCGGTGCTCCTTCCAGAAACAAGTTGTAGCTGCGGCGGTAATGGTAATGCCGCGCTCCTGCTCCTGCTTCATCCAATCCATGACTGCCGCCCCTTCATGCACTTCACCGATCTTATAAGAGCGGCCAGTATAAAAAAGGATCCTCTCGGTGGTAGTGGTCTTTCCGGCGTCAATGTGCGCCATGATCCCGATATTCCTGACCTTATCCAAACTTGTGCGCGGCTCTATCCGGGGTTTTTCTTTCGCTTCTTCTTTAACCGGATGTTCCTCAACCGGTTTATTTTCTGTTGTTTTCGGCTCTTCCTTTACGGGTACGGCTATGGCTGGTTCCTTCACTTCTTCTTTGGGGGGCTGGGGCTGCTCAGTTATCTCCGGAGCCGGAGCTTCAGGAATTTTTTCCGGTTCCTTTTTTTGCACCCCCTGCCTTAAATGCGTGATCTCCTCGGCAAAACTTTTCAGCCTTTCCTCTTTTTCCTCCAGCTCTTTTTCCAGCTCCGTGTATTCCTCGTTTAATTTATTGAACTCTTGCTTAGGCACCCACTCGCTGATCTTTTCTTTGCGTTTAAACTCGGCGATGACAGCTAAATGCTCCTTAATATCCTTGAGCTGTTTTTCGATCTGGTGTTTTTGGATCTGGATCTGCTCCTCTTTATCTTTGATCGCCTTCTCTTCCGACTCTAAAGATGTTTTTAATTCGCGCAGCTGCCTTGACAGCTCTACATTCTTGGCAAACTCCTCCTGGAGCTCATGTTCCTTGGCAATAAACTTATTTTTCAGCTCCAGGCTCTCAGCGCTTTTCTTAGCCAACTCCGCCTCTGCCTTGGCAACCCAATCCTCTCTGCGTTTCAACTCATCCGAGAATTTGGCCTCTTTTTCTCTGGCCGCCAAAAACCCGGACTTCTCTTTATCATAATCAGCCTTAACCTGAGCAAGCTCGCTCTCCAGCCCCTGCGCGTGGCTCTCCAGCCGCTGTACCATCTGCTCTTTATGCAGCTCTTCAGGAACCCTGCTTTTCTGCTCCTTCTTCTTTTTTGAGGAACGGGAGGATGACCCGGAAGTAAACATCCCGATGACCGCGTAGACGATCATCCCGGTTCCTAAAACCGCCAGTATCTGCATTGCCAGCAGCATCTTAACTCACTCCTTGACTTGCGGCAGATTTTGCGGCAAGTTTATCCAGCCGTTCTTTGATCTTGGCTTCATAGCCTATATTAGTGGGCTCATAGTAGCGTACTTTCTTCCGGGTATATTTCTGTTTTACAAAATGTCCCGGAAAATCATGCGCGTATTTGTATCCAATGCCATGCCCTAAATTCTGGGCTCCGCTGTAATTGGCATCCTTCAAATGATCCGGGACCTCCTGAACCTTGTTCTCCTTGATGTCCTGCGTTGCCTTCTCAATTGCCAGGTAGCTGGCGTTTGATTTGGGGGCACAGGAAACATAAATTACCGCCTGGGCCAGAGGGATCCTGGCCTCGGGCATACCCACAAATTCGGAGATCTGCAGGGCCGCGTTAGCCAGGACCAAAGCCATCGGGTCGGCATTGCCCACATCTTCGGCAGCCAGGATACAAATCCGGCGGCAGATAAAACGCGGGTCTTCGCCGGCATAAAGCATCTTGGCCAGCCAATAGATCGCCGCGTCAGGATCAGAGCCGCGCATGGATTTGATAAATGCCGAAGCTGTGTCATAGTGGCCGTCTTCATCGTGGTCATAAACTACCGCTTTCTTCTGGATGGACTCTTGAGCCACCGCTAAATCAAAGTTGATGTACCCCTCTTGATCCGGTTGGGTGGTCAAAACACTCAGCTCTAAGGCAGCCAGGCAGCGGCGGGCATCTCCTTCACAGATCTTAGCCAGGAAATTGAGCGCTTTTTTGTCTACCTTGACCTTAATATTCCCCAAGCCCCTGTCTTTGTCCTTTAAGGCATTGTCGATTATTTTTAACAGCTCCGGCTGCTCAAGCGCCTTTAATTCACAGACAATGGAACGGGAAAGAAGGGCTGAAGTAAGCGAAAAATAAGGATTGTGGACGGTAGCGCCGATCAGTATCAACCTGCCCTCCTCTACATCAGGCAGGAGTACATCCTGCTGGGCCTTATTAAAACGATGTATCTCGTCGATAAAAAGAATGGTTTTCTTTTGGTTATTCCTGGCGGCCAACTTTGCCCCGGAGATGACCTTCCTTAACTCTTCAACGTTGGAGGTGGTGGCATTTATAGCCACATAGTTGGCCTGGGTCATTTTGGCGATACACCAGGCCAAAGAGGTTTTCCCTGAACCGGGAGGCCCGAAAAGAATAAGCGAGCTCAACCGGTCGGCTTCTATGGCGCGGCGCAATAATTTGCCCTTACCGAGGATATGCTCCTGGCCGAACAGTTCATCAAGGGCCACCGGCCGCATGCGCACTGCCAGAGGCAGATCTTTAAAATTTTTCGGCTGATTTGTTTCCTGTAGAAATAAGTCCATAAAAAAAATCCCCGCAGAAGTGCCGTTGGAGAGATAGTCTGAACCGATTTGGTTTCAGGTGGGTGCCCTCCCCTTGGCGCCTAAGCGCCAAGAGAGTTCGGGCTCCCTGAACAAAAGTGTTGGTTCAATAATTATCAAGGTCTCCAACGCGCACCGCAGGGATATCTAAAAGAACGGTCTCTTCTCACAAAAGTATAGCACATATTTAGAGCTAAAGTCAATCCTAGCGTAACTTTATCCCAAAACGCTCTTCCAATAAAGAACAGATGGAATTGTGCAAAGGTACGAGCTCGCTTTCGGTAAGGGTCCGGTCATTGGCGCGATAAACGCAGGATACGGTCAGCCCCCTAAAACCGGCGGGGATCTGTTTGCCCTGGTAATAATCCACGATCTTTGCTGAATGCAACAAAGGCAGGCCTTTGGCCTCTATTGCCGCAAGCAGACCCTGGATAGGGATATCATCCTTGATTATAAAACTTATATCCCGGGTTACTGCCGGGTATCTGGGAATGCCGAAGAATTTCTTATCCAAATTTATATGGCTAAAGATCTTTTCTAAATCGACCTCGGCCAGAATAACCCGCTTGTTCTTGATGCCAAGGGCATCCAGGGACTGTTTATTTAAATCAAGCATAAATCCTGAGTCCTGTTGTTTGATGGCCACATTGACCAGCCCGGAACCTTGAGAGCTAAATTCGTACTCCCGGATACCGAGGTTATTGAAAAGCCCCTCTAAAATACCTTTCAAGTGAAGGAGGGTAAACTCATCCCTGATCAAACCCTGTTTGGTCAGAATAGGCCGGGAGCCGCATAAAGCTATGCCTAAAGACAGCCTCTCCTGCGGTAAATCCGGCCTGGCCGAGAAAACATTAGCTATCTCAAAAATACTTACATACTCCTGCTGCCGGTCTAAATTATACGCCAGGCAGCGGATAAGTCCGGGTACAAGGCTGGGCCGCAATACCTCCTGTTCCCTGCTTAAGGGATTAAGTATCTCAACCAGTTGAGCAGGCGGTTTGATCCCGGATCTTGCCAGCAGCTCCCGGTCAATTAAACTATAGGTGATCGCCTCCTGCAGGCCTAAGCCGACAAGTACATTTTCTAGGCGGGAGATAACATCCCTTTTTCCGCTGATATATAAATTCGGTTTTATTGCAGGCAGGGTTTGCGGGATTTCGGGGTAGCCATAAATCCGGCCGATCTCCTCTACCAGGTCTATGGCTGACTTTATATCCTGGCGAAAACCGGGGACCTTCACTAGAAAGGCGCCTTTTCCCTGCGCCTTTAGGCCGAAACCCAGGGCCCTTAAGATCTGCTTGATCTTAGGGGCGGATATATTTGACCCCAATATCCTGTTTACATACGCTGTTTCTAATTTAACCGAGGGACAGGCTGATTTAGTTATACCTATGCTTTTATAGCCACAGGGTTTTCCGGAAGCAAGTTTACAGATCAGATCCTGAGCAGCTAAAGAAGCAAGTTTAGCGGTTTCTAAATTAACCCCTCTTTCAAATCTATATGCTGATTCGGATTGCAGGCCTGATTTTTGCCGGGTCCTGCGTATAAGCACAGGATTAAATACCGCTGATTCAAGCAGGATGTTACGCGTCTTGGCAGTGACTTCGCTTGCTTTGCCTCCCATAATCCCAGCTATGGCTTGGGGTTTTTCATTATCGGCGATAACTAAAATTTCAGGGCCCAAAAGCCTTTGCTGATCATCCAGAGTGGTTATTTTCTCTCCGGGTTTAGCCCGGCGCACGACAATGGTTTCCTGGGCCAAAAGGTCCAGGTCAAAAGCATGCAGGGGATGGCCCAACTCAAATAAAACATAATTGGTAATATCAACTACGTTGTTTACGCTGCGGCAACCCAATAATTCTAATCGCTCTTTAAGCCACTGCGGAGAAGGGCCGACCTTCACATCACGAATCACCCTGGCGCTGTAAAAGGGGCAATCCTTATTATCTTGAACGGATATCTTTACCGGCTTAAGTTCTTTGGCCTTTATTTTTTGCTCTTTGGGAGTGGGGATTTTAAGCTTTGCCCCGGTAACAGCGCTGATCTCACGAGCAACTCCGAAAATACTTAACCAGTCCGGCCGGTTTGAGGTGATCTCTATCTCAAAAACAAAATCCCCCCCCGCCTCATCCAAAGAAACTACCTCCAGGCCAGCCATGGTCAGCTTCTCTGCCAGAGATTCAGGGGGAATTTTAATATTTAAAAAATCTTTCAGCCAATTATAAGTTACTTTCATTAGAATTGGTTTAGAAACCTTAGGTCATTTTCAAAAAATAACCTGATATCATTGATCCCGTATTTAAGCATGGCGATCCTCTCTATCCCCATGCCGAAAGCAAAGCCGGTATATTTTTCAGGGTCATACCCGACATGCTTAAAAACATTGGGATGGATCATGCCCGCGCCCAATATTTCAAGCCAGCCTTTCCTGCCGCAGACCGAGCATCCCTTGCCTTTACAGATAATGCAGGAGATATCCACCTCTGCCGATGGCTCGGTAAAAGGAAAGAAGTGCGGACGGAAACGCATTTTGATATCGCTGCCGAATACGCTTTTGGCAAAGAGGCTCAAGGTCCCTTTTAGGTCCGAAAACCTTATATTTTCATCGACCAGGAACCCCTCGACCTGATGAAACATGAAAAGGTGGCTGGCATCTACGGCATCCGGCCGGTAAACCCTTCCCGGCACAACGATAGCCAAGGGCGGCTTGCGCGCTTTCATTACCCGCACCTGCACCGGAGAGGTATGGCTGCGCAGGAGAAGCTTGGGATAATCTTTTAAATAGAATGTATCAAAAGCGTCTCGCGAAGGATGCTCCAGGGGAATGTTCAAGCCGGTAAAATTATTGCTCTCCGTCTCAACCTCGGGGCCCTCAACTACGCAGAAACCCATCCGGGTGAATATCCCACATATCTCATCGATGATCCGGGTGATCGGGTGCACGGAACCCAAAGCTGGAGCGATCCCGGGCATGCCGATATCAACTTTATTGTCGGTTGCTCCCTGAATGCCGCCGGAGAGGGATTTTTCTTTCTCGGCAAAGAGAGTTAACAACTTGCTTTTTAGGCCATTTACCTCTCTGCCGAAAGCGCCCCGTTCCTGGGCAGCAAGCGCGGGAATAGAGGCGGTCAACTCTGCGATCAGCCCCTTTCTCCCTAAATATTTTACGCGCAGCTCCTCTAAGGACGGAAGAGAAGCTGCATTTGAGATGTCACCCTCTATTTGCGCTTGAATAAGCTTAATATCCATATCAATACCAGCACCCCGCCTAGAATAAGGCTAAGTTTCCTCTTAGCCGGATCTGTTTTGCGGTCGATCATCCTGCCACTTTCGATCTTGCGCACGCTTTCTGCGTGAATATCCAGGTCTCCTCCGTGCTCAAGGCAGGCGCGGTGGAAAATTCCCGTGACCTCGATCTTGTCTCCGGATGATTTGTAGCTACCTGTATAATTTATATCTTTGAGCAACGATACGTTTATCCAAATGCCAATAGCATTAATACCATCATTGACATTTATCCAGGCGTTCTCCCCGCGCCTCATTATATCCCCGATGACCTCCCCTACATAACTGACCGTTTTTCCATCATACCCCTTGGCGTTATTGATCAGCTCCGTGCTGGAAATGCTCTTGGCAAAACAAGTTGTCAGCTGCGTGCCGTAAGCCAGGACAAAAACAAAGAATAATACGGCAGAGATCCTCTTCAGCATTATTTTTTCCCCCGGATGGAAGCCATAATAAACCCTATTAAGGCAAATACAGCCATAAACTCCAGGCGGCCAGCCCACATCTGGATTATATAGGTGATCTTCAGGGCTGTCGGCATGGCTGTATCTGTAATCCCGCAGGAAAAACCGACATTTCCCGCTGCCGAAGTAGACTCAAATAAAGAACTCAAAAAAGGATAACCGAAAAACATGCCTATAAGGGCCCCTGCGATATATAGGACTAAATATGAGACGGTAATTAGAAATGCCGCCCTGACAGACCTGTCTTCAACAAAAACATCTTTTATATGATGAAACTTCTCCACTACGACGGCCTTGCCGGGAAGGATAATCCTCTTTATGTCCTCTTTTAAGGCCTTGAACATGATCCCTACGCGCAGCATCTTGATGCCTCCGGAAGTAGAACAGGCGCAGGAACCTAAAGCCATCACGCAGATCAAAGTAACCAGTGCCAAGCTCCCCCATTCATTGATGAACTGGGTGGCGTATACTGTCATATAACCGGTGGTAGTATGCCCGGAGAGGAGGTGAAAAAAACCCTTGCGAAATAAAAGTATGGCCTTCGGATAAACATTCAACTGGTTCAGGCCGACGGTAACAATAAAAAAAGTGAGCATGATGCTGATAAACAAGGTCCTTGTTTCGATATTTTTGAATATCTCCCTGCGATTGCCGTTCCATAGTTGATAATGCAGGTTGAAATTAAGCGAGCCGAAAACCATAAAAAACATGGTTACCATTTCAAAAGCCGGGCTGTGATAATACAGGATATTCTGCGACTGGGGGGCAAAACCCGCGGTATCAAAACCCGCCATAAATATACAGGCGCCGTGAAAAAAGGCATTTGCCGGTTTTATCCCGTTTAATATCCCGGTTATGCCTAAGGCAAGCGTCCCTAAAACTAAATATACGATACTGATCAGCCAAATGAAACGCGCGGTATGGATTACGTTCGGTAAAAGTTTTTCCTCCCGCGCCTCCCCTACATACATCTTAAAAGCCCCGGAGGTACCCTTTACGAAAAAAGAGAGGGCTACAATGGCGATGCCCTGGCCGCCGATAAAAGGCCCCAGGTGCCTCCAGATGTTGTGCGCGAAAGATAAATGGTCCAGATCCTGCACCAAAACGAGTCCGGTGGTTGAAAGGCCCGACATCATCTCAAAACAGGCATCTAATGATGATTTCCAATGGCCGCTCAAAAACAGGGGTGTGGCTCCCAACGCCATCGCAGCCAGCCAGGAGAGGCTGACAACTATCATCCCCTGCATCCAGTTCAGGTCTTTTTCCGTGTGACAGACCTTGGTCAGGAAAAAACCAAAGAGCAGGGCCGCTTCAAAACCGATCAGGAAATCAAGGGCGGGGTTTAACTCTTTGAACGCCAATCCGATTACCGCCGGGATCAGCATGGTAAAGGCCAATCCCAGGATAATCTTCCCGAGATAATATCCGATTATTTTTACTTCTTCAAGACGGGGCCTTAATATCATGTCTTAATAGATATTGCCAGGCAAATAGCAAACCCTGCCAGCATTATGATCAGGGTATACAAGACTTCGGTCGCAATACCTAAAGCTATATTAAGGGTAAGCCTCAGCTTCATATCACAGATTGCCCGCTAACAGGCTTAAAAGTTGCGGTTCATTTCCGACCAGGGTCAAGGCGATAACATCATCTCCTGGCTTCAAAATGGTGTTGCCTTTCGGGATAATTACTTCTTCCCCCCTGACAATGGAGACCAAAACCGAATCCGGAGGCAATTCCACATCCTTTATCTCTTTGTTTATTATGGGCGAGTCCTGCGGCAAGTCTACGCGCACAATAGCCAGCTTTCCCCGCTTAAAGCTCATGAGGTTTACAAAATCCGAGAAGGAAACCTCTTCTTCGATGACTTTAGCTATAATTTTTGTCGAATCCACCGGGACATCGATGCCTAATTCGCTAAAGGTATGCTCATTATCGGGATTATTCACCCGGCCGACGGTGCGCTGGAGATTGAATTTTTCCTTGGCCAGCTGGCAGATGATCAGGTTGTCTTCATCGTCCCCGGTAACCGCTGCCAAAACATCGGCGCGCTCGATCCCGGCTTCTTCCAGTATATGCGGATCGCAGCCGTCGCCATTGACCACCAATGCTTCCAACTCCTTAGCAATCTCTTCGCAAATTACCCGGTCTTTATCAACGATGCTGACCGTGTGCTTTCCCTGGCAGAGCCTCTTGGCTAAGAAATACCCTATTTTGCCTGCGCCGATGATCATGATATACATAACTATCCCTCTTTCAAGTGGAACTTTTCCCGGACCTCTTGAAGACTGGAAACTTTGACTACTCCCATCAAGATATCTTTATTTTTTAAGACGGTGTTGGCTGCCGGCAGAACAACTCCCTGCATCCTTCTTAATGCCACTACCAAAAAATCCCCGGGGATATTTATATCCTGGATGGTTTTGCCCACCAGGCTGTCCTTTACTTCAATTTCGATGACCCCCAGATCCTTGGATTCGATCAGGTAGCTGGAGAACCTGCTTTCAATTATCTTATCGCGAAGCATGGCGGAGAAAAGCATTGTCCCGCTGATAATATCCAGGCCGAGGGCGGAGTAAATATGCGCCCGCTGCGGGTCATAGACGCGGGCAAGCACCTTGGGCACGCGGAAAATCTTTTTGGCTACCTGGGCGCTGATCAAATTGGTGTTGTCACCGTTAGTCACCGCGCAGAGGGCATCCGCTTTCTCAATGCCTACCTGCTTTAAGAGCGCTAAGTCAAAACCATTACCTACCATGGTCAGGCCGTTAAAGGTATCCCCGAGCCGGTTAAAGGCATCCCGGGATTTATCGATAACCACAACGTCATGGCCTTCCCCGGACAAAAGCTTGGCCAGCTCAGCGCCTACCCTTCCGCAGCCTATGATAATTACGTACATGGACCCTTCCTTTTATTTCTTGATCATCTCAACCAGTTTCTTAAAGGCATTACTATCCTTTACCGCCAGGTCCGCCAGTATCTTGCGGTCCAGATTGATCTTGGATTTCTTTAAGCCGCTCATGAATGCGCTGTAAGAAATTCCCTCCTGCCTGCAAGCCGCGTTGATGCGGACGATCCAAAGAGAACGGAATTCGCGCTTTTTATTCCGGCGGTCGCGATAAGCGTATTTGAGCGCGTGCATCAATACCCTTTTGGCCTGCTGGTATTGTTTGCTGGCGTCACCCCAGAATCCTTTGGCCTGTTTTAAAACCTTCTTTTTTCTTTTACGGGTTGCTACACTGTGTCTTGCCTTTGCCATTATTTTTCTCCTTTAGAACATTATTTAACCATAAGGCAGCATGGATTTAACGAATTTCGCTTCCTTCTTGCCGGTAATGGTCTTGCGTTTTCGTAAGGAGCGCAGCCTCTTGGCTTTTTTGCTGGAAGCCAGATGGCTTTTGCCTCCTCCTGAATATTTAACCCTGCCATTTTTGGTAAGCTTAAAGCGCTTAGCCACCCCTCTTTTCGTTTTTAATTTTCCCATTTTTCTCCTCTTATTATATCCTATTTCGGGGCGATCACAAAGGACATTATTCTCCCCTCCATTGAGGGCGCCTTCTCCACCTGTCCATCCCCCTGTGTGTCAACGATAAATTTATCTAGAACTTTTCTCCCCAGATCAACATGCTCCATCTGCCTGCCGCGGAAAAAAAGATTTACTCTAACTTTATCTTTCTTCTTCAGGAAGCTTTGCGCTTGCTTGACTTTGGTTGCAAAATCATGTTCATCGATATTCGGCTTAAGCCGGATCTCCTTCAAACGACCCTGTTTCTGGTGCTTTTTAGATTCCCGCTCTTTCTTCTCAAGGTCGTACTTGAACTTGCTGAATTCGATGATCCTGCAAACCGGAGGGGTAGCGCCCGGGGCAACCTCTACTAAATCCAAATCCTGCTGTCCGGATATTTCCAGAGCCCTCTGCACCGACATGACCCCTAGCTGGCTTCCGTCGGATCCGATAACCCG
>Ga0172375_10005530_pt1 | contig 18180 bp, 15 predicted proteins | sample LakKiv1m_FD_114537 | JGI IMG/M metagenome (GOLD analysis project Ga0172375, IMG submission 114537) | Freshwater microbial communities from Kabuno Bay, South-Kivu, Congo - kab_092012_11.1m | ecosystem: Environmental > Aquatic > Freshwater > Lake | place: Democratic Republic of the Congo...
CCGGCGGTTTATAATTCCGTCGAAAAGAATCTGGCGATCTGCGAAGCCTGTGGAGCGATTATCGCCTGTGACGATCATCTCAATTTTGTCAAGGAGCGGCTGGGCGCCAAAGCCTTTGCCAATCCGAATCTTCTGCTGGTAACCCAGCAACAATTTACGGAATTGCTACCGGCTGCGGTCAAAGACCGTCTGCGCCGGGAGGATTATCTCAAATTAGTTTGCCCGAAATGCCGTCATAAAATTGTCGTGAAAGATGAATTTTAAAGACCTGACGAAGGTTTTAAACAAATTTCAGCGGGATAAATTGGTGTTTATCGGATTAGGCAATCCGTTATGTGGCGATGATGCCGCCGGGCAGATTTTGCTGGAACGTCTGGCACACCGAACAGAACTGGCCGGGGCTCATTTTATGTTTACCGGGAGCACGCCGGAAAATTATCTGACAAAGATAACCAAAAAAGAGCCGGATGCAGTTATTTTCATCGATACCGCCCGCTTTAATCCGATACCGGGAAAAATCGAATTCCTGGAAGAACGAAACCTAAGCCCGACTGATTTCAGCACGCATACATTTTCAATCGAAATGATCGCCGCCTATATCACCAGTGTCAGACCTTGCCGGATATTTTACCTGGGAATTGAACCGAAGAGTACTGAAATGCACGAGCCGCTCTCTAAAAGTGTTCAGGACGGAATCGATGACTTTTTCGGGGAACGGAACGGAAAATAATGGTAACCAGTAAACCATATAAATTTATCCTGCCGTTTCATACCCTGGAGACTTTGCAGACCCGTATCGGTTGGCTGGTAAATCTGCGCTGGCTGGGAATTGTCGGATTGCTGGGGATTATCCCGATTGCCGATCAATTATTCCATTTCGAACTGGGATTTTCACAAATCTACCTGTTGGCGGTGATTTTCACGGTTCTCAACCTGATTTACTTCTTCCTGTGTAAATATTTCCGGTTTGCCAACTTCGGGCAGGAGATCGCCTTTACCGAAGTACAGATCGTACTCGATTTCATTTTAATTTCATTTATCATCCATTATACGGGTGGAATCAGTAATCCTTTTTATTTTATTTATTTAGTTCATATCATCATTTCGAGCATCCTGTATCAGGGCGCCTGGCCGTACATTAATGCGACCATGGCGGCCTTTTTATTGACATTATGGTCGGCACTCGAATATTTTAAAGCCGTTTCGGTTTATTCGCTGAGCGGTGTCCCGGCTTCCCTCAAGGTTTATCTGGTATCTTTAGCCGCTTTTTACATTTTAATCTATACGGCCACTTACATTATTCGCGACATTATTTCGGGCTACCGGGCTCTGAAACGCGTAATCGACCAGAAAAGCGAACAATTGGAACAGACTATTATCGAGCGTGACAAAATGTTCCGCTTTACGGCGCATGAGCTGAAATCGCCGTTGACCACCTTACGCAGTATGCTGGCAGTGATCGACGAGGTTTACGCCGACAGCCTGCAACCGGAATTAAAAGAAATGGTCGATCGGGCGGTCCGCCGCACCGACCAGGTTCTGATGATGGTCAAGGAAATGATCGAAGTAACGCAGTACCGCTACGGTTTGACCGAGCGTAAATTTGGTATGGTCGATTTTCAGGACTGGATCGGAAAAGTCGTCGAACAACAGCAGATTTATGCCGCCAATAAAAAAATTTCGCTGACGATCGGAAAAGTATCTCAAAAAGTTTCAATTTACATGGATGCCGTCAGTCTGGATAAAGTGCTCTCCAACCTAATCACCAATGCCATTCGCTACAGCCCGGCCGGCGCCAACGTCACGATCCTGCCGTTTTTAAAGCAGCAATGTTTTGGCTTTTGCGTCAGCGACACCGGAATTGGAATTTCGGAAAGTGATCTTGCTAAGATTTTTGAGGAATTTTACCGCAGTCCGAATGCCCGCGAAATGGAAAGTCTCGGTACCGGATTGGGATTGTGCCTGGTGAAGCAGATTGTCGACCAGTATAACGGTAAGATTTATGTCGAGAGTCAGCTCCAACACGGTAGTACATTTACGGTCGAATTACCCTATTTAACATAAATGGATTGCACAGATGGGATATATTTTTTTTCTTACGGTGTTACGAAAATGAAAATAATGCTACGAGGTGCTTATGGCTGCTTTAATCCGGTTCGGAGTGTCATTGCCGGACGATCTCCTGAAACGATTCGATACTGAAATTCAACTCAAAGGCTACTCCAACCGCTCCGAGGCTTTACGCGACCTGATTCGTGAATATTTGGTCCAAAAAGAACTCGATTCCGATGCGGAAGTGGTTGGGACTCTGACGTTGGTTTACGATCATCACGTGGCCGAATTGGATACGAAGCTGAAAAACCTGCAACACGATTTCTACCGGAACATTATGTCGAATATTCATTTTCACCTCGATCATCATCATTGCCTGGAGGTGGTGGTTTTACGCGGACAATGTTCGGCGATTCAGAATGTCGCCAATCGCCTAATTGGTTTACGCGGCGTCAAACATGGCAAACTGACATTTACGTCCACCGGTAAAAACCTGCCGGGATTGTAAGAATAAGGAATATACAAATGGATTTGAAAAGCAGATTTGTAATACTGATTGTTTTCTTGGTCATCGCCGGAAAAATGCCGGCGGCAGTCTATACGGATACTCTCGAAGTTTTTCCGTTCGACCCGGTGGTGGTGACCGGCAGCCGTACGGAAGTCAATCGCCACGATTTACCTTTAGCAATTACCGTCATACCGGAAAATGTGATTGAAGAGCGGGACGACATACCGCTGCTGGATTTGGTTGCGGAAAATGTTCCCGGTCTGTTCGTTACCAAGCGCACCAATCTCGGTTACGGGGTGAGTAGTGGCAGTGGTGGACAGATTTCGATGCGCGGCATCGGCGGTTTTCCCAACACCCAGGTTTTGATATTGATCGATGGCCGTCCTGACATTATGGGGCTTTTCGGGCATCCGCTTGGCGACGTTTATTTATCCGGCAATGTTAAAAAAATTGAGGTGTTGCGCGGGCCGGCTTCGCTCTTATACGGTTCGAACGCCATGGGCGGCGCGATCAATATAATCACCGAGCACAAGGCTGAAAACGGCTATCATCTGCGTTTGCCGGTGCGTTTCGGCAGTTTGAATTCAAAGCAGATCAATCTGCATCAGTCATTCGAACGCGATAACTGGGGCATTTCAGCGACGGCCGGAACAGCTTCATCCGACGGTTACCGCACCGCTGGCCGCGACGATTATACCAGCCAAAACGGTACCTTCGAAACCCATTGGCAAATCAGTGATAATTTTAATGCAGTGGCGAATGCCTATTTCACGAATATGGAACTGTACGATCCGGGGCGGACGGACAATCCTTTCACCAATCATCGCTATAATATCAAACGACGTGGCGGCGATCTGACTTTCAATCATCAAACGGTGAAAGTCGTCAGCGATCTGAAATTGCATTACAATTATGGTCACCATGTTATTGATGATCCCGGCAAGTATCTTTCGGACGATCGCACGGCCGGTTTGATTCTTACGGAAACTTACCGGCGCTCCGAAAAAACCCGCATCATGGCGGGTGTGGATTTGCGACAGTACGGCGGCCGCGCCTGGTTAGATTCAGTCTGGAAAAAACATACCGTTTCCGAAAAAAGTCTCATCACTCAGTTCAACCATCGGATTTTTTCCTTTCTCAATATCGACGGCGGTTTGCGTTATACCATTCATTCGGTGGCCGGTGCGGAATGGATCCCGGCTTGCGGCCTGGCGCTGCATCTGCCGAATACCTGGCATCTAAAAGGACAATTTGCGAAAGGCTATCGCGTCCCCACGATCAATGAACTCTATCTGTTTACAGCTTCCACGACCGATCTGCGGCCGGAAATCTCGACGAATGTCGAAGTTATCGTCGAGAAAGAATTTTCCGGTTTGTTGATGACGACCCTTTCAGTGTACCAAACCAAGACTGAAAACCTGATCGAAAAAACATTTGTCTCCGGCAAACCAATCTACCAGAACAAAGGCGAAACGCTCTTCAAAGGCGTGGAATGGGAAGGCCAGGTATTTGTTGTACGAAATCTGACAGCTTCCTGGACGATGAGTATCAACTCCGCTTCGCGTAAAGTCAGCGCCATGCCGGGTCAGAAATTCGACGTCAGTCTCCGTTACAATCCGATCCGTAAATTGCATTTGACCTTGCAGGGTCAGTGGATTAATAATCTGTACGGGGTCGAAAATCCTTATAGCTATGGTTCGCCGGTATATCAACGATTGGATGGCTATTGCTTACTGAATTGGCGCAGCCGTTTTGAGATTAATCGTTATGTCGAACTCAATGCCGAAATCGAAAATCTGACGGATGTCGAATACGAGACGATGTACCACTATCCATTGCCGGGCCGGACATACGGAATTGGAATTACTTTTAAATATTGATAAGAAGATATCCAATGTTACTTCGGGATTACCAAAAACAGCGCAATTTCTTTGATAAACGGGCCGCGAACTGGCATTTTCCGGATACCGACCGGCAGAAAATCAGCGCAATCCTGGAGTCAGTCAGTCTGCCATCTGAAGGAGTCATTTTAGATGCCGGTTGTGGAACCGGTAACCTGTTTCCGGTAATTAAAAAACTCGTTGCCGCCGCGATGATCATTGCCTGTGACATGGCTCCTCAAATGTTGAACGAAAACCGCCGCCGAAATCCGGATTTGAAAGTACCACTCTGGGTTGGATTGTGCGAGGAATTACCTCTGAAAAATAAATGCATCGATCTGATCCTGAATTACTGTATCTTTCCACATATCAAAAATAAGACTCAAGCCCTGTCGGAATATTGGCGGGTCTTGAAACCGGGTGGCTGCTATTTGATAATTCATCCGCAAGGTCGCAGGGCGACGAATCAGAAACATCTCCAAATCGGGAAACCAATTGTGAACGATTTTCTGCCACCCACGGTTTCTATCGTGAATCATTTGCAAGATCACGGGTTTTTAATCCGGCAGATAATTGACTGTGACGATCTGTTTCTGATCGAAGCGGTGAAATGTTCATTACATTAAAGAGCACCGTCAATGCCAGCTTAATTATACCCTGAGCGGTCATGTATGACGTCGGGTACTCATCCGCTCATGCCGTTAATGCAAGAATCATTGATTTCACGATTTTCCCGGATTATATTACCCGGTGATGATGGCCTTTTGAATAACTACGGGAAAGGAGCGGCTTATGTGCGGACGTAAAACACTAACCAAAGGCAAGATGGAAATCATCGAAGAGCTCTCAATCAAGGAATGGGACGATTCGCTTGATATCCAGCCGAATTATAACGTCGTACCGACGAGTATTATGCCGATAATGATATATAAAGACGGGCGAACTGTCCGGGCGATGCGCTGGGGCTTGATCCCGGAGTGGACGAAAGACATCTCGGCTGTGCCAATTCTGATCAATGCCCGCTGCGAGTCTCTGACCGAAAAACCGTCTTTTCGCGGGCTTCTGAACACCAACCGCTGTATCGTCATCACCGACGGCTATTACGAATGGCAAAAGAGCGGCAGCCGCAAACAGCCGTTTTATATTCATCAGCCGGATGGCCGGCTCCTGACCATGGCCGGTCTGTACAGTTCCCGGAAAGCGCCGGACGGGCAGACTTTACTGACTTATACAGTCGTTACGACTCCGGCCAATGCCCAACTGAAATTCATTCACGAGCGCATGCCCGCGATCCTGATGCCGGAACAGATCGAGCCCTGGATCAATTGCCGCGAATCCGACCATAAAAGCGCTCTGAATCTGCTTCAACCGGCCAGTATTTCCCTGCATGCCTATCCGGTGGGAGCGTTCGTCAATTCCGTTAAGAACAATTCCCCGCAATGTCTGCAAGCCGTCAATCCGGCGGCCGGCCAGACTTCCTTGCTGAATGCTTAATCATAAGATAAACATAACCGGAATCGTGCAGGGCGTCGGTTTCCGGCCGTTTGTGTTTACCCTGGCGAAGATATTGCAACTGACCGGGTATGTGCGCAATGACTCACACGGCGTCGAGATAATCGTACAAGGTGAGCCGGGACAAATTGCCAGATTCAAAGAAACGATCCGGCAATATCCGCCGCCACACTGCCGCATCGACCAGCTTGAGGTAGCAGAGTTTACCACCACAGAAAAATTCACCGACTTTACGATTGCTGCCAGTCAGCCGGATGACATTAAAACCGCCCAAATTTCGCCTGATCTGGACATATGCCCGGATTGTCTGCGTGAAATGTTCGATCCGAACGACCGGCGCTGCCTTTACCCGTTTATTAATTGTACCAATTGTGGGCCGCGCTTTTCGATTATTCAGGATGTGCCATACGACCGGTCGCTGACGACCATGCACGAATTTCAGATGTGCCCGGAATGTCAGCGAGAATACAACGATCCGGCCAACCGGCGTTTTCATGCTCAACCGAATGCCTGTCCGGTCTGTGGGCCGCGTTTGGAATTGCTTGACGGCAATGGCATGGGATTGCTGAATGGCGGCACAGCGATTGCCAATCAGGTAATTTTCGAGGAAATCACTCGCATTTTGTCTGCCGGTTCTGTCATTGCTGTCAAAGGCATTGGCGGTTTTCATTTGGCTTGTGATGCCCGGAATGAGGAGGCCGTTGCCACTCTGCGCCGACGCAAGTATCGCGAGGATAAACCATTTGCGGTCATGTTCCCGGATTTGTCGGCGGTCGCCGTATACTGTGAATGTAACGAGGATGCGGCCCGTTTCCTGACGAGCACCCCGCACCCGATCGTTTTATTACGAAAGCGCGCGGGAATTGACCTGGCTCCGGCCGTCGCGCCCGGCAATCATTATCTGGGATGCATTCTGCCGTATTCACCGTTGCATCATTCGATTATCCACTTTTTCCGGCAGCCGATTGTTCTGACCAGCGGGAATATCAGCGATGAACCGATTGCTTACCGCAATGAAGAAGCCCTGACAAGGCTCGCCGGTATCGCCGATTACTTTCTGATGAACGATCGCGAAATACACATCCGTTGCGATGATTCCGTGTACCGCATTTGGGACAACCGACCCAATCCGCTGCGGCGGTCGCGGGGCTTTGCACCATCAGTAATAACGTATAGAAGCGGATTCGCCCGCCCGGTTCTGGCCTGTGGGCCGGAGCAGAAGAATACCTTTGCAGTGGCGAAAAACAACCAGGTATTTCTCAGTCAACATATCGGCGACCTGGTAAATCTCGAAGTCCTGCAATCGTTCGAAAATGGTATTGCGCATTTCAAACACATTTTCGACATCGAACCGGAAATAATCGCCTACGATTTACATCCGGATTACCTATCCACCAAATACGCGCTTGATTATCCCGGTCAGACGCCCTCCGGCAAGCCGATCATTAAAATCGGCGTTCAGCATCATCACGCCCATGCCGTCGCCTGTCTGGCTGAAAATAATATTTGTGAGCCGGCGCTGGCCATTGTTTTAGATGGCACCGGATACGGGACGGATAGCACGATCTGGGGCGGTGAAATTCTGCGCGTGGAAACGCCGCGCTTCGAACGTCTCGGGCATTTCCGGCCGGTGCGGCTGCCCGGTGGGGCGGCTGCCATTAAAAATCCCTGGCAGATGGCGCTCAGCTATTTATACGCAACATACGGTGAAAAAATATGCAATTTGCAGTTACCATTTCTGAACGATATTCCTCCGGCGCAAATCGAAATCGTTCTCAACATGCTCCGGACCGGTTTCAACAGTCCGCGGACGACTTCCGGCGGGCGTCTGTTCGACGGCGTTGCGGCTCTAACCGGTTTGCGCAACTATGTGAATTACGAAGGACAGGCGGCGGTCGAATTTGAACAGTGCATCAATTCAGAAGAATTGGCAGCTTATGACTTTGAGATTGAAATCGAAAACGATAGAATTATCATAGACTGGCGTAAAGTGATCAAACAGGTGGTCAGAGATGTGTTAAAAAAAACCGGACTTGCCCGGATCGCCGTCAAATTCCACAACGGACTGACGAATATTCTCCTGCAAGCCGCGCTGAAGTCCCGCGAAATGACCGGGCTGTCAATCATAGCTTTGAGCGGCGGTGTGTTCATGAATGTTTACCTGTTGTCGGGTCTGGCGCGCTTGCTGGAAGCGCAAAAATTTAAAGTCTGTACGCATCGCCAGGCGCCTTGTAACGACGGTGGAATCGCCTACGGCCAGGCGATCATCGCCAATGCGATTTATAAAGCCCGGATAAAAGAGGAGGAATGCAAATGTGCTTAGCCGTTCCGATGAGAATCGTGGCAATCGACGCGAACCGCGCCAAAGCCGAGGTGGGTGGGGTATTGTACAATGCCAATCTTGACTTCCTGCCGGATGCCCGCATCGGTGATTATATCATCGTGCATGCCGGATTCGCCCTTGAAAAATTGGACGAAGCCGTTGCACTGGAAAACCTGGCCGCCTGGCAGGAGGTTACCGACGATGCGCAAACGAATCACCTGAGGCGACCGGTATGATAAAATTCATCGATGAATATCGCGCGCCGGAATTAATAAATCAGGTGACAGCGCGCATCCGCGCAATAACTCCGGCCAGACCTATTAACCTGATGGAGGTCTGCGGCGGGCACACAATTACTATCTTTAAATTCGGTCTGAAAAAACTGCTCCCGGAGAATATCAATTTGATTAGCGGGCCGGGATGTCCGGTGTGCGTGACCGCTACCGAATTCATCGACCGCGCGATTGCACTGGCCAAATTACCTGACGTTATCATTACGACTTTCGGTGATATGTTGCGGGTGCCGGGTAGCCGGGCAAGTTTACTGACCGCGATGGCTGAGGGTGGCGACGTTCGGATTTGTTATTCGCCCATGGACGCCCTGGAAATTGCCGTAAATAATCCGGCAAAGGAAGTCGTCTTCCTCGGTATTGGCTTTGAAACAACCGCACCGACCACGGCCGCCGCCGTCCTGGCCGCCGCCGGGAATTCAATCGCAAATTTTTCGGCATTGACAACGCATAAAACGATGCCGATGGCGATGAAAACCCTGCTGGATGCCGGTGAAATCGACTTGCATGGATTTATCTGTCCCGGACATGTTACGACCATCACCGGTCCAGAGATTTATCAGTTTATTGCTGACGATTATAAAATTCCCTGCGTCGTGGCTGGTTTTGAGCCGCTCGATATGCTCACCGCGATTTACATGCTGGTAAAGCAAATTGCCGAAAGTCGGGCAGAAGTCGAGAACCAGTATTGCCGGGCTGTCAAACCGGGCGGTAACCGCCCAGCCCGGACAATCATGGCGGAAGTTTTTGAAGCGTGCGATTCAATCTGGCGCGGGTTGGGCAACATTCCGGCCAGTGGACTGCGCATTAGAGATAAATACCGGGACTGGGACGCTGGACGCAAATTCAAGGTTGGTATTCCACCGTCCCGACCTAATCCTGGTTGTATTTGCGGCGCTGTTATGCGTGGCGTAAAAATCCCGCCGGATTGCCGGTTATTCGGAAAAACCTGTACCCCCGAAAGTCCTGAGGGCGCCTGTATGGTCAGCGCGGAAGGCGCCTGCGCGACGTATTTTGCCTATCGTAAGATTGAAGATTGCGAATTGTGAATTGACCAAGATTGAATGGTTATAATTCAATTTAGTCTTCCTGACACGATAGTCATTCAATTGTCAAACAATTGGTAGCCGGAAGACTGTTGATATTTTCATTCGATGGTAATCAAATAGTAATTGATCTTGTTAATCTTGTCTGATAAATATCTTGGCAAACTTTACGAGAGGGAAAATTATAACTCGATGCCGAGTTCGTCGATCTTGCGATAGAGCGAGGAGAGCCCGATACCGAGCAACTCGGCGCATTTATTCTTGTCGAAGTCGACCCGGCGCAGGATTGCGAGGATGTGCTGACGTTCGAAATTATGCACGGAGGATTTAAGATCGTCCGGAATATCGTTCAGATTCAGGCTGTTGACGTTAATGTTAGGCGGCAGGTCGCGCAGAGTGATGTAATCGCCTTCGCAGAGCAGGACGGCGCGCTCGATGATGTTTTCCAGTTCGCGGACTTCACCTTTCCATTTGTAATTCATCAGGATTTTCAGGGTATCTTTATCGACGCCGAGGACTTTGCGCTTGAGTTCGCTGTTGTAAATGCGGATGAAGTGGTTGACTAAGAGCGGGATGTCTTCCTTGCGCTCGGCCAGGGACGGCAGGTGAATTTCGATAATGTTCAGCCGGTAATAAAGATCTTCGCGGAAGTTGCCCTCCTCGATCTCTTTCATTAAATCCTTATTGGTTGCCGACAGGACGCGGACATCCATGATGATCGAATTATTACTGCCGATCGGTTTGATCTCCTTGCTTTCAATGGCGCGCAGGAGTTTAACCTGGGTATGCACCGGGATTTCGCCGACTTCATCGAGGAAAAGCGTGCCGCCGTTGGCTGCCCGGAAGACACCGTCTTTATCCATAGTAGCGCCGGTGAAAGAGCCTTTTTTCAACCCGAAGAGTTCGCTCTCGAAAAGGGTGTCGGGAATCGCACCGCAATTGATGGCGATAAAGGGCGCATCCGCCCGCGGACTGTTTTGATGAATGGCGCGCGCTACCAATTCCTTGCCGGTTCCGCTGCGGCCGGTAATCAGGATATTGGACGAAGAATTCGCGACCTTTCCGATCAGGTTGTAAATGCTTTTCATTGTCGGGCTTTCGCCGATGATCTGATCGGGATGATATTTGGAATGGATTTCCTGGCGCAGGTATTGATTCTCAGACAATACTTCCTTCAGTTGAATCGCCTTTTTAATGCGGTGGAGGACGCCGGGATAGTCGAGCGGCTTGACTAAATAATCGATTGCACCCTTGCGCAGAGCATCAATCGACGTCTCAACCGTTGCAGAGGCTGTCATCAGTAAAGTCAATGTACCCGGACAGATTGCCGGAATTTTTTCCAGCACTTCGATCCCGTTACGTTTTGGCAATTTCAGGTCAGCAATTAAGATGTCGAATTCATTTTCCTCGAGCAGATGCAACGCAGTCTCACCGTCAGCAGCTGATTGACATCTGAAGCCGTTTTCATTTAAATATGCGCTTAAGGAATTCCGCAGATCGGGATCATTCTCGGCGATCAGGATTCGTCGTCTTAGTTTTATCAGGAGTGCTTTACTGTTTATCGATTTGACCATTCAAGAATAATCTCTACCAGTCAATATAGAATGGCGGAAGTATTTATCCAAAAAATATTTTCCAATTCCGGGGAAAATTAGTTTAATATGAAAATTGATAGCGAAAAATGATAATCTGCTTCGGAACAATCCGAAATGCCTGCCGTAAAATGACCCGATACTATGATAAAAAATATAGTGCCTAAATCGTGAATACCAAACGATTCTCTTAACTGAGAAGTGAGATTGAAAAAGTTCAAATCCGCCACAATTTGTCCGTCTTCTAATTTCTCCGTCAATAATTTTACACGGTTTTCATTGACTTTATATGTAAAAGAATAATAATTTCCGAAGTTTATTTTAATCAGAAGCGAATGTCGAAAACAGATCAGGAAATAACTACATTACGGGAGCAGGTGCTGACCGGAGGCCAATTGCCCAAGCATATCGCCATCATAATGGATGGCAACGGGCGCTGGGCCAAAAAACGCGGTCTGCCGCGTGTCGCCGGTCATAACGAAGGCATCAATTCCGTCCGCGAAATAACCCGCGAATGTGGTAAAATCGGAGTCCAGGCGTTAACCCTCTATACCTTTTCGATCGAAAACTGGTCGCGCCCGAAATCGGAAGTCACTTACCTGATGACTCTGCTATTGCGCACCATCCGCAATGAAGTCGATGAACTGCACAAAAATAATGTCCGCCTGACCCTGATGGGCCATCTGGCGGATTTGCCGGACGACCCGCTCAAAGGCTTGATGGAAGGCGTCGCAAAAACCAGTCGCAATACCGGCCTGAACCTGAACCTGGCCCTGAGCTACGGCGGCCGCGCCGAGATATTGGATGCCACCCGTGCGATTGCTCAGGACGTTCGCGAGGGCAAGATCACTCCAGACGACATTAACGAAACACTCTTTTCGAAATACTTATATACGCGCGATATGCCTGATCCGGACCTGCTGATCCGGACCAGTGGTGAATTGCGTCTTAGCAATTTCCTGCTCTGGCAAATGGCTTATACAGAAATTTACGTTACTGAAACCTACTGGCCGGATTTTCGCAATCTGGAATTGCTGACTGCGATTCGCGATTATCAAAAGAGAGAGCGGCGCTTCGGTAAAACCAGCGAACAAATCACCAATCCCTCGGGAACCTGAAAATGACCAAATTCAAAACGATCATATCATTTCTATTAATATCAATAATAACGGTCTTTGCCCGGGCGCAGGAGGAAGCCGGCCTGACGATTCTGGGACTGGCCGTACAGGGCAATAAAACCATTTCGGAATCCAGTGTAAAAATTCAGTCCGGATTAATGGAAGGCAAGCAAATTTCCCAGGATGATATTTCCCAGGCCATCCAGCGGCTGTGGAAGCTCAACATGTTTTCGGATGTCAAAATCCTGCTGGATAAAGACACCGAGGCCGGTATTTTTCTGATTATTCAGGTGACCGAATATCCGCGTCTGGATAAATTCGAGGTCAAGGGCAACAAGAAAATCAAAAAGAGTAAAATGGACGAAGAACTTAACCTGATTTCCGGCAAAGTGCTGACCTCCAGTCTAATCTCTGAAATCAAACGTAAAGTCCAGGACCTTTATACCAAAGATGGTTACCTCTTAGCCGAAATCGACGCCGAAATAACGGATGGCTCCAAAGAAAACAGCAAGAATCTGATTTTAAATATTCACGAAGGCAAATGCGTTCGGATCAAAGACATTGAATTCGTCGGCAATGATCATTTTTCAGCGAGACGATTGCGCCGGGCACTGAAGGAAACACACAAACGCAATCTGTTTATCCTGCGGACGGGCGAGTTCGATGAGACGAAATACTCCGAAGATAAAGACAATCTCCGCACTTTCTACCGCAATGAGGGTTATCGCGATTTTGATATAAAATCCGATTCGATTTCCTATAACGAAAATAGAAAACGCATGATAATAACGATGAATATTTACGAAGGACCGCGCTATAAGTACCGTAATATCAATTTTACCGGAAATACGATCTATACAACCGAGCAACTGCATCAACTGCTCGGCATTAAGCCGGGTGATTATTACAATGACGAGGAATTGCAAAAGGCAGTTTACGAGCGGATCAACGGGGTCTATATGGATCGCGGCTACCTCTTTTTTCAGATCATTCCACTGGAAGTTCCGGTCTCGGAAAATGAGATCGACATTACTTTTGACATAACCGAAAATTCGATCGTTTCCATCAATCAGATTAATATTTACGGCAATGACCGGACCAACGAAAACGTCGTCCGGCGGGAATTAAAAATGTTCCCCGGTGAAATTTTCAGCCGGGAAGCCCTGATGCGCAGTCAGAATGAAGTCTACATGCTGAATTTTTTCGGCAATGTTACCCCCGATGTAGTCCCGGTCAGCGAGGACGCCGTGGATATTGAAATGACCGTTGAAGAAAAATCGGGCAATCAGGCCAATTTATCCTTCAGTATCAGTCAGACATACGGTCTGGTGGGCGGCGGCGGTTTTACATTCAATAATTTCCGGGGACGCGGCCAACAACTATCGATCAGCTATCAGCAGGGGACTTCTTATTCGTATTCAACCTATGACTATGTACCCTATAAATCCATGAGCGTGAGTTTTGCGGATCCCTGGTTATTTGACACGCCCAATCTGGTGGGGGTAAGTCTGTCCTATTCCGAAAGAGGCAGCAGCAGTTACTACTATCCCTATGATTTGGCTGTTGCGGGAGGCTCTCTGCGCTGGGGGCGGCGGTTGCGCTGGCCGGACAATTATTTCCGGATCAGTTGGTCGCTAGGCGCTTATAAAAAGGAGTATTCCGATATCGATGAGGATTATTTGGCGGATGTTTTGGAAGGAAAATCTAAAACCACGAGTATCGGTCTTACTCAGGTTGTCAGCCGGGACAGCCGCGACCGTCCGGAATTTCCGACGATGGGATCATCGTTCAGTTGGTCGTCGAATCTGACTGGCGGAATATTAGGCGGGACTGAACATTATACAAAAAACACCTTCTCACTGGATTATTATATGCCGACGATCTGGAAATTGGTCATGTACAACCATGTCGAATTCGGCGTAATCCAGAAGCTGAAAAAAACCAGTGTCATCCCGCCGGACGAACGCTTCATAATGGGTGGCAGTGGCATGATCTACGGAACGGCTTTACGCGGTTATGACGACAATGAAGTCGGTCCGTCATATTATTACAGCGGTTATTATTACCCGTACGGCGGGGAAACGATGTTGAAATATACCCTGGAACATCGCATTCCGATTTCGCCCAATCCGACGATCTATGCATTGTTATTCGTGGAAGCCGGCAATGTCTGGAAACACATGAAAAATACCGATCCCTTCGATTTGAAACGCTCGGTTGGAGTCGGTGTCCGCTTTTATATGCCAGCCCTCGGATTATTAGGGGTTGATTTTGGTTATGGATTTGACGATATTGACCAGGAAGGCACAACCGGTTACGGAAAACCGGAAGGCTGGCAGACCCATTTTATCTTTGGAACGTCATATTAAAATAAAAACCACAGAAAAGTAACGGAGGAAAAGTGAAAAAAATTGTTTTAACTGTGCTTGGATTCTTAATGATGGTCGGGCTGAGTAATGTCGCCCAGGCTCAAATTAAAATCGCTTATGTCAATTCCGATCGGATCCTGAGTGAATTCGACGAAGCCCGGGAAGCTCAGAGTAAACTGGATATTGAGGCCAAGAAACTGGAAGATCAGTATCGCGGCATGCTGGCAAAGTTGGACAGCCTGCAAAAAGATTACGAACGCCAGAAAATGATGATGAGTGAGACCCGTCGTAAAACCAAAGAAACCGAAATCGCGCAGTTACAGGATTCGATTCAGAAATTTCAGGTCGAAAAACTCGGTCCGGAAGGCGAAATCTATAAGAAACAAGCCGAGCTGGTGACCCCCATCCTCGAAAAAGTTAAAACGGTAATCGCTAAAGTCGGCAAAGACGATAAGTACGACTATATTTTCGATACGGTCGCCGGTAATATTTTGTATGCTGAACCAGCTCACGATGTGACCGATAAGGTCATTTATGAGTTGAAACGCACAAAATAAATATGCAGTTAACATTAGGGCAGATTGCCCGGTTAGTCGGCGGCACGGTCAAAGGTGACGAAACTACCGCAATTAGCGATGTAGCCGAAATTCAACACGCCCATGCCGGCGCGATTGCATTTCTGGGCAATCCGAAATACGCCAAATATATGGCAACTACCTTAGCGTCGGCGGTTATCGTCGAGGAAAATTTCAGCGGCGCTTTCCCCAATCAGGTGCTGGTGAAAAATCCCAATTTAGCCTTTTCGGTTGTCCTGGCCCATTTCCGGCCGGAATTGCCGCTGCCAGCTCCACAAATTCATCCGACGGCCGTGATAGCCGCCGATGCCCATATCGGGGAAAATATCTTTATCGGGCCGCATGTTGTGGTGGAACCGGGAGCGCAGATTGCCGATCATGTGACAATTTTTGCCAATAGCTATATCGGGCAGAATGTCACGATCGGCGAAGCGACGGTTATCTTCGCGAATGTCAGCATTTATCATAAATGCGTCATCGGTCGGAAAGTCAGGATTCATTCCGGCGTCGTCATCGGCAGTGACGGATTCGGATTCGTCAGGGTAAATGACGGCATCGAGAAAATTCCCCAGGCCGGACGGGTTGTCATCCATGACGACGTCGAGATCGGCGCCAATTCGACCATCGACCGGGGAACCGTCGGCGATACTGTCATCGGCCGCGGCACCAAATTGGATAATCTGGTGCAGGTCGCCCACAATGTCCGCATCGGTGAATATTGCTTCTTTGCGGCTCAGGTCGGAATTGCTGGCAGTACGGTTATCGAAAACGGCGCCAGCATCGGCGGCCAGGTCGGGATCGCCGGTCATTTACATATCGGCACCGGAGTTATGGCGGCTGCCCAATCGGGAATATCGAAAGATGTTCCGGACGGAATGTTCGTGCTCGGATCGCCGGCCCAGGAACGGCTGAAAGCCGCGCAGGAATTTGCCCATATTCGTTCGATACCCGATTTGAAGGAGCGTGTAAAAAAACTCGAAGTCGCTCAGAATATTTTAAAAACAGAGGAAAAGTAATGTCGCGCAACCAGCGAACCATAAAAAAGGCCGTTTCCGTATCGGGAGTCGGCTTGCATACCGGTGTCAAGAGCACCCTAACCTTCAAGCCCGCCCCGGAAAATTCATGGATCAGATTCGTTCGCACCGATGTCGAAAATTGTCCGGAAATTATCGCGGACATCAATCATGTCACCGATATTTCGCGCGGAACGACTATCGCCCAGAACGGCGTCCAGATTCATACCGTTGAGCATGTTTTGTCTGCCGTCGCCGGACTGGGAATTGATAATATCATTATCGAGGTCAATAATATAGAGCCGCCGGTCTGCGACGGAAGCGCGATTGAATTCGTCAAGGCTCTGAAACAGGCCGAGATCGTCGAGCAGGACACCGAGCAGGAAATCCTGGTCATCGATAAAATATTGACCTATACCGATCCGAAAAACAACGTCGATATTCATCTCACGCCCGCCGATAAATTTCAGATCACTTTTCTGATCGATTACAATAAAATTCCGGCGATCGGTACGCAATATTCGACGACCTATTCGCTGGCCGAAGAATTCGAGACCGATTATGCCTCGGCCCGGACTTTCTGCACGCTGAGTGAAATTGAAGGTCTCAAGAATCGCGGCCTGATCAAGGGTGGTAATGCCAATAACGCGGTGGTTTTTATCGACCGGCATATCGAGCAGAGCGAGGTCGAGCGCATCCGGGAATTATTCGGAATCGCAAATGAAATTTCGATCGGTCAGCGCGGGACCCTGAATGGCGTCGAGCTGCGCTATTACAACGAGGCCGTGCGTCACAAAATCGTCGATCTGATCGGTGATTTTGCCCTTTTGGGAGTGCCGATCCAGGGACACGTCATCGCCGCCCGCAGCGGTCACGCCCACAATGTTAATTTTGTCAAGAAAATCCGCAAGGAATACGAAAAGGTTCTGATCAGTAAAAAATACCAGAAGAGCCAGGCCAAGGGCGCTTTGCTGGACATCAGCGGGATCGAGCGCATCCTGCCGCATCGTTATCCGTTCCTGATGGTCGATAAAGTCATCGATATGGTACCCGGCGAATCGGTCACGGCGATTAAAAACGTGACTGTTAACGAACCGTTTTTTCAGGGACATTTCCCGGTCAGGCGGGTCATGCCGGGAGTACTGGTGTTGGAAGCCCTGGCGCAAGCCGGAGGGTTGATGCTGTTAAATACCATCGAGCATCCCGAAAAAGTCCTGGTATATTTCACCGGATTAGACGAAGTGCGATTTCGGAAACCGGTTATTCCGGGCGATCAAATCCGCCTCGAAGTCCAGATGACCCAGTTTCGTCTGTCAATGTGTAAAATGCGGGCGGTGGCTTTTGTAAATGACGAGGTCGCAGTCGAAGCAAATATGATGGCCTCTTTGGTGGATTTATAAAATATGAGCAATATTCATCCGACTGCAATCGTCGATCCCAAGGCCAAAATCGGCGCAAACGTGACGATCGGCCCCTATTCCGTAATCAGCGGCAATGTCGAGATCGGCGACGACTGCCAGATCGGCACGCAGGCTGTGATTTTACCCGGCGCGCGCATCGGCCGCGAATGTAAAATCTATCATCATGCCGTCATCTCTGAAATTCCGCAGGATTTGAAATTTGCCGGCGAAGAAACTACGGCCGAAATTGGTGACCGCACTGTGATCCGCGAGTTCGTTACGGTTAACCGCGGCACTTCCCAGCATTGGCGCACGGTAGTCGGCTCCGATTGCCTGCTGATGGCTTATGTGCATATCGCCCACGATTGCATCGTCGGCAATCACGTTATCATGGCCAATGCGGTTAATCTGGCCGGGCATGTCGAAATCGAGGACTGGGTGATCGTTGGCGGAATGGTGGGCGTCCTGCAGTTCAGCCGCATCGGCCAGCACTCCATTATCG
>Ga0172375_10005531_pt1 | contig 18180 bp, 13 predicted proteins | sample LakKiv1m_FD_114537 | JGI IMG/M metagenome (GOLD analysis project Ga0172375, IMG submission 114537) | Freshwater microbial communities from Kabuno Bay, South-Kivu, Congo - kab_092012_11.1m | ecosystem: Environmental > Aquatic > Freshwater > Lake | place: Democratic Republic of the Congo...
AGACATTATGGCTCTTGTGAATGTATATGCTCACTAAGGCCTAGTGTATCACTCCCTCGCTGCAAGCAGACGGGGAATTACGGCTATCGCTCGTATCCCTAAGAAAGATTAAAATATCCGACCGAGTTAAATACCGCCGTCCGAATAACCACCCCTCCTCCGACAAAATCACACCAATTTACGCTATGGCTCGCATTTATCGGCATGTATTTGTATTCTGTTTTTCGGTCAAACGGATTCGTTATGTTGCATGCAAGGATACCAAGCGTCGGATCGTGTTCAAATTCCAAAATCGCACGATTAACCGAAGAGGGTTCAAAGTATGAGTCATCGTCCAAAATAAAGCATAGTGACGCGCGCGTGGCTTTAACGCCATAATTGAGTCCAGACATACCATGATTTTTCATTAATTTGATCACCCGGACCCACGGGAATGACGAAGCAAGCATTTCTTTGCTTCCGTCAACAGAATTATTATCTACGACGGTAATGCGATATAGATTCTTGGGATACGATATGTTCCGTAATCGTTTTAAGATACCCCGGACATCATCTTTTGCGTTTGTATTGAGAATAAAAAATTCGACTGATGGTAATTTTCTTTTCATGCGTCTTGATATTTACGAAGGTCCGTCAATAAATAGTAATAATATGAAAGCCTAGGATTCTTTATGACTCTTTGATTAAGTACCGTATCTGTTATAGTCCGAATGATTTTTTGCACATGATGGCGCTTTTGCATTGTTTGACGGAGATGTTTAATGTTCCATATATATGCGCGAAGTATCGCATACGATAAATCAAGTCGCCGACGAAACATAAACACTCCAAATAACAGCACATGTATACATACGGTCTTGGGAAAAATAGTAAACAAATTTAAACTCCCAAAATTTTTTACATACGTCGTTAACATATTGCGAACGGATAAATATACGCGCTCCGCGTACCGATATGTCTCAACCGTATCTCCACCAGTTTTGTGATACATAATCGAGCTGGGCTCATAATTGACGCTGTATCCAGCGAGCCATATCCGATGACATAAATCCGTTTCTTCAAAAAAAATGTGGTAATCTTCATCAAACAAACCAATCCGTTGAATCACTTTTCGGGGAATCAACATCGCTGCCCCCTTCGCACTAAACATGGTATTTCTATGTTGATAGATATCCTTCGTATATGATTTATGGAAACCAAAATGATATAAATATCCCGAAGACGTAAGGTGGGAGCCTACCTGATCCAACAGAGATGGATCGTCCATCAGTCGTATTTGTGGTTGAATACACCCGATATGGGTATCTGATTGTAACCTAGAAACTAACGGTTCTAAAAATCCCTGGGCAACTTTTGTATCGTTATTCAAAAAGAAAACATACTTTCCGTGGGTATAACGAAATCCAATATTATTTCCTTTTGCAAATCCGGCATTATACCCTAACGGCACCACGCGAACCTTCGGAAATTTCGTCTTTACGTAAGTTACGGAACCATCTGACGAATGATTATCAACGAGAATAATTTCTATATTCTTATATGATATGTTATGGAGCGACCCTAAACACCGATAAAGATATTTCTTTCCGTTCCAATTGAGGATAACCACTGAAACGAGGGGGGTCATATTAACTTCTTCTTCCAAGTTACCGGAGTATCCGTAGTTTCAAGCTCCAAGCCTTCTTTGAGATATTGAAACTTCTGCTTGCCGATTGAACGCGCCCATGCCGTCATCTTTTGCACCCCCTCCGGCAAATGTATTGTAGTTTTGTACCCGAGTAATCGCTCCGCCTTTGAGTTGGTACAATAGGCCTCTTTCACCTCCTGCGGACGAAACGGCAAATATTTTGGCTTGAGAGAGGGAAGCACCCTGCCATCAGGGAAAAAGGTGGCAAGTACCAAGCGGGAGAGTTCGTTGATGGTATATTCCTCCCGAGGACCGATATTGACTATTTCTCCATTTGCAGAATTTGTTAAGCCCGCCTTCAGACAATACGGCGTAAAGTCGTCGATATAGGTAAACGCGCGCTTCTGCTCTCCGTCCCCGTAAATATAAAAATTTCGATTATTGAGTAAACAATTGATAAATATCCCGACGACATTTCTATACGGATCCGCGAGATTCTGCTTCGGCCCGTACACATTATGTGGACGTATGATCACCCAATCAAAACCGTGAACTTTCGATAATATCTGTGTCACCTCTTCCATTGCTGTTTTTGCAACCGCGTAAATATCTTCGGGGACCGGCTTCATGTCTTCCGAAAATGGCGGCTCTTGCGCTCCGTAGACACTCATGGAGCTTGTTAATACTACCTTTTTGAGTCCATGTTTAATCGCCGGAACGAGCGTATACGTATATGCCATGAGGTTTCGCTCTGTGGCGGAAATCGGAGTAAACTGACTTCTCCCTTCTGTAGCATCAGCAGCCAGATAGAAAAGCAATTCCGGCTTCACTTTGCCGATATACGTAGCTACTTTCTTTTTATCCCGAAGGTCCAATTTCGTAAAGGGAGCTTTGGGATTGGTATTCCTCACGTACCCGCCGGACAAGTCGTCTACGGCGTATACTTCGTGCTTTCCCATAGCCACCAATGAGTCGACGAGATGACTCCCCATAAAACCTGCCGCTCCGGTAACCAATATTCTCATTGTATTTTCGCTCACCTATTATAGTAGAGCTTCTGAGGCAGAACAAGAACAACAATGCATATTAGTAACGTAACAATTGTCATAACGCCCCCCCACCAGACATACCGCTGTGGCCCAAACGACAGCGTCACCTGACTAACGCCATCGGGTACATCAAACTCCATGAGACCAAATTTCGTTTTATGCACGGTATATGAATTTCCGGCCGGGCCCTTCGCAAACCAGCCCGGATGGTAATTCTGTGAGAAAAAAACGCGTCTTTCTCCTTTGTCGGGAAACGAAATCTCGTATGTATCATATCGGACAGCTTTATATGACACACTGCCCTTATCTGTCCAAAACAGATCTCGATACGACGGCGTTTCATAGATCGCGAGCTCCCCGTCACGAATTTTCCAAAGCCACGGGATACTATCAAGCACCTTTTCGTATGACAATTTTTTGCTGTCATCATATGTTCTGTCGCTGGTAAATAACTCACCCAATGCGTCGAAAGGAACGACAACATACCGCACGCCGAGTTCCGCCAGGCGCTCCTGCGTATCATTATGTTGTAGTTGATCGAAAAGTATGGCTGCGTTCGTTGCTTCAAATAACGGCTCAGCTTCCATCGCGGGTTTATAAGGTTGTGCGAATGTGAATCGGCTTTGGCGCGGTACCCAAAGTGTTCGGAAGTATCCCGGTTGATTGCTGATAAATGTTTTATAGGATTCGTATACGGCAGGCAGTAAACGATTAACGAACGTCCCTGGTAGCATTCCCGAAAATGCCTGCCGGTGTAAAACAATCCAGAACAAAATAAATACGACACATGGTCCCGAATATGTCAGCGTTTTGGAAACACGCGGGAAAACAAGCCGTTTACGTATCTCCCCTAGTGTAAACGGGATAAGCATCGAATACGAAACCACTGTCAAAAGATACCATTTGGTAGGATCTCGAAACATGACAAATCCCGGAACGTATTTAAATAACCAAAGATATATCCCACCAAACGGCTCGTGCGCCCCCTTAGAAAAAAAGGTACCGATAAGTGCCAACAGAGAAAAATATATAACGGATGTTTTGAACTTGGAGCTATTGATAAATAGCAGACTCCCAAAGGCAACCAGCGGGATAACAAGGAATTCTGGCTGCAAAAATCCGCTTTTTCCGAAAACATTTTCCGGCCAGTTCGGTTGAAGTAGCGACAATGCATGAGAAAAATCCGCGAAACTAAAAAATCGAACGGAACCAACACTCGTATAGGCAGCGCCCAATTCGACGACGGGATTGGTACGGAGCAGTATCTGCGGCAAAAACCAAAATGCATTTAATAACGCTGCACCAACGACACACAATCCAACCATCACTATCTGTCGTAATTCGACGCGCAACAATGTTCGAGAGTCTCGGCTTAAACGAAATATAATCAAAACGATCTGATAAACAAAAACCGCAACGAGAGTGATATACGAGAGCCTCAGATCGATCATCATCTGAAATCCCAAAACCACTATCGCTAAAGCCATGGATCGTACAAGAGAAAATCTTTCTCTGGATTCTCCTGAGAGAGATCCAAAACGTATAAAACTTGCAAGTACTAAAGGCGTCACAGCATACGCCAAAGCCACTCCCATTTGTCCCCCGGAAACCAACATCAACACATACGAATTCGTAAGGTAAATAAGTCCTGCAATAGGTTCGCTTATCCCACTTTTTGAAGGAAACACTGTACGGATCAACTCGCGCGAGGAGTATATCGAAAGGATGATAAATAGTCCGTACCAACCTATCTTATATACCAACATCCAAGACAATCCCAGCCATTGGGTAAAAGGCACGATGAGCATGGACTGAAATAAATGTAAACCCAACAGAAGATTAACCCCACCTGCCCCATTACCATGCCATGGCGCCCATAACAATGGAGTCAGGCAGAACGTCGATAGCATTTCCCGGAATAGATACGGCCAGTCTCCTCCAATAATGTCTTTGGCAAGAAACCATTTTCCAAAGACTACCGCAACGCATGCAAAAAAAAATGTACTATACAAAATCCAAGAAATGCTTCGTTTCATGTTTGAATCGGACGGAATAACAAGTACGTCGTGATCCCTAAAGCTATGAAAGATACGACTAATCCCGCATAAAAAATACGTTGCGGCTCTGTCTCCAGTATGAAATCTAACGACTTCGGGTTGCCATACCGTATTGGATCTATATACCATGCGTTTGCATATCTGTTTACTTCGTAATGGTATGAATTTGCGACAAACCATCCTTTCGTACTGCGAAGCATCCACTGATCGCTGAATCGTTCATTAAGTGCGATAAAAAATGGTTTTGCCTCAAAATTTTCCACGTGTATTCGATAATACGAAGGATTTACTTTTTCTACCCTTATATCCGGCGCACTATTCTTTGATTGAGTTGTGTCTTGTCCCGTCAGAACGATCATCGGCTGAGGAACATGATAGAGAGATAAATTCCGAAGCTCAAGATGAGATAAAGGAACATATGAGGAAGATCCGGAAAACTGCAAAAACGACGTGTTTGCAAACTGGCTCGACTTCACCACCGCTTGATACCGTCGCCACTCAGTCGACATTATTGTATTTTCAAAAAGAGTTGTCGGATCGTGTACGGCGTTATTTTTGACTTCCTCATCGAGGAGTCGCACATCAAACGATGCATCTTTTGTGCGGTATTCAAAGGAAAGCACATAACAACTATCGGGTACCCATTGATCAAATTTCCATATAAGCCCGCCCTTGCCGTTAATAAGCGTCGTGTCTATCAGTAACATCGTGCTTTGGGTTGCCTCGTTAATAGTTTCAATTGCGAAACGGTTTGCGCCCGTAAATATATTTACCGGCGGCGGTGCAGTGAACGTAAGGTGTATCGTTCCGGATTCATCAACGAGCGGTTTTTCTATATCAAGAGGAAGCCATCCGCTGGAGGCTGTAGACTGTATCTGATAGGTATGTATCCCATCAAATACCGAAAATTCATTATTGTCTAATTCATCTTGGATCAATAGATGAAGGGAGCGACTTTGCGTTTGTGGCGTAGTAAATTTATACGTGAGATGCGTAACATCAAGCGGCATATAGTTCACCTTTTGGGATAAATAGGAAAATACAAGATTCACGAGTTCTTCTAAATACTTTTTTTCTTCTCCGGATTTTGGTAAATCGGGAATAAGCCGTTGCAATCGGGCTTGATGCTGCAGTAAATATTCCGTAAGTAAAAACTTCTGCTCTATGACGAATGCTGAAGCTGGATCTTCCTTCGCGAGTACATCGGCTGACTCGACAATATAACGCATATACCGAACCAAACTCATTTCCCATGAATTTATATCATCCAAAGTAAATACCATACTTGCCCGCTTCATCAGGGGGAGAAGATCCTCAATTTTTTTCGCAGATAACCCTACAGACATTTGGTTTCCCCACGTCTCGATCTCCAATATCCTTTTCGCCGATAAAAATAGCCGCCTATCTATTTTTTGATCGGAAGTTTTTTTGCCTGCCCTCCATACGCTGAATTCTTCTTTCGCTAAAATTAATGGATAAATGAAAGAATCTATCGGCGTTGTTACAAACGAATGATGGAGCATCCGGGGGGGATCAATATTTTTGAGTATGTTTCCGAATACGTTCTCCGATACCCCCACGGAATACGCTTTATCCACGCTGGAAGGACGATAATGTTGTTCAAATAGCGCAGATTCCGTACTATCGTTTATCGATAACGCCAGACGGTACATTGAGTCCGTCAGTTTTTGATCGAAATATATACTTGTTGACGGGATATACACTTCAGATGCGTCATATGCATCCGGTAACTCATAGATATAAAATCTGTTATCGTTGCTGTAAAGAGTTTTAAGCCCTAGCGTTTGGATGAATTTTTTATATGACTCCTGAGTGTGAGGAAAAAAGTTCTGCATGAACGAGTACGGTAAATACGGGAAACTCTGGTCATAAATCCCGGGATCCGCATTATAAAATATATACCGGACGCCCAATGTTGCAAGTAACCGCTTAAATAGTTCTGTATTTCCGGTCCGCACTGCGGATATGACCATATTTTTATAGATTCCTAGCTCTTGGGAGCCCGAAAAATCCTGCCTATCGGTAAGATACGCTATTGTCGAAGGCCCTTCATAGGCGCCCCCGTTCTTACCGGAAATGACCTGATACCCGGGGTCGCTGAATGGGAGAATAAAAAATTTTCCGTCCGCCTTCATTGACCGGATATAACGTAACACCTCTTCATACCGAGGATCCATGGAAAATATGCTTTTCACTTTATATGATTGCCAGTGATATCCATTTTGCATAATTTCTCCGCGTAAAAACGGGGTTGCTAGAACGATTAACAACGAAGCGACACCCACCCACAGAAGACGGCTCCATTTAATCCTCATTATCTCCCCTATATGCGCCAATGCCTGTCCCAGCAGAAGGGCGTAAGCGAAATGATACAGAGGTCCCCACTGGCCGTAAAAATTGCGAAACATGGAAAACCCCGGCACATTAAACAAGGCTTTATAGAGTTCATATCCGGTGTTTGTGATCTTGGCGGATACCCAAAAAAGGGCTACAAGAAAAAATGCCGTCGTCAACACAAATGTTTTTCTGGTATTTTTATACAATCCGAAAATGAGGGTAAACGGAAACAAAACAAATGCCCACGAATACCACGGCAAGCTGGTTAACTGAGGAAGCGCGAGGAGATGCGAACTCACGCGTATACTACCGGCAATACCGATAAAATACCCAAGCCCTCTTCCCAGTTTAAACTGATCGGAAAATATATCGGCGGCATTCGCACTTCCCGTATACCACAATCCACGGATAATAGGTGCGACATGAAAAATCTGCAGAAAAAGAAAAAGCACGCCCCCCACCAAAAGCCCTTTTATGGGAATCGGCTGCTTTTTCACGTACTTGGTGTATAAAAGTAAAAAAATAACCGACATTGGGTAAAAAGCGAAAAATGGAGGAGCCCCGACGTAACTGAAGTTGGGGGAAAACAACACGGTAACCAGAAGTGCAACGGTCATATACCGGAAATTGCGGGTAACGAAAAACCGAAGCAGCAAAAAAAACATGAGAGGATTAAGGAATATCTGATAAAACGTGAGAATGACGTGTTTCCAACCGGTATTTAACTGGGGAGGGAATATGTAAAACAACGAGGCGATAAGCGCCGAAACCATCGGGATATAGGAATGTTTATATGACGTATCGGAAAGAAGTTCCCGTATGGTTAAATATACAAATAGAAACGCCAAACTGAGAGTGAGACCATAAAACGCGGATATAAGAGCTGTCGGACTGCGCAAAACTAACGATACGACATACACAAAAAGGAAATGCGGTAGTCCATAGTAACTGTAGTTATCGTTCCCTAATCCTGAGCTAGACACGGAAAACAGCGACTGGTTTTTAAGGTATTCCAGCGGATCATAAAAGTATAACCTGCTACTGTCTCCGCCCATGTCTACCTGACCGTCTTTAAACCAAAGAAATGGAGCGAGAAATAGAGCTATAGAGATGGCAAAGATAAACAGAAGCTGTAAGCTGCTGTGCTTTGGGTACGTGATACTCCTCATAAAACGCTTTCTAATTATTTCGTAGGAATGTATGGAACAAGAGTCGGCAGAAATTGTTGCTTCATACCATCACTTAATTTCTCTCCATTGCTGTATGACTCCCGCAATCCAAAAAAGCACAAGCCATACTGCCGCGCGCTCAGTTCTCACCGACGTACTGGTAGTAAGAAATAGAACATACATAACTCCAAGGAGAGCAAGACAGATAATGAAAGTGACTTTGCTCGTCAGCCGATACCATCTGGTACCGAGCGCATATATGCCGATGAGTCCAAAAAAACGGACATCGGAACTTGCCGGAATATAGAATATATCTCCGAGCACCCCTGCAAAAAGGAGTCCCAATACCAAAGATTTATTCGATCGAATAAATCCTAGTATTCGTTGATAGTGCTTTTTCACAACTACCATGCTATTTTTCATAGCGTTTATTGTACCACGCACGGAACATAAGATACATTCCCTGAATACCAAATCCGACTCCTCCTATCAAGCTTATCCAGAAGCCGAGAGTGACGTATCGCTGTGTCACCATTTCTACTTCATATTCCCCCGGTGCTACTGCCCATGCGTTAGCATATCCGTTTACGGGAAAATGTGATGAATTGATTGTGTGATTGCTCACATCTCGTAATTCCCACACCGCATTATACTGATTAGCGAAAGTCAAAATAACCCGTTTATCTTTCATATTTACAGATACTCTATATCGGACCGGACTAATCTTTGTATAGGCAACCGTAGCTGAGCTAACTACGTGACTCGTATTTTCATCACAAGATAGAAAAGGTAGCCCGGCGTTTATGCAAACTGATTTTTCAAGATATGTCGTATGTATGCTGCGACCTGGATCTGTAAGGATGCTGCTGTCAAGTCCATGCCAATCTGCCTTTGGGGATCGGTATATGAATATACTATCGGAAACGGAGAATAATGGAGTATACGTTGGTAGTTCGTACAGTCGATACGGTCCTATTTCATGAATCATTTTTGCATTTAGAGCGGAAATGAAATCGCTATATTCTGTTTGTGTCGCGGGGAGCGCCGTTCGCATATACCCATATGGGAATCCGGAAAACCGTGCATCGTAAATATTCGGATCGCTATTGTGGAAAATGTAGCGAATATTTAATAATCCGAGTAAACGAAGGATACTTATATAGTCTTTTTTCTTAGAAAATTCCATAAACAGTTCGGGAAATGGATTCATGTTCTGATATCCGACAAAATCATTTCTTCCCGTGAGGTATGCTATGGTGGAAGGCCCAATATATGCTCCCTTATTTACCCCGCCTAATAACTGAAAATAAAAATCTGTAAACGGCAGGTTTAGAATTTTTCCATCCTCCGGGAGACGCCGGATCAATCCGAGCATGCGTTCGTATTGCGGATCCATGATAACTGAAATCCGAACATCGGCTCCCTGATGCCGTATGTTTGCGATACTTCCGTTTAAAAACTGCCAGTTTTGGACAATAATCAGAGCAAAACAAATGACGGTTATACTAATCGTTGTGCGTGGCTTCAGCCGACCGAAGATCCCATGCAACCCGAATCCAAAAAGCACCGCATAGAAGAATGCATACACAAACTGCCACTGACCGATAAAGTTTCGAAACATCCCAAATCCCGGTATCAAGAACAACTTGCGATATATGGCTACACCCAACCCCGTAATATTCGCACTGACTAGAAATAACGTCAGAAGGAAAAACACGCCGGTCACTTGAAGCAACCTTTTCCTTTCTGTTGTAATAAAACCGATAATCATGATAAATACCGGGATAACACTTGTCCAAGCGTAAGACGCCGAAACAGGGGGAAGCAGCAAATATAAACTCACCTTTCCCAAACCCAAAATCGCGTTAAAGTACCCCATCGCATCAGAACCCGCATTGAATGCTCTGCCATACAACTCGCTTCCGGGATTGGTAACGTTGGCAACCTCGGGGATTAGATGAAACGCGTGTAACGAAACGAAAAGCAATAGCGGAACGATCATCCTGCGACCGGAAATTGAACGCTTCAGAATAACCGAAATAACTACTATTATATAGAGCACTGATAAGGGATAAAATGCAAATAATTGCGGCGGGGCGGATAATGAAAAATTCGGGGCATATAATACACTCACAAACAACGCGATCCAGGTATATATCGGATTTTGACTAAGGAAAAATCGAAACAAGAGGTATGCCATCATGGGATTTAGAAAAACCTGATTATGAGTAAGCAGCGCGGCAGGCATGTTTACTGTCACACTTCCCGAAAGCGCGTACCATACCCCGGAAACGAACGCACTTGATTCAATCGCGACGTCAGTTTTCCTTTTCTTTGATAACTCGACAAGCACATCCCGGACCAATAAATATACAAAGAGAAATGAAAGCGAAAGCTTCAAGCCCTTTTCCATGCCAACTAATACTGACGTCGATCCAAAAATTCTACTGACCCCTTCGAGAAAAAGCAGATGGGGAATAAAATATTGGTTAGCGGATACTCTTGCCGTTCCTATTGGATCAACAGTATAGAGACTGGTTGATCGAAGGTATTCCATTGGGCTATATAGCCAAAGCCGTGCACTATCTCCTCCCATATCCAATTCACCCTGCGGATACCACGTAAACGGCAAAACAAAAAGAATTATGGAAATAAAAAAAACTAGATACTTATGCATGGATTTCATTATTTGACCTGACAAACCAACCCAGTAATCCAAATACGGTTGCCAAAGAAAAAATCGTCACAGCGATTCCGTAAAAGAAATATTTTTGCGACTCAAGCTCAAAATATATTGTATACGTATTTCGGTTAGGCAGCTCGTCAGCATGAAAATACCAACCATTTGCGTACCAATTCACCGGAATATGAGCTTGCTTGCCGATGATGCGATTATCCACTATCGCTCTCCACCCCCCATGAAAGGAATGCTGCATAACTATAAACAACGGCTGTTTATCCGATTCGTTATTTGTCACGGTGACGGCATACTTTGACGGAGTCAGCATGCGCAGACCTACATTCACATCGGGGGAGCGGTAGACATCGCTGCAAAAAGTTCTAAAACTCGGCATGCGACAAACGCTCCTATTTACTAGCACGGAATTTTCTTGGGGAATTCGGAAAGAATCGTCACCCGTAAATTCCACGGCCTCCGGGATAAATATTGTCGGGTGTATTGTGGGTGTTTCAAGCGAATAGATACTATACGGACCGTTTTGATATATTATTTTCAGGGGAAAATTCGCCAAGAATGATTTGTATTCGCTTTGGGTTTTGGGTAACGACGTCTGCATGTACCCATACGGGCCGGGAGTGACTTTCTCGTTATATATTGTTTCATCGGAATTGTGCAATATGTATCGTACGTTTATTTGCTGCAACAGTCGAACTAATCCGGCGTAATCATGATCACGAGACAACCTCATTACCTCCTCTGATATCGTATAGTTTCCGTAATAGCCAAAACTCTGATACCCCACGAATCCGTATTTACCCGTCAAATGATACAGGGTAGATGGCCCCTCATACAAACCCCCGTTGGTACCGGAAATCACCTGGTAAAAAAAGTCCGTAAGTGGCAACACGAGAATTTTTCCGTCGTCGGGAAGTTGCCTGATATATTCAAGCGTCTCTTCATATTTCGGATCCATTCGGATAAGTGTCGATACTCCGCCTGACCGTCGGATCTCGTTTTTGGTCACTGCCCTCCCCGAAAAAACCGGTAATCCTAAAATGACAACAACTGAACACATGATCACTGCAAATAGTTTCCATAATTTTGTCTTTAGCGATACAAAAAGTGTATAGGTCGCTAAACCGAACAGGATCGAATAGTAAAATATGTACGAAAAGAGCCATTGGGTATTGTAATTCCGGAACATAGAAAATCCTGGAATATAAAATAGTCGTCGATATAGGTCTACGCCAATGTTGGTGATGTTGGCGGTGGAAAGAAACATCGTCAGGAAAAAAAATACTGAAACAAGAAACAGAAGGGATTTTTTCGCGCCTTTTTGCATAAATCCGAGGATAAGAACAAGGGGCGCTACCACGGATAAGAACTGAAATGTCTTTGCTTCCGGGGGAAGCAATAAAGAAAGCGATGCTTTCCCGAATCCGAGAGTCCCGACAAAATATTGTTCAGCACCGCTCAATGATTCCGGGTTAAACATTCTAGAATTCGCAAAGCTCCCTTTGTCAAAAAGGCTTACAATTTGCGGCAAAAGATGAAACGCCTGAACACCAATAAATAGTAATCCGCCAAATAGCAGCCCCTTCCAGGGAATTTCCTTTTTGAGGACAATTTTTGCATACAATACTATGCAAATTATCGCCATGGGGTAAAACGCAAAAAAGGGAGGCGCCGAAGTAATTGCAAAATTTGGTGAGAACAGAAAGCTAAAAAGAATGGCTATAAGAAGATAGGTGAAATTGTTGCGGGTCATAAACAGAAGCAATAAATAGAACATGAAAGGATTTATAAATACCTGATTATGAGATGTAATGGCTCTGTTCCAGCCCTGTTCCATGTATAACGAACCAAATGAGGAAATATAAAACAATCCGGAAATAACTGAGGAAATTATCGATATACCGCGATTTACAGTCTTACAAGACGTTTTTATCAACTGCATCACTATGAGGTATGTCGCGATAAAGCCTATGCCGATCTTCATCGCGTTTATAATACTTATTAGATTGGTGGACGAAACTCCGATATATTTCAGCAGAGCTAGAAAACCAACAAACGGTATATAGAAATAGTTCGGGCCCACTCCTCCCAATCCCTCCGTAACCGCTACAGAAGAGCTGGTAGAAAAAAGAAAGGATATGGGACTATAAAAATATAGCCTATTGCTATCACCACCGAGATCCATTTCACCAGGTCGAAACCAAAAAAATGGAATGACTATGAGTATGATCGTGACGACGAATGCAAGCGCATGATGTAACTTAAGTTTCATCGTGAGTATACGGAGTGAATTGTAACATAGCCACATCTAACCTTACATATGCTTGATGCGCCCTATTCAAACAATGTGGTAGAATTTCCAAGCTATAGTATTTTTTTTGGGATATGAAACAGTTCCAACTCCTCACATTACTCGGCATACGACCGGACATCATCCGAATGCATAAACTCATTTCCCTTCTCGATGAAGGACAAAAAACATATGGATACAGACATACGTACGTCCACACAGGACAACACTTTGATTATGAACTCGACGATATATTTTATGAGCAACTAAACGTTCGGAAGCCCGAAGTAAATTTCAACATAGGAAAAACTCTGAAGCACAGCAAAGGACCGACCACACACCCGTATCAAACAGGGCTTCTTTTTCAAAAACTCTCAGAATATATTGACCGTGCTCGTCCGGATGCCATCATGTATCTCGGAGACACCAACAGCGTCGTTTCTTCTATCATTCCAGCGCGATATCAAATTCCTGTCATACATATCGAAGGCGGAGGCAGAAGCTTCGACTGGCGAATGCCGGAAGAAAAAGACCGGATAATCATCGACCATTTGTCCGATATGATCTATTGTTATCTTCCTAGGTATAGGGATATTCTACTATCCGAAGGAATTCCGAATTTTCGCATAAAAGTTGTCGGGAATATTATTGACGACGCTCTCAAATCCTTCGTCCCGAAATCTCAATCATCCCATATCATGGAAAAACTGAGACTTACGGATAAATCCTATGCGCTCGTCACTATTCATCGGGAAGAAAATACGCAAGATATATTGGAATTGAAAAAGAAGCTTGATGGAATAGTGAAGCTTTCCCGCGACATGCCTATCGTTTTTCCTGTCATGCCGAGAGTACATAAATACCTTCGTGATTACAAATTTTCAGCCATCCTCAAACAACCCAACATACTACTTACGAAGCCGCTGGGATTTCTGGAATTCCTCAAGCTCGAACAGCGTGCAAAATTGATTATTACCGACAGCGGTACCGTCCAGGAGGAAGCGCTCATCCTTGGTGTGCCTTGTTTAGTTGCCCGACGCTCCACGGAACGCCCCGAAACTATACATGCAGGGGCAACCATATTATGTAACGAAGATTTGTATGAGTCTGCAATCAGGGCAATGCGCTTAAAACCAAATTGGGATAGAGCCATATTAAACCCGTACAAAACCAGTCCCAGCGAGGTTATCTATAAAGACCTCATTACGAAAATCCAATCAGGCTTCTTTATGCACTCCCGGGCATTTGGCAGATTAAAAACTAACCGCTTTGCCCGCGAGGCATATGGGCTATAGCTTCCATCTCCTGGAACGCCTGTCTATAACTATGCTCCCAGGTATTTTGTTTAGATAACGTAACCGCTTTCTGACTACATGTAGCGTATAAACGCCTATCTTTAAAAAGCTTCAGAATCGCTCGGGCAAAATCCTCTGGAGTTTCCCTCACTCCTATTCCGGCACCATTTTTTATAGCATATCGGGTAAACCACTGTAGCGTTGTCGCGACAAAGGGCAAACCGCACGCTAAGTACTGCCGAATTTTACCTGAATCTCCGTAGCGGTTCCGTGGATTTCTGTCTGATCTATACGTGGCAACCCCGACAGAGCAACGTTTGATAAGCGCAGACATTTGCTTATTTGGGGGCACAAAACCATGGGATATAACCGATCGCTTTAGACCTAAGTCACGAACCATGTCCATAAAAGGATTTGTTTTTCTATTCGTGCCCCCGATCACATGAAACGTTGCATCGGGATAGGTTTTTAAAACGATGGAAAATGCCTTAAGCGCCAAATCGACCCCGTGCTGATCCGGATTTAACAGGCCCATATAGACAATGCTGTGCGGTATTCGCCTAGAAATTGCTACGTGGTCAATCTGTGACGGAAACAGGCCGTTAGGCACATGCAAGATAGTTTTGATATTTCGACGCAAAACTCCTGCCTTTTTACGGGCGAGGTTGATTGCGGGCGACACATCCCAGGTAAAGTCTGCGTGTTCTATACAAAACCGGTCAAGCCAAAGATATGCCTGGTTAAATATCTTGTTACTAAATCGTTTTGGGGCGTAATCTGATACGTAATAAATTACGTTTTTTACCCTGCCAAGTTTTCTTAACACTATTCCGGCCAAAGCATTGATACATTCCAGTCCGATATACAAATCATACCTTCCTTTATGAACAAAGCCCGCGTATAACACGGAAAAAAAATCCCGGAGCTTAAATGATATATGCGTATCATCCACGTTTTGCAGAAAACACAGCAGATACAAGGGGCTATACCAGAGAGGAGACATGATGGCTTCTCCTGCCTTTTGTGTATTCTTATATGTTTCAATAATTGGATCAATCCGGTCACTTCCCGGATGCGGTTGGATGAGAAGGTCAAACGATCGTACCTTTGGTAAAAAATACGAAAGCATTGGTTCAATCATGCCATTGGAAGGCATTCTCTTCCCGTGCGTAAACACTGCAAACGTTGCAAACAAGACGGATGAATGATAATCAATAATATCCATGGTAAATATTTAGTTTTTACTTAACGAGGAAACGATCGATTACTCCCATGTAGTATCCGGTTTTAAAAGCAATTCCCTTAAACAGAAGAAGAATAATTGAACCAATACTTTCTACTATCAAACCTCTTGTAAATAATCCTTTACGCAATCGTTCTTTTTGACGCATAAGATACCCATATTTACCATAATGAGCAGCGACACTCGTATACCCCCATCGATACATTTTTCGCATAAGAAGTCCTAAGTTGCTTGGTTCGATGTGGTTAACTGATGATGAAAGAACGCCGACGCGCTTGCTTATGCACCACGCCTCGTAGTACACAACGGCATGATCCGGTCCGCCAGTATCGCGTAGTAATTCCTGAGGGATATGTTTATATGCATTCATAAGGAGCGTTCGTTTAAAAAAGCGCGGCATGATGACCCCGGTAAACGGACTCAAATCATTAAGTTTATTTATAAGCATTCGATCAAGTTGAAATAATCTTTCTACTATCGTATTCACGCGATATACCCCCTCCTCTAGAGCAATCATATCCACTCTGTTCTTTTTAACCAGAGAAACTGCGCGTTCTACAGTATCGGGGGCAAGAATCTGATCACTGTCAAGAATAAGTACATACGTACCATTTGCACGCTTGACTCCCTCATATCGTGCCTCCAGTAAAGAGCTCGATCTTTGTACGATAGTCCGTACTTTAAATTGTCGCGCTACTTTAACTGTCGTATCTGAAGAAAAATTGTCGATAATATTTACTTCTATTTTTCCGTACGTTTGTCCTTTGACTGCTTGTAAACACAAGGCGAGTGATTTGGCGCTGTTATACGTTGGTATCGTAATTGTTACAAGGGGTAGTGACATTATATTTTCTCCATTAAAAAGTTGTGATCTACATTGTACCATATGTATAATAGCTGGAAGTTGTTGTTAGAATGATCTAAAATTGGAAAATATTGATATGAAATACAATGTGCTTGTTGTTGGCGGCGCTGGCTATATTGGCGGTAGTGTAACGGATGAACTGATTGGAAAAAAAATTCCATTTACCGTTTATGACAACCTGACGTACGAAAACGAGTATTTAAAACCAGTCCATTTTATTTATGGGGACGTTCGAGATAAAACAACGTTACAAAAACTACTTCCAAAGTACTCTCATGTCATTTGGCTTGCAGCTATCGTAGGTGACGGCGCGTGTGCAATTAAACCCAAGCTTACAAAGGAAATCAACCAAAAAACTGTAGGATTCCTGTCTCAACATTTCAAAGGCCGCATTATATTTACTTCGACATGCTCCGTTTATGGAGCAAATACCGAACCGGTTAGGGAAACATCGCCTACAAATCCCCTTTCTATCTATGCTCAAACCAAACTTGCCGCTGAAAAATATCTATCAAAAAATCAGGCGCTTATTTTCCGTCTTGGTACGGCGTTTGGCCTTTCTGATACGTATTCAAGAGTTCGTATGGATTTAGCGATTAATTATATGACGATGAACGCGGTGAAAAACGGCCGTCTCACTATCTTTGGAGGTGGCCAATGGCGGCCTTTTATTCACGTACATGATATTGGAAGGATAATTACAGACAACCTTTTGGGCAAATCGTGCGGCACCTACAATCTCGCAACGCACAATGAAACAATTATTGACATTGCAACAACTATCCAACAAATCACCAAGTGTAAAATTACCAAAACAAGGCACAAGTTTCAGGATAATAGAAATTATAACGCCATTGTCACAAAAGCTCTCAAAGATAAAATCTTACCTAAACAAACGGGTCATTCAATTGCATACGGCGTAAAAGAAATACGCGACCTCGTTCTTTCGAGACGGGTAAAAAATCTTGATTTGGAGTATTATTCGAATGCTAAACACCTACGTAAGTCAATCAAACAATATGAAAAAGGTTTTTAAACCATTCGCGAATACATTAGAGGTCTTTTCTGATGATAGGGGCGTTTTTGTACCTTTTTGGGAAACACAGGGTGAAGTCACAATGCCCGCTATCAAGCGGGTTTATTATGTCGTAAATGATAGCCCGGGAATTGTTCGCGGGTTCCATTACCATAAAAAGGAATGGAAATATTTCACTATCATAAAAGGTTCAGCTAAGTTTATCGCAATTAATCCCAAAAATCCTAAGGAAATATATACCTTTATCAGCTCCCAACGAAAATCAAATAGCATCGTTATCCCCCCAGGATACGCAAACGGGTGGATGAGTTTAACCAAAGATACCATTCTCATCTGCTGCTCTACACTAACGACGAAAGAGTCACTCAAAGATGACAAACGATTTGACCCTTATAAATGGGGCGACGTCTGGTCAGTAAAACCTCGATGAAAAAGAAAACAGTCGCTATCCTTGCTCCCACCGGCATGCTCGGCAGCATGGTATACCGAGAATTTA
>Ga0172375_10005532_pt1 | contig 18177 bp, 13 predicted proteins | sample LakKiv1m_FD_114537 | JGI IMG/M metagenome (GOLD analysis project Ga0172375, IMG submission 114537) | Freshwater microbial communities from Kabuno Bay, South-Kivu, Congo - kab_092012_11.1m | ecosystem: Environmental > Aquatic > Freshwater > Lake | place: Democratic Republic of the Congo...
AAGGAGCAGCGCCCTGGCCAGCAGAACCGACCGGGCCGCCTTCGTCCCCGTCTTCGAGAACTTGTCAAGGCTGTCCCGCTCTTCCCGTGTCAACATGACTCTGCACCTGATCGCCATATCCGCCTCCTTGCCGCAACGGTTGTTGCGTCAAGGAGACAGCATAACGGTTAATGGCTCTTTGTCAACCGTCTGTTTAAGGTGTACAGTGTACTAGGTCGCTGGCCCAGGGCCCCGCCCCGGGCGGGGCCAGGAGCTGCGCGCCCCGGAGTTCGTCGCGCAGGTCGCCCGGGCCGAAGACGACGCCCCGCTGGCCGAAAACCCACAGCGCCCCGGCCGCCAAGGCGCCCGCCAGGACCGGCCCCGCCCGGAGGCCGAGAAAACCCGCCTTCCCGTTCATGCCGCGACCCTCCCTCCGCTCCGCGCGGGCCGCGCACATGCCTCCCGGACGGTTGACGGAAACTTTTCGCAATATTCATGTTCTATGCCCGACGCGAAAAAATGTCAACCCCGACCGCGCGGCGTTTTGAAAAAAATTCACCAATCCCGCGCTTGACTTTTCCGGTGTGGAAACCGTAAAGTATGTGCCGTTTTTCAGGCCAACGTAGCTCAGCTGGTAGAGCAGGTCATTCGTAATGATCAGGTCGTCCGTTCGATCCGGATCGTTGGCTCCATTTCAACGGCCTCGAAGACCAGTACGGCATTTTCGAGGCTTTTGTTTTTTCGGAACGCCCCATATGCAAAAGGCCAGTTCCTCCGCCAATCGGCGCTTCATCACGTCGGTGCTCGTTCCCGACCGCGTCGGCCTGCTGCGCGACGTCACGCAGGCCGTGTTCTCGCTCGAGGGCAATATCGGCGGCATCCGGCAGACCGTCGTCGATGGTTTCTTCACGCTCGTGTTCACCTCCGAGCACCCCGCCCAAGTGACGCCCGAGGCGTTGCTTGCGCTGCTCACCAGTGCTCTTGAATCCGAAGCGGTTGTCACCGTGCTCGACTGTCCCGAACGGCACGAGGCGACGGTGCCCACGGGGTCGCGGTTCGTCGTCCTGACACGCGGTGCGGACAAGCCGGGCACGATTTTCGCGATCACCTCCTTCCTCGTGGACCACGGAATCAACATCGAGGACTGGATGGTCGAGGAGGAAAACGGCCAAGTGATCTACATTGCACAGGTGACGGTTCCCGAAGCCGTCGACTTCCGTTCGGTCCAAGAGAGCTTCCGCACCGCCATGGCCGAGCGCGGCCTGACCGCGCTGCTCTGCCACGAGAACATCTTCCGCGCCACGAACGAGATCGGGCCGATCAAGTCGCTGATCGGAAAGTGAACGTTCAACGCTCAACGCTTAATTCTCAACGTTCAAGTTGACCCTGAACCCCGAACCCCGACACCTCTTATGTTAGCCCGACAAGACGTCCTTTCCACCATCCGCATGGTCCGCGAGGAGAATCTCGACGTGCGAGCCGTGACGCTCGGCGTCAACTTGAATATCTGCGCCAACCCGGACCCCGACAAACTGGCCGCAGCCGTCTTCGCGCGCATTGTGGAGAAGGCCGGCAACTTGGTCCGTTTCTGCGACGAGGTCAGCGCCAAATACGGCCTGCCGATCGTCAACAAGCGCATCGCGGTCTCCCCCGTCAGCCAGCTTCTGGAAGGCCACACGGTCGAGACGGCGGTCAAAGTCTGCCGCGCGCTGGACGCGGCGGCGGAACAGGTGAAGATCGATCTTCTGGGCGGATTCTCCGCACTGGTGCAGAAAGGTGTCACGCCCGGCGAGCGCACGCTGATCGAGTCGCTGCCGCAGGCGCTCGCCGCCACGCGCCGCGTCTGTTCCTCGTTCAACGTCGGCACGACCCGCGCCGGCATCAACGTCGACGCCGTCGTGTCGATCGCCCGCAAGATTATCGAAACGGCCGAGGCGACCCGTCCGGCCAAGGGTTTCGGCTGCGCCAAGATCGTGGTCTTCGCCAACATGCCAGAGGACAATCCCTTCATGGCCGGCGCGATGCTCGGCCCCGGCGAGCCGGAATGCGTGATCAACGTGGGCGTCAGCGGTCCCGGCGTGGTTAAACATGCGATCGACCGCCTCGTGCAACACGACCCCGGCGCGACGCTGGACGAAATCGCGGAGGAAATCAAGCACACGGCGTTTCGCGTGACGCGCACCGGCGAGCTGATCGGCCGCGAAGTGGCCGACCGCCTGGGCATCCCCTTTGGCGTGGTCGACCTTTCGCTCGCACCGACCCCGCGCATCGGCGACTCCGTCGGAGAGATTTATCAAAGCATGGGCGTCGAACGTATCGGAGCGCCCGGCACGACCGCAGCCGTGATGCTGCTGAACGACGCCGTCAAGAAGGGCGGAGCTTTCGCCTCAAGTGCGGTCGGCGGACTCTCCGGCGCCTTCATCCCCGTGATGGAGGACCACGCGCTCTCCAAGGCCGTCACCGACGGCACGCTGACGCTGGAGAAGCTCGAGGCCATGACGGCGGTCTGCTCGGTGGGGCTCGACATGATCCTGCTGCCCGGCAACACTTCCGCCGCGACCGCAGCGGGCATCATTCTCGACGAGGCGGCCATCGGCATCACCAGCCGCAAGACGACGGGCGTGCGCATCATCCCCGTGCCCGGCGCGAAGCCCGGTGAATACGTGGACTTCGGTGGCCTCTTCGGCGCTGGCGTGGTGACGCAACCCGCCAGCCCGGAAGGCGCGGAGACCTTCGTCAACCGCGGCGGGCACATCCCCGCCCCCATCCACAGCCTGATGAACTGACGCAGGAACAGGGGTCAGGGGGCAGGGTTCGGGGTTCGGGGTGTCGGGGTGTCAGGGTTCGGGGGACAGGATTGGATTGTGCGAAGGCAATCTTGTAAATCCTGCCCGAAAATCTCGGTCTTGCAGTGCGTTGGCGTTCGATGTTCTGCCTGAACCCTGTCAACCCTGTTTACCCGCCGAAAAACCACGAAGCTTGTTGTCGCGCGGGCGACTACGCCCCGGCGGTCGGCGCGTCGGAATTCTTGATGTGGACGTCGAGCTGCGGGAACGGGATGTCGACACCGTTTCGGTCGAATGCCTCTTTGACGCCCTGGGTCAGCGCGAAATAAACGGTCCAGTAGTCCGCCGGACGCGCCCACGGACGCAGCACCATATTCACCGCAGAATCGCCCCACGAGAGGACCTCGAGCGCCGGCGCGGGATCGGCGAGCACCTGCGGACACGCCCGGACCACCTCCATCGCAACGCGTCTGGCCTTGCCGATGTCAGCCCCGTAAGAAATGCCGATCGCCACATCGACGCGCCGCGTGTCCATCGCGGTGTAGTTGGTGATCGGCGTGCCCCAGATCACTTTGTTCGGGACGACCACCTTCTTGTTGTCGGGCGTCGTCAGCGTCGCCGCCATCATGTTGAGTTCCATGACAGTTCCCTCGACGCCGCCGGCCGACACGTAATCGCCCACCTTGAACGGCTGGTTGACCGCGATCATCATGCCGGCCGCCAAGTTGCCCAAGGACTCCTGAAACGCGAAACCCAAGATGAAACCGGTGACGCCCAAGCCCGCGATAAGCGGCGCGATGTTCACGCCCAACCGCTGAATGACGACCATCAGCAGCAGTGCCCACGAGGCCTTGTGAACGACGCTGCAGATGAAACTCTCCAACAGCGCGTTCACGCGACCGGACTTGACCAACGCCTTGCGGACCGATTTCGTCACCACGCGGATCAGATACGAGCCCGCCAACAGCAGAAGGAACGAAACCACGACATTAACGACAAACGAAACCCCGTTCTCCGCCAGCCACTTCAGCACGGTGTCGCCAACTTCACGCCCGCTGTCCATCTGCGCGGCAAGCGCCCCCGAAACGTCGGCCACCGGCTTCTGAAGCGCGGCGGGCAGATTCGTCGTCTGTTGTGCGAGAAAGCTCATGGTCATCCTTTCTGGTCGCCGAATTCGACTCCAACCTTTTTTAGCCAATTGGGAATGTCCAATCCCTGCGGACAGTGCTTGGCGCACAGCCCGCACGCGATGCAGGCCGACGCCTTTTCGCTGGGCAGCATTCCCCGATACAGAGCGGGCTGAAGCGCATGCTTCCTCCCGGTCAGGATGTGTTTGTTGTAGAGGTCAAACAAAACGGGTATCCTGACGCCGACGGGGCAGCTCTTCAAGCAGTAGCCGCATTTGCTGCAAGCGATCGGCACGTGCTCGCGGAAGAACACGCACACCTTCTCCAGCACTTGGCGTTCGCGTTCGGTGAGCACGCCCACATCGGCGGTTTCCACGGTCCGCAGGTTGTCCTTCAACTGGTTCTTGTCGCCCATGCCGCTGAGCACGACGCTCAGTTCGGGCTGATTCCAAAGCCAGCGGAGCGCGCTCGACACCGGATTGATACCGTTCTCCTCGAACAGGCGGCTCGCCTCGGGCGGCATCTGCGGTCCGGTCAGGAACCCGCCGAAGAGCGGCTCCATGACGGCCACGCCGATCCCCTTGGACGCCGCATATCGAAGGCCCCGCGTCCCGGCCTGAACGTCGGCCTGCGCATAGTTGTACTGGATCTGGCAGAAATCCCAGTCGTAGGCGTCGACGATCTCTTTGAACAGTTCGAAATCGTCGTGGAAAGAAAAGCCGACAAAACGGACCCGTCCGCGCCGCTTCTCCTCGGCCAGCCACTCGACGCAGCCGGTATCGCACGCGATTTTCCAATGGCGCTTGTTGAGGGAATGCAGCAGATAGAAATCCACACGCTCCGTCTGAAGCCGCTTCAACTGCGTTTCGAACAACGCGTTCTGATCACCGCGTTGCGCCACGTCCCAGACGGGCAGCTTGGTCGCCAGATAAACCCGGTCGCGCCAACCGGCGCGGAGCGCCTCCCCCACCACGCGCTCGCTCTCGCCGTCGTTGTATACGAACGCGGTGTCGATGTAGTTGATGCCGCCGTCGAAGCCGAGGCCGATCAGGTCGACCGCCTTGCGCACATCGATCTTTCCGTCCGGAGCCGCTGGCAGACGCATGGCACCGAAACCAAGCATCGAAACCAGTACGTCGGTCTTCGCACCGAAGGGCCGATACCGCATCGACGGCTTGTAGTTCACGATTTCCATGCGCAGCCTCCGTTTCCGAGGAAGCGTCCAACGTCCCGTTGCGTCTCACTCGCGTTCTTCGAGCGGCCGGTATGGGCGCTGCTCGAAGATGGCCTTGTACGCCGGCCGTATGATGGGACCGCCGTTGAGCAGCTCCTCGATCCGATGCGCGCACCAGCCGACCACGCGCCCGATGGCGAAAATCGGCGTATAGAGGTCCACGGGAATATTGAGCATATCGTAGACGAATCCCGAGTAGAAATCCACGTTGGCGCAGAGATCGCGCGGCTTGGGGCGGTTCTTGTTGAAAATCGCGGGGCCGATCCGTTCGATCAGTTCGTAGAGACCGAGTTCCTCGTCCCGTCCTTTGGCCTTGGCCAAGTCGCGCGCCTTCTCGCGCAACATCGTGGTGCGCGGATCGGAGAGCGTGTAGACCGCATGGCCGAGACCGTAGATGAGCCCCGTGCCGTCACCCGCCTTTTTGTTCAGGATCTTGTCCAGATAGTCGGCCACCTCGCCCTCGTCGTCCCAGTGCTCGACATGCTCCTTGATCTCGCGCATCTGCTCCATCACGCGCAGGTTCGCGCCGCCGTGACGCGGCCCTTTCAACGAGAGCACCGCCGCCGTGATCGCCGCATACGTGTCCGTGAAGGACGACGTGACCACATGCGTCGTAAAAGCAGAGTTGTTGCCACCGCCGTGCTCGGCATGCAGCACGAGGCAGAGGTCAAGCAGTTCGGCCTCGAGCGACGAGAACTGGCCGTCCTCGCGCATCAGCATGAGGAAATTTTCGGCCGTGCTCTTCCCCGCCTCCGGATACCGCATCATCAGGCTCTGCCCCATGTGGTAGTGGGCCTTGGCCTGATACGCATAGGCCGCCAGAATCGGGAAACGGGCGATCAGCTCGATGCTCTGCCGGAGCGTCGATTCCAAATCCAACCGGTCGGGATCGGGGTCGTACGTGTAAGCCATCAGCACGGCCCGCGCGATGCTGTTCATCAGGTCCTTGCCCGGCGAGCGGATGATCGCGCCCTCTTTGAATCCATCCGGCAGACGCCGATAGGAATCGAACAACTCGTTCCACGTCTTTAGCTCCGCCGCGCTCGGCAGATCGCCGAACAGCAACAGATAGGCGCACTCCTCGAACCCGAAGCGGTGCTCCTCTTGGAAGCCCTTGACCAAATCGTTGACGTTGATGCCGCGGTAGAAAAGCTGCCCTTGGACGGAAACCTTCTCGCTCTCGGAAATCACGTAGCCATGCACGCTGCCGATATTGGTCAGTCCGACCAGCACCCCTGTTCCATCCGCATTGCGCAAGCCGCGCTTGACATTGTATTTCTCATACAAAGTCGGGTCGATTTTTCCCGTTGCACGAATCTTGTCCGCGTATCCCTTCAGCAACGGCCCGTCGATCACGGGACCCGCGGATGGTGGCGCCTTCATCTCTTCCTCCTTTGGGGAAGCACCCTTGGAAGCGTCCTTTCCCAGTTGTAACAGGCATGTGCAGCCCTGAAAGAGAGGTCAGTGTAGCCATTTCCACAGGCGGGGTCAACACATCCGACCGAAAAATTGTTCTCCCCGCAACGCCGCGTCGTCCGCGAAGCCCTGAAAACGCACAAACGTTCCGTCCACCGCCCGGCGGTACTCGTCCACCGTGCGGCAGACACGCACCGCCGCCCACGCGCGCTCCCCGTCCCGCAACGACAGCCGCAGATAGCCCCACAGCTCCTTCATGCGTCCCAGCACCGAGGCGGGGCCGTACAACTCGCCCTCGCTCACCGCCAGATAGTCGTCCAGAAAGCCCTTCAACCGCGCCGGATCGCGCGGCGCGTCCGCGCCTCCGCGCAGACGCTCGAACAGAAACGGGTCCGCCGCCACGCCTCGTCCGATCATCCAGCGCCGAATCGTCGGAAAGCGCGTCTTCAGCCGCTCGAAATCGCCCGGCGTGCGAATGTCGCCGTTGTACACGACCGGGTGGCGGCAAAGCGCCGCCGCCGCCTCGAACGCGTCCAGCAGCACCTCGCCCTCATACATCTGCTTGGCCGTGCGCGCGTGAATCGTCACCTCGCGCAGCGGAAACACGTTGATCACCGTCAAGCGTTGAGCCAACAAATCGGGCGCGACAAGCCCCAACCGCACCTTGATCGAGAAGCCGCCCGGCATCTCGCAACACCCCGTCTCCAGCAGCCGTGCGAGCGTATCCGCGTCGCGCAGCAACCCCGCGCCACGCCCCTTCTTCACTACAAACGGCCACGGGCATCCCGCGTTCAAATCCGCACAGGCATAGCCCAGCGCCTTGAACGACCGCAACAGCGTGCGCATCTGCTCCGGGTCTTTGCCGATCACCTGCGGCACCAGCGGAATGCGCTGGCCAAAATCAGGATCGATATCCCTCAGCAGTACCGGTTTGACCTTTTCGCCCGCGAAGGTCGGAATGAACGGCGCAACCGCACGGTCGGCCGTCGCGAACCATTGCGCGTGCAGGTTGCGGAACGACCGCACCGTCACCCCGCGCAGCGGTGCCAGGCAAAGATCGTCGTGTGTGTCCGAGTCAGACATGACGGGCGAACGTTACCAAACCCCCCGCCGCACGGCAAGGGCCTGACCAACGGCCCGTTTCGACGCCGGGCAACGCACATTCGGCCCGTCCGCGTTTCCGCCTTCGCTGCGCGCGCCGTCGGCGCAACACGGCTTTTCCCTACGGGCGGTTTTCCTGAATACCCTCTTCCCGCATGGCCCGCAACAGATGGTCGCGGGCGGCCAAATAGTCGTCCTTGCCCACGTACTCCAAGATGAGCGGCACCTTAGGCGTGCGCTCGACCGCCAGCGCCACCAGCCGCCGATAGTCGAGATCGCCCTTGCCCGCCGCCACCCCGCGGTCCGTGTGCAGCTTCCGATCCTTGGCGTGGATGCAGTCGATCAGCGGCGCCAGCTGCTGAAACATCTCGTCGAGGTCGTTCACCTCGATCAGGTTGGCGGGATCGAGGAGCACGCGGACGCGCGGCGAGCCGATCTCCTGAATGTAGAGCCGCAACCGCTTGGCGCTCGACAGGAAGCCGCGATAGAACGGTTCGAGCAAGACGCTGGCGTCGTGCTTGTCCGCCAGCTCCGCCAAGCGCCGACCGACGCCGATCATGCGCGGCCAGACGGCGTCCTGATACTCGATCGGCACGGCGGGCGCGGGCGCTTTCGGATCGTGATAGTGCCCGGCCTCGTTGATGAAAGTCCGCACGCCCATCTGGCCGCCGATCTCCATCATGGCCTCGAAGTAGGCGAGGTTTGCGGCCAGCTCTTTGTCGTCGGGGTGGATCAGGTTCGTGTACACGCCGATGCTGTGGATCGCCAGCCCCGCGTCGCGGTACGCCTGCGCGATTTCCTTGCAGCGCGCCGGCGTCAGGCTCGAAACGTCCGCGCGACCGTTATAGACCCAGAAATTGCTGTCGGTCTGTTTCAGGAACAACTGGACCGTGGTGAACCCCGCCGCCGCCAGTTCCTTGGCGAGCGCGGCGTTCGTGTGCCCGGAAAAGCCCAGCGTCGAAATGCCCACGGTCAGTCCGCGCGGCGAACGCGCCTCCGCGCCGCGAACCCCCGCCGCCGTTCCCGCCCCGCACGCGGCCAGCCCCCACGCCGCCGCCTTCAGCATCCGCCGTCTCGAAACGTTCATTTCCGATCCTCCTGTTTTACAACACGACCCTACGCGAGCGGCACCGTGCGCAGCGGCACCAGCTCGCGGAAACGATCATCGCCGTAAGGCGCGATCCGGTTGAGTTCCGTCTTGAACCGCATGAAGTCCTTCTTGATAAAAGGCGCGACATCGGCGACTTCGTAGCTGGCCAACTCGTAACGCACGAAATTGTCGTGATGGGTCGGCACAAACGTCTTGAAGACGATGTTGTCGTGGACGAGCTGCGGAAAGCCGGGGCTGTCGAAGTAGTTGCTCACGCCGCAGAAAAACAGGTCACACGCCGTTCCCTTGATCGCCGCCGGATCCAGATTGGACGAACCGACGTTCAGCAGCCGAAGGCCGCCGATCTCGAAGAGAAACGCGAACACGTCGCCGCAGAGATAGTCCGAACGGGCGTTGAGCGCGCGCGGAACCTGCGTGTAGAAACCCGGATACCCGACGGGCTCTTTGTGCTTGGATCGAATGACCCGCACCGAAACGCCATCGGCCAGCGCGAGCCGCGAGCCGTGGCCGATGAGCGCGAGCTTCTCCTCGGGAACGCCCCGCGCGCGGCAGATGTTCAGCGTGGTTTCCGACCCGTAGACTTTCGCGCCCGTTTGCGCGACGACGGGCGGAACGTCGATGAGATGGTCCCCGTGCGAGTGCGTCAGAAATACGGCGTCGGCGCGGCCGATGTAGCGCGCCACGTTCGCGGGGTTGCTGATCGGCGACGCATGGGCGCGCGACACGCACGGATCGATCAGGATCGTGATGCCGGGCAGGCGCAGCTCGAAGCCGTTGATCCCCAGCCAGCAGACGGTCGGGGGCGCGAGTTCCGCCCCGGAATACCGGTAGGGTCGCGCGGACGCGGCCGAACCGAACGCGGCCGACGCCGTCGCGGCAGTTTTCCAGCAGCAACACGTAGTGCCGCCAGTCGCGCGCGCCGACGAACCAGCCCTGCCCGTCGATCACGCCGCGCCCGGTGATCGCGATGTCGCGGACGCCGGACGCGCTGATCAGCGCGGGCTTCGGATAATGGTCTCGGTTCGTCGAAGCCAGGATCTTGGCACCTGCGGAGAGGTGGAGCCGCACGCCGTCGCCGACCGCGCCCGATGCACGGACATCGACGACCTTGCCTTCGGGCGGCGCGGCATCGGCCGTTTCCTGCGGCTTGGCAACCGGAGGAATCGGACAGGCCGCCGCGTCGAACGACACCTGCTTCAGCGCCACGCTTCGGTCGCAGACCTCGCCGTCACCAATCTCGCCGAACCCGTTGTGCCCCCACGCCCAGATGTTCCCGTCGCGGTCCCGCGCCAACGCGTGGTGCATGCCGGACACCACTGCGACGATGCCGCCGAGCGGCGGCAGAACAACCGCCCCAGCGCGCGCACCGGTGTCGACGGGCAGATCGACGGTCTCGCCCGTGGCGGCGTTCGTCCAGCGCAGCCGCACCGCCGTCGCGGAGTCGTCGTCGCCCGCGTGCGTGCCGAACGACAGCCGCGTGAACAGGCACGCGAGCGGCTTGTCGGCCTCGGCCTTCGCCGGATAGGCGAGCGCCGCCTGCGTCTCGACGTTTCCGGCGTTGCGCGAAAGGCGTCCGAAGCGCGCGCCGGACGACGGGCCGGAGCCGATTTCGAGTGCGGGCCCCTTGAACGCGTCGACCACTTGAGCAAGTCCTCCTGCGGCGGCATCCGCGCGACCTTTGATCCACTCAAATGCCACTCGCCCCACCAGCCCTCCGACCCGAGATCCACATGGTCGAGATCCGGATGGCCGTCGTACCGCGCGCCCAGCCGCCGGATGAAATCGAGATGCGTCTTCAACACGACAGGATCGCCCATGTCCGGGATCGGAAAGGGGCTTTTGCCATTATGATCCGCCTCGACTATCTTGCCACCGATCTCAGCCAGCCATGCGGGATGGTACGGCTTGGCATACGGCGAACAGCACATCACGCGAAAGGCAAGACGTTGTCCCGATTCGCGGGACACGCGCAGCGCCCGGTCCAGCAGGTTGGTGTTGAGCACGCCGCGCGCGGGTTCCATATCCTTCCACCCCCAGCGGATGTACTGTACGGCCGACACCAACCACGCGGCGATCATCGTTTTCTGCACGCCGATCTTCTTTCGTTTCGTCCGAACGGATTTTTCTCAGCGTCGCGCGCGGAGCGCGAAGACGCGCGCCTCGCCGAACGGAATCAACGGCGTGCCTTCGCGCTCGAGTTCCATGCGCATCGACAATTCGCCGAACGCTTCGATTGGCAGATCGAACTCGCCGAACGCCGCGTCGCCGAGGTATTCCACGCGCGCGGCCAGCGGCCGAGCGAGCACGTTCTCACGGTCGCCGCGCCGCCGCACCGCGAGCGACACGTTCTCCGGCAGCCACGCCGCCTCCTGCGTGTTGCCGACCGAGGCGCGCACGCGCACCGGCTGCCCCGCTTTGACCTCGATCACCGCGCCGGCGGAGGCCTCGCGCCACGCGCCATCCGCGTCGCGCACTTGCAGCGCGTTGAATTCCGCGTCGAGGTATTTGGGAGGATTGGTGCCGTCGCACGGCACATTGCCCACGGCGACGAGCGGTAGGCACGCCGAATCCGTGCCGCTCCCCGCCGTGCGCACGCCGAGCATCTGTCCGGCCTTCGCCGCAGCCCGGTACGCGGCCGCGCCCTCGTTGAACGCCGCGCGCCAATAGCCGCCCGCGTGCGCGTCGCGGTCGAACTCGAACCACGCCTGCGGCTGCGGTTTTTCGCGCGGTGTCTGGAAACGCGGACCGTATTCGCGAATGAGCTTGGCGGCGGGTCGCTCGGTGCCGTCGGGCGCAATGATTCCATAATCGCTGTTCTCGTTCACACGATAACCGCCGACCCACCACCACGGCACCGTGCCGACCGCGCCGGCGGCCAGACCCGCGCGGTAGAAGCGCGCCGAATACCGGCCCTGCCGCTCCACCGCACCCGCGTCGGGCGCCATCCGCGCGGCGTCCCACACGCTCTGTCCGAACTCCGACCAGACCACCGGTTTGCCGTGCGTGGTGAAATCCACGTAGCGTGTGATGAACCCGATCGCGTCCTCGCCCTCGTCGGTGTCATGGATCGAATAGCCCTCTGGACAGATGAAATCGATGTGCCGGACCGGACCGCTCAACGCAAAGTCGTGCGGCAGCGTGTTGCCTTGGCGGAAACTGACCAGATGGTTCGGGTCCAGTTCGCGCAAGCGGCGATTGGCGCGACCCCAGAGCCGACTCGTCAGATTGTCCATGAAACGCCGATAAGCCGCCATCATGACGCGCCACTCGCCGTCTTCGCGGAAATCGACATTCGGCGGCGAAACCGGCTTGCCCTGCTTGTCGCGCCGCACGGGGCAGCCCCAATCCTTCTCCGCGCGCTCGACCGACCCGTACCGTTCTTCAATCCACGCGCGCCAGTCGCCGTCCCACCGGCCGCGGGCGGCGTCGTCCTTGAAAAGGTGGTTGCCGGGCTCCCAGATCGTGTCGTAGGCGAAAACCGTCGGGTTGTCCGGCAGCCGCGCGGTTTCGAGGTAGACCTTCAGTCCCTCGTCGTCGAACGCCACCGGCGACGCCGCGCCGACGTACAGATTGGCGTGGATATCGTACGCGCGGCAACGCGCGAGGAAGTCGAGCAGGTTGCGGTGGCTCGCCAGCGGCGGCGTCTGGATGCTGACCATGCTGATGCCCATCGCCTTCATCTGCGCAAGATCGCGCTCGACCAGCCCCGGCGCGTAATAAGCGTCCTTCAACCATCCGCCGCCATAGTCGCCGGCTTCCATGCCCGACACGTAGAGCGGCCAGAAGTTCACGCCAACGGGATACCACTTGCGTCCTTCCAGCCAAAAATCGCCGTCACGCGCCGCGATGAACGCGGCCTTCGGCGCGGGCGAGGGATCGAGCACGCTGAAACGATGTCGGGCCTCGTCCACGGTCCACGGCTTGCCGCCCTCCGCCCCGCCGCGGCAGACGACGACATACTCGCCCGGTTCCGCCGCCGCGAAAGACCCCATCACAAGGTCCACCACGCCCGGCGCTTGGGGCGGCACGGTCACCTCGCCCCCGCCGACTTTGTTCCGTTCGTTGGGCTCTGTTTCTTTCGGATCACTCAGCCGATGGACCGAATAGGAGAGTCGGCACTCTTTCTCCGTGGCACCGAACAGCCGCAGCCGCACGCCAACACGCGCCGTCTCGCCCTTCCAGTACGCGAACTGGTCGGTGCCGAACTCCTCGAAGAGAACGCCCGACGTCAGCCGCCGGAGCGCCGCCGCGATCCGTCCGGCAACCGCGTCCGAGGACCACACGGCGGGATCCGTGTAGCCGAAGCCCGCGACCGCCGCGCCTTCCAGCGGGAAGCGCGTGTTCAGCAGCAGCCACTCGCAAACGCCGCGCGCCGCGCCGTCAGCCGCCTCTGCCAGCGGCACAAACCGCCATTTGGCCCCGCGCCCGAAGCCTTCGCCCAGCGGCCGCGGAATCGCGCAGACCGTAGGACAAGAGACCGTCGCACCGCCGCGCGGCAACGTGTACACCTTGTAGCGCGGATAGACGCACTCGATGCTTCCCGAAAACGATTCCGCCGCGCCCGAAGCCGCCAGCGGATCGCGCGCCGAGCCAACGTCCGCCAGCCACACCGTATGCGAGCCGCCGCCGATCGCGGGCGTATGCGAGCCCGAAAAACCCAGACACAGCCGGACGGTGTCCGCAGGCCGCAGCCGGTCGCCCGCGTGCCCGCGCCGCTTGGTCGACGAGTCGCGCCAGTAATGGAAATCCCCGACCCGCAGCGAGACCCGCCGCCACTCAGTCGTCACCGGCGCGGTCGCGATCCAGCGCGAGCCGTCGCGCTCGATCACCTCCACCGCGAGCTGCCCGGTCTTCGCGCCGCCCTTGGCCATGAACGTGAACAGATCGTCGCCCTCGCCGAACAGCGCGGACAGCTTCGGCGACTGGAACACGTCCCATCCCTGCAGATCGGGAACCGACAGACGCAGACAGGCCGCTCCGTCAGGACCTTCGCCGACGACCGCGAGCGACGAGGCCGAATCGCGGCTCGACGTCGAGCGTCCCCACGCCGTGAAGTCGCCGCCCGACTGAATTTCAAAGGCACGGTGCGCGGTTGACGTCGACAGCAGCAGACGTTCCTGACCCGCGCGGTCGAGCCACTTCCCCCCGGCCTTCACCAACGCGCGGTCGAGGAAGGGCCCTCCGAGAAAAACGAGGTGCCCGCCCTCGCGCGAGAACCGTTGCGCGGCCGCACCCAAGGCGACGGGAACAGCGTCGCACTGCGGGACGATCAGCGCCTGATAGACATCGGCCGTGAGGACGCGCGGCACCAGCGCTTGGTCCACCGTCAAACGCGTCACGGCAAAGCCGCGCGCCTCCAGTGCGGCGGCGAGCCGCGCGTTCGCGGCGCGGTCCTGACCGGGCAACGCGTCGTCCAAAAGAGCCACGCTCGGCGCGCCGTTCGTCTCGGATGCCGACGCCATCAGGCCGAACCGAAAATTCGAAACCGTCGCCGCCGCATCGCGGACGATCACGCCCGGCGTACCCATCCGCACGGCGGGCACCTCGCCGAGCACATACGAGGCCGCGCTCAACGCACGGCCACCGTCCGCCTCGCCCACTTGCGCCAGCACGCGGCCATCGGCAAGCGCGAGCCGCAGTCGATAGCGCGTTCCGCTCTTCCAGTCGAACGAAACGTTGCCTTCGCGCGCGAGGACGGTCGCGGGCTCACCCTGCGCCTGCCAGACGCCGGCACGGTTCTCCAAAAAGCCGATCGTATGCCTGCCGTCTGGGCCCTCGACGAGCGCCAGCATCCAGTAGTTCGCATCGTCCTGATAGAGCGTCAGTCCCGCAACGTTCCATCCGTTGCTGCCGAGCCGCTCGCTGACGGCCACATCGGCCTCGGCCAGCGCGTTCTGGCGGCACCGCGCCACGCGGGGCAACAGAACGCCGGTCCTTCCGTTCTCGTCACAATGCCGCACCGACAACGCGCCGTCCGGCGCCAACGCCGACGACGCCCCCAACGTCTGCCAAGCATTCGTGTCGCATGCGACACGCTCGAACCGGAAATCCCCCCGCGCCCATACGCCGCACACGGCCCACGCCGCCAGCGACAGACCTAACACGTTGTTGCGCATCGCGCCCCTCCCTGCGGCTTCCGCCGCGCACATCCACCCGAAAACGCCGAGAACAGGCCGACGGTTTATTTCCGTTCCAATCGAGCGACGAATCCGCCGCACGGCGCCAGCGTGACAATCTGGGGTTCGTCGCCCGCGATCTCCAGCTCCTGCGCGTCGAACGCCGCCGCGCGTCCCCGCACGTCCGCCAGCCGGGTCAGGCGCAAACGCGGCCAACCAGTGAACGACGGCGAAAACGACACGAGCTTCAAATCCGGCGTGCCGTTGAGCATGGCCACGTACCACACGTCCCCCTTGCGCCGCGCCATCGCCGCCAGCTCGCCGATGCGGCTCCCCTCCAGCACGCGCGTTTCGTCCCACGCGGTCGGAAGATCGCGGACAAACGGCACGGCCGCCGCCAGCCGGGGATCGTCCAGTAAGCGCTGCGGGTGCTCGGCCATCACCAGCAACGGCGAGGCGATCAGATAGGCCGCGGCCAACTGGTGCGCCCACGTTGTGTCGCCGGGGCGCGAAAAGCCAATCGGCGTGTAGTCCGCCGGCCCCGTCACGCAGCGCGTGAAGGGCAGCGCCGCATTGTGCGACGCCGGCAGGTTCTGGTTCTCGCCGCCCGGCACGTAGGCCCGCGCAACGGCGTTCGACCCCTTTCCGCCCTGCCGCTTCAACCAGCCTTCCGTGATGCGGTTCAGTTCCATGCCGCGCACGCCCTCGCGCGTCAGCTCGTTGGGGAACGTGCGGGACTCGCCCGACGGCTTCTGGCAACCGTGGAAGTCCACCAGCAGGCGACGCTTCGCCGCCTCGCGCAACACGCGGGTGTCAAAGGCGACCAAGTCCGCCGATTCGCCGTTCATGAAATCAACCTTCACGCCAGCCGCACCCGCGTCGCGCGCGCGGTCGAGAAATTCGCGCAACACGGCAAAATCGTCGGTCGGCAGGTTCAGTTCTTTCGAGTGCTTCCAGACGAAAGCGCGCACGCCGTTCGTCCGGCCGTAGTCGCACACCTCGCGCAGCGTCGCCCACTTGTTCGACCACGCCTCCCAGCCCTCGTCCAGCGTGGTGAACTCGAACTTCAGCCGCGCCGCGCAATCAATGACGCGCTTCTCTTCGGCCACGTCCATGTAGTTCGTATCGCCCTGCCACCAACTCCACACGCTCCGCCCGCCCCTCGTCCAACCGTCCGGCTCGAACAACGCCGGATCGGGCGGCGGTGCCAACGCGGCCACAAAGTCGTTGTTCACCAGCGCGTCCAATGTCGGTGCCAGTAGCAACACGCGCCACGGCGTTGCCAACCGGCCAACGACCTCGAAGCCGTCTTTCTCCGTGAAGTTTCCCCACAGGCTCCCGTCCGGGCGGGCCTCCAGCCGCAGACCGCTGTAGTTGAAGAGCGCGACTTCTGTCACGACGGCATACCCGGCACCTTCGGGCAGTTCGGCCACCAGCGGCATGGTCTGCACCGGTCCTTGCGGCGAGACACGGCAGAGGTCGGCGAGCGACGCGGCAATCCATTCGCCCGCGTAGGTCTTGAGCTTCCATTCCGAGCGACGCTCAGCGAACCACGTCCGGCTCGCGGACGGCAGCCGCCAGCAGGCCGTCTCGGCGTTCACGCGGTGCGGCTTCCCGTCGGACGCCAGCAGCCGCCACGCGAAGCCGCCGTCGGCCACCGCGAGCTGCACGCCGTAGGGAGCCCCTTCGCACGGCGTCACGGCGAAGAGCACCATCACGGCGTCGCAACGGCCTTCCGCATGCGCGCCCCGCACCGGAAACCGCTCGTGCATCTCGCGCACGTTCAGAACCGCGAGCGACGAGGCCCGCCCCGAATCCTTTCCGTCGAGCGCCCAGCCGATCGGTGCCGGTGCCGCAACCTCGCGGCCGCAGAAACTCACCGCGTACGTCATCCGTCCCGTGGCATCGAGCGCGAGCGTCGCCGCGACTTTCCCGTCAGGGCTCGTGAACCGATTCTCGCCTGCGGCCGTCAGCGCGACGCCAGACATCACAGCGACCGCCAACCGTTTGAGCATGTGTCGTTTCAATTTTTCGTCCCGCTAAAAACTCAGAAGAACCACTTCGCCACGCTCAGAATGCCCTGTTTCCACGGCACGCGGTGCGACACGCCCGTCGCGTTTTTGAACGAATCGAGGTTCTTCACGTACCAACGGTAGTTGCGCAGCAGCGCGTCCTTGTTGGAAAATTTGGGTGCGAAACCCAACGCCTTCTCGGCCTTTTCGATGCTGACGAACGAGTCTTCGCATGCCGTCTCGTAGACCCATTGGTAGAGCGGCGAGAGATGCAGCAACTCCAAGAAGCGCAGCGTCCAAATCATGGGCGCAGCCGGGAACCCATGAATCTTCTTGCCGTATCCGGCCTCGTCGAGGACGGCCTGATAGTCCTCGCGCATGGTGGTGAAAACCTTGGCACCGATGTTGAAGGTGTCGTTGACCGTCGTCCGGTCGAGCGTCAGCGTGAGCCAGATCGCCTCGCACAGGTCCTCCACGTCCATGAGCTGGTAGCGGTTCTTGCCGCTGCCGATCATCGGGAACCCGTGCCCCGTGTAGGCCCAGTCGTAGAAGAGCGCGAAAACGCCGAGGCGTTCGGGGCCGATAAAAGACTTCGGCCGAATGATCGGCACGCAGAGCCCCTTTTGGCGATACTCCAAGCAGACCTCCTCGGCCATGATCTTGGCGCGTCCGTAGGGTCCGACGCCGAACATTCGGTCGGTTTCGTAAAGGGGATGGTGGTCGGGGATGCCGTACACCGCCGTCGACGAAATCATGACCGCGCGCTCCGCGCCCGCCTCCAGCGCCGCCGCCATCACGTTTCGAGAGCCATCCACGTCGGTGGTCATGATGTCCTGTTCCGAATAGAGCGGCAGCGCCGCCGCCGTGTGGACCACCCACGTCACGCCCTGCATCGCCCGCTTGAGCGTCGGCACGTCGCGGATGTCGCCGACAACGGCGTCGACCTCGCCCTTCTCGGGATAGTCGAACGGCACGAGGTCGATCGACCGGATGTCGGTGACGCCCTTGCCCCGCAGATGCCGGATCAGATTGATGCCCAGAAACCCGCTGCCGCCCGTGACCAAAACCCGCTGACCCATGTTCGCTCCTCCGGAAGAGACCTCGAAAGCTGGACATCAAAACTCAAGCGCCTTCTGTCCCAACTTCCAACTCCTCTTTCCTAACTTCTAACCCCCAATGCGGGCAAAGCCCGCAACCCAATCTTATTTGCCCACGAATGCACGCGAATGAACACGAATAAAGAACTTTGATTTAATTCGCGTTGATTCGCGTGCATTCGTGGGCAGACGATCTAT
>Ga0172375_10005533_pt1 | contig 18176 bp, 22 predicted proteins | sample LakKiv1m_FD_114537 | JGI IMG/M metagenome (GOLD analysis project Ga0172375, IMG submission 114537) | Freshwater microbial communities from Kabuno Bay, South-Kivu, Congo - kab_092012_11.1m | ecosystem: Environmental > Aquatic > Freshwater > Lake | place: Democratic Republic of the Congo...
CCGTCCTGCAGCGCCTGTGTGATCGTTTGGAGCATGTCGGCGGTTACTTCACTTGCAGCCCGAGGGTCCACACCCGCCACTGGCCGGCCCGCACCCGCCGCCGGCACTGGACGCAGCCACGAAGGCCTGGACCAGCTTGGTCTCGGTGACCTCGCCAGAGACGGCCTTCATGCCGCGACCCTTGACCAGCGCCAGGACACCCGGGGCGGCGGCCTGCATCGCGAGCTGTTCGTAGTCGGAAGTGCCCACCTTCAGGGTGAAAAGGCCGATCTTGTTGCCCTGCGCCGAGATGGTGCGCGCGGCGGCCTCCATCGAGGCCTTTGGTGACGCTGCAGCATCCGACTTCCGTGACGGCAGGAACACGAAGACGCCCGTCTGGTCCGCCGCCAGCCGGTTCAGGTCGGCGACGGCCCCGATCTCCGTCCCGATCACCGTCGACGCGGTCTGGGGCACAGGCTCAGCGCCAGCCACCGCGGGCGTCGTGGGCGTTGCCATGGCTGCCGTCGGAGTTGGCGTTACAGGCGCCGCATCCGCGGACTGCAGGGCCGGACCGAGCACGGGCGTGGCAGGCTCATTCGCCACGACGGGCGCCGGCGTCTCAGGGCTCTGGGCAGCACCAGGCTGCGCGACCGCCGCTGCCTGCGCCGCGGGCGCGGCGGCAAACCCGGCGCTCGCTGCCTCAGACTGTGAGGTCGTGGAGGTGTTCTTCACCACGGCTCGGACGACCAGCGCCGCGGCGACGATCAAGATGATCGCTCCCAGCACCCACCGCGTCCGACCCGACGTGCCGTCCGCGTGGCAACTGCACCCCGGACTGCAGGCGGCAGCCTCCGTCGGTGGCTGTTCCGTGGGCGCGCTCGATCCTGTTGCTTCGTTCTTCTGACTCATCGCTTGGTCCTCCGTGTGGTCGATCATCAACCGCAGCAGCCCTTGCCGCCCTTCGGTGCGGGCCTGGCGCAGCAGGCACCCGCCCGCGGCGCGGTGGCACCGGCTTGCTCCTCTACGAACTCCCACATGGCCGCCATGGCCCCTTTCTCGACCATGCGGCCAACCCCGATCGCTGACCGCACCGCCGCCTGGGGTGCACCGAGATCCCTGGCCCGCGCGGTGTGGAAGGTCAGGCACGGCTGGCAGTGCCCGGCGACGGAGGCGCCGATGGCAATCAGCTCCTTCGTCCGTTCGTCCAACTCCCCGCCCGCCGCAGGGGTCGTGGCCGGAGCACAACAGGTGGCCGCCGTGCCCCGGCTGGCCTCGATATCGGCCGAGCGGACGTACCTCTCCACGCCGCTCCCCGGGAACCAGCCCTTGATGACCTCGCGGCTCTCCTCCTTGACCCGCACCTGGACATCGGCGAACCCGATGTCCGCCAGCACCTGCTCCAGGTCGCTGACCAGGGCGGCGCCGGCAATGCAGCCGCAATGGGCGTCGAGGCTTGACTTCACCTTCGCCGGCAGCGGCTTGACGGCCACCACGTCCGAAATGGCCAGACGGCCGCCTGGACGCAGCACCCGGAACGCTTCGCGGTAGACCTGGGGCTTGTCGGGGGAGAGGTTGATCACGCAGTTCGAGAGGATCACATCCACCGAGCTGTCGGCTACAGGGAGGTGCTCGATCTCCCCGAGACGGAAGTCGACATTCCCGTAGTCGCCTTTCGCGGCGTTCTCCCTGGCCTTGCTGATCATCTCGGGGGTCATGTCCACCCCGATGACCCGGCCGTTGGGGCCGACATGGCGGGCGGCCAGAAAGCAGTCGAAGCCGCCGCCGCTGCCCAGGTCGAGGACCACCTCGCCAGGCTGCAGTGCCGCGATGGCCTGGGGATTGCCGCAGCCCAGCCCAAGGTTGCTGCCCTCGGGAACGGCGGAGATCTCGGCCTCGGAGTAGCCCACCTTCGCCGATGCGGTCGCGCTGCCGGGTGACCCAGCGGCGCAGCAAGTCTTCGGGACGCAGCAGGAGCCGCCCTGCTGGGCAATCTGGGCGTAGCGCGCACGCACGCTCGTGCGTACCGCGTCCTTGCGGGTCGACTCTGTGCTCACGCTTGATCTCCCGAGCCGGGCAAGGCGGCCCCTGAACGTTTGCCGTCACAGGACTTCATCTGCTGCGCCTGGTAGGCACGCAGACGTTGCAGGTCCTCGATAACGCCTGGATGCGCTGCCAGGCAGTCCCGGAAACAGCCCTGCAAGCACTCCTCAAGCTTGCCCCTCGGCACCACCAGCCGGTAGTGCATCCAGGTTCCCTCGCGCCGCGCCTCGACCGCACCGCGGTCCTTCATGATGGCTAGGTGCCGCGAGACTCGGAAGTCCGGTGCGTCCAGAGCGGCAGCCAGCTCACAGACACAGGTCTCACCGTTCAGTGCCAGCAGGACCGCCAGCCTGAGACGGGTCGGGTCGGCCAGGGTCTTGAAAAGGGTCGCTTCAGCCTGCATGCTCGCATGTCCTCTTAGTGCGAATCTGCGCAAGTCCGCAGACACAATACTCCGGCTCTGCTCGCCCGCAAGCGGCGGCGGCAGGGAAAAGCACCACCTCGGTTGCCGCGCGAGGCGGCCGTGCGGTCCATGAGGCCCGCCCTGGCGGTGTCCCGAGCCCGGTCGTCGGTCCGGGGCACGTGGGGGACTGTGGGGTGTTCTGGGGCAACCGCAGCGTCCTCGCTTGAGGTCGGAGTGGAAGAGGTCCGTGAGCAGCGACCGCAGGCGCGGTTCCACCACTCGACCGGCGAATGCAGTCGCGCTCACGGTTCGACCTTCGGCTTCGCCTCGCCGGTCTGACCTTGGCCCTGCTGCGGCCACCGCGCTTGCGGGGCGTTCTGCGGGGTGGTGGCAGCAGCGCCGGGAGGTTCCTTGGCGCGGATCGTGGTCGTCAGTGAATCCACCCGGGAACTGGGCCGGTAGGCGAGGACGACGTCGACAGTGGGTTTCTTGTCGCAGTCGGTGCGCAGAACGCACTTCAGAGCATCGAAGGCCGCCGGAGTCTCATCTCCTGCCACGGGCCTGAAGAGCCTCAGAGTGTACTCTTCCTCCGGTCCCACCGTGACGGGCAGTTCGCCCTCGCAGTCCCAGCCGGGAGGCAGCTCCATCGCCTGAACCTGGACCGGGGTGACGGTCTCGCAGTTCACGAGACGGATGTCGGCCCGAAGAGTGCCATTGCTCAGGCGGGCAGCAGCAGGGTTGTAGCTCGGCTTCAGTCCCACCCCCGCGTAGGGGAACCGTATACTCAAAGTGGCCATACTGGTGGGACGGGTCGGGTCGTCTGTCGTCATGGCGATGGACTTGCTCATCTTCCCCTCGCTGCCTGCCGTCTTCAGCGTACCGGTCATCTCCGTGCTCTCGCCGGGGGCCAGAGTCTCCTGCTTGAGATCGACCTTCGTGCACCCGCAACCGGGCCGCACCTTCGTGATGTGTAGGGATGCGTCCCCCGTGTTCCGCAGGACGAACCTGAACTCATAGAGCCCCTTGTTCTCCTCCTGGCGCCCCCACTCGTAGGTCTCCGGTTCCATCTCCAACCTCGGGGCCGCCCGCGCGACAACGGAACTAAGGACCGCAACCGCCACGGCGGTCATCCACGGTACGGTCCTGCTCATAGGTCTCTCCCTTTCCATTCGCGTGGCACCAAGCAGAGAGGCACTGGCCCACGCGCTGGTTCAACGTACCTGAACAGGGGCGCCCGTGTCCCTGGCTCCGAACCAGCTCTGCGTTCGCAGGCAGATGCGCACCAGCCACAGCATCACCGGGACCTCGATGAGCACTCCGACGACCGTGGCGAGAGCCGCGCCCGAGGAGAGACCGAAGAGCATGGTCGCGGTGGCGATGGCAACCTCGAAGTGATTCGACGCGCCGATCATGGCGGCGGGGGCAGCGTCCGCGTATGGCAGTTTCAGCAGCTTCGCCCACCAGTAGCCCAGCCAGAAGATCAGCATGGTCTGCAGGAACAGCGGGATGGCAATCCAGAGGATGATCAGCGGGTTGCTGAGGATGGTCTCGCCCTTGAAACTGAACAGCAGCACCAGGGTGGTCAGGAGCGCCAGAATCGTGATGGGCGTCAGTACGTGCAGGAACTTCTCCTTGAACCAGGCGTCGCCTCTGGCCCGGATGATCCACTTCCGCGAGAAGTACCCCGCGACCAGCGGCAGGGCCACGTAGATGGCGATGGAGAGCAGCAGTGCCTGCCAGGGTACCGGGAGGCGGCCGACGCCGAGCAGGAAGCCGCCCAGCGGGCCGTAGAGCACCAGCATGGAGAGCGAGTTGATGGCCACCATGATCAGGGTCAGGCCGTCGTTGCCACGCGCCAGGTACCCCCAGACCAGCACCATGGCCGTGCAGGGCGCGATCCCCAGTAGGATGCAGCCGGCAAAGTAACTCCGCCAGAGCGGGACCTGCAACATCTTGGCACCATCGTGCAGGACCACGGTCCCGGCCCCGTGCTGGGCGCCCACCGCAAGATCAAGCCCAAACGGCATCTTCACCAGGTCGGTTGCCTCCGCACCGATGAGCCCCCGGAAAAGGACGCCCAGGAACAGCAGGGCGATGGCGTACATGGTGAACGGCTTGATGGCCCAGTTCACGAAGAGCGTCAGCCAGACCGGCTTGCCACTCTTGCCCGCTCTGACGACCGAGGCAAAATCGATCTTCACCATGATCGGATACATCATGCAGAACAGGCAGATGGCGATGGGGATGGAGACGACCGGCGCGCCGTCCACGAAGATCGACAGCCCGTCCAGATACTTCGCCACCCCGGGCGCGATCTTGCCAAGGATGATCCCGCCCACGATGCAGAGCGCCACCCACACGGTCAGGTACCGCTCAAAGACGTTGGTGAGTTTCCTCTCGCCGCCACCCACGACCTCGGTGCTCATGGACTCGTGAACTCCCTTCACCAACCGCTCACAGCCGCCCTAATTGCATATCTGCGCATATCCATATACGCTAACCGGTCTGTGCCTGGGCGTCAAGTACCAGGCACTCGGAAAACCGCGTCCCCTCACGGACCCACGCGGCGCATGCCGCCGCGCCCGACCGCGGATGTTGGCGTCTGCGGCTCCGGCACCACGCAGAACACCTACCATCCCATCCTGCGGCCGCCGGTACAGGGCTGGACCAGTTCCTCGATGGCGCCGTTTGGGCACACGGCTACGCAGCGCATGCAGCCCCGGCAGCGGTAGAAGTCGATCCACGGCTTGTCGGCCGCGTCCTCACGCAGGAAGGCCTGCCGGTCGCACTCCTCGGATGCCCGACACGGCTGGCAGCTCCGACACGTTTCAGGCCTGATGATCGGGGGCCTCATCACCCCGCCTTGATGTCGAGGGCGATATCCTTCGGCAGGGCTACGCCCGCAGCCACCTGCATCGCCTTGAACGCCCCGACCGGGACCGCGCAAGCGGCACAGCACCCCTTGAGTGTCTCGCGGGCCGTCGTCAGGATGGCACCATCGCTGCCAGCACCGAGTTCGGCGTAGCCGTCCACCGGTCCCCTGGCAACCAGGGCGGCACCGAAGGCCTCGGCCTTCTCGCAACCGCTGGTGAACCCGAAGCTGACGTTCTGCGTATCGTCACTGTCGGCCTGGATGCGGGTCCTGAACCCGCAGATTCCGGCGTCAACCATCACCACTGCCTTCATCTCATGCTCCCACGCGAGGGCCGGAGGGGACTGGCGCTGGCGTCACTTTGCGGCGAGCTGCAGGGCCACTTCCGCCACGTGCCGGCCAAGGTTGCGGGCGGTCTCCACGCCGAACTCGTCGCCGGCGATGCTGTCGTTGGTGTTCAGGAGAGTCGCTCCCGTGTGGGCGGTGGGCTTGCCGTCGCCCACGACGATCATCTCCTGGCACATGAGGGCGGCCTGGACACCGTTGATGGCCATCTCCTGGCCGCCATTGCGCACCCCGCCGACCGCCAGCACGCCGGCGACCTTGTTGCGGAGCATCATGCCACCCTTGCGGAAGGCCATGCAGTGGTCCAGGAACGCTTTACACAGGCTGCTCATGCCGCAGAAGTAGACTGGTGTCCCCACGATGATGCCACCGACCCTGGGGTCGCTCAGTGTCGGCACCAGTACATCGAAGTCGGTCCGGCCGCTGGCGGCGGGGTCGAAGACGGGGATGCTCATACCGGCCAGGTCAATGAGCTCGGTCTCGATCCGCTCACGGCTGGCGGCCTGGGCCCCCTCCAAAGCCAGTGCCACTGCGGCGGCGGTGGTCTTGCCCTTGCGCGGGCTGCAGGAGAGCCCCACGATCTTGACCTTTCCTCCCGCTGCTGCCACGGCGGCTCCAGGCTCCTGCGCCTGTGCCACGAAGGCGGCTCCGGCGGCCAGGGCCCCCGCCGCGGCCAGGAACGAACGACGGTCCTTCTGCGCTCCGTTCTCCATGGCATGTCTCCTCACCATAGCTGGCCGCGTCCTGCACACCCCCGGCCCGCAGTCTGCTGCCCAGGGCCGTGCCGTAGGGACCGGCCTCTGCCTCGGGGTCCGGTCCAACGGGCCGCCGGGAGCGCGCACAGCGCGAGCTACCGGACCACACCGATCCCTGCCTGCCCACCCGGCGCGCCCCGACCCCGGTCCTGGGTGACCCCCGACGGCTGCGTGCCCGAGCCTGTGGCTGCCTCGGTGCCAGTGCCCACCGTGAGACTGCGGCCCGAGACGGTGCGCAATCGCTCCGTGAGCTCGCGCACGCGAGCCACGGCCGCAGAGGCGCGGGTCCCCGGGTGGGCGGCAGGCCGCGACACCTCATCGAGGAGGGCGATCAGCTCACGTAGAGCCGCAGCATCGGCAGCTCCTACGGCCGGACCACTTCCCGGCCCGGACAGCGCGAGGGCATGCAGTTCCACGGTGCAGGCGGCGGCTTCCCGTGGGTCCATGGTCCCAGCCTCGCCTGGATCCTGCGGGAGCGCCCTTGCGAGGCGGGAACAGACCCTCACGACCTGGTCGCTGCGCGTTACCTGGCCTTGGTGTTCATGGAGCAGTACGACGACGAGCCTGATCTCCGCAACGGCCTCCTCTGAGGGCAGCGCGGCCGCCGACACCTGTGAGTCTGCGCCGACCCGGGAGACGGCCGTACCCATCCTGTCCATCAGGCGGCTCCACGCGACATCGCCGCCAGCTACGGAGCACGTCAGGTCCGGTAGCGGGCCCTGTGCCGCTCCACTCCTGCGACGCATCGGCGGGAAGTACCCGAAGTCGCGGTACATGGGCCGCCAGATCTCCGCCAGCCGTGCTGCAGCCGAGCACACCGACAGGCGGTCCCTCTCCCGTACTGCATCGTCGAGCCGGACGTAGGCTTCCCCAAACGGCCCGATCATCTGCTCCCAGGCGGCGACGCGTTCCGCATCCGGCCAGTCTGCGTAGCGGTCCAGAGGATTGGGCCCGGTACAGCATTGGGACAGTCCCGGGCGCGTCCCGGCGAGACCGGCACACACCACTACGAGGGCGAGTCGCCGGGCTGCAATGGCTCTTGCAGAGATCATCGGAAGACGCTCACTTGCCGGCCTCGCCGTGCGACATGGAGGAAGCCAGCGCACTACGCAGGTGCTCGGCATCCACCAAGCCCTGGTGCCGGAACGTCTCGACGCCGTGCGCATCGAAGACGATGGACGTCGGAATGCCAGACACGCGATGACGCATCCCCAGCGCCTGACTATCGCGTGCCTCAACGTAGACGATCTCGACAGTACCCGCAACCGCCTGCTCCAGTTCGGTCAGGACCGGCTTCATCTTGTCTGGACCGCAGCAGCTCGCGGCGCTGAAAACGGCCAGGATGGGCTTGCCCTTTCCACGCAGGCGGTCGATAGGGTTGTCGGTTCCGGCCGCGGCGTGCGCCTCGATCCAAGGGGCAGACACTTCGATAGGCCGCTCACGTCCCAGCTCACGGACGAAGCGGTTCACGCAGTCGTCTTGGGCGCGCTTGGTCAGGAGCTGCTCGACGTAGCCCCGCACCTGCTCGAACGGCAGGCGACCACAGGCGTCTTGGTTATGGTCGTAGAAGGCCCGCACGTCAACGTCGCTGGGCTTCGCGGCGGCAGCCAGCCGGCCGATGTAGCCATGAACCAGCGCCTGCTCATCTGTGGCTGGTTCGCCCTTCTTCGCAGCCTCCTCCTTGGCCAGAGCTGCCAGCAGACGGTCAGCGAGCACCTGCTCCAGCGCCGGGGTGGGGTCGCGCTGCAGCCCTTCGCCGGCGAAATGCGGTGCACTGAAGATGGCTTGGCGGAGGTCATCCTCGCCGATACTGATCTCCCCGCTCCGGGCGAGTACGCCATCGGGGAGGGAGACGAGATGCGCTTGGGTGAGCACGCCGCTCACCAGGAACGGGTACCTCTCGGCAACCGTCCTGTCGCCGGGGCCCTCTGCCGCCCAGGCCATAGCCGTTGACAAGACGGCAAAGCAAACGCCAACGCGCCGGGCCAGGGGACGCTTCGCTGGGTGGTTCATACCTTGACTCCTCACCTATGCCTGCCGTGTGTCGGCCTGCCTGAAGCGGCCTCCAGTGTCGGCTACGGCCCGGTGGCAGCCGTGGACGTCGCCACCGTCTGGCGGCCCGGAGCGGGGCCGATGTCATCGCTGAGGATGTCCAGCGTCGTCCACCCCAGCAGAAAATCGATGATGTCGAGCGGCCGGAAAGACGCATGCAAGCCTACCCACCCCAGGTGGATGTTGCGGCGGCACTGCATGAAGGTGATCGGCGGCGGGGCGTTGTCCTGGATCGGCAGACGCACCAGTCCCTTGTGGTAGTCAGGACGCTCCGTGGGAAGGGGCTTGCCCTCGGCCGTGAGCCGCTCCATTTCCCCTACCCAGACCTCATGCGGGTCCTTGGGGTTCAGGTCCCCGACCTTCAGGGCGTCCTTGCCCCACAAGAGCAGGCCGTAGGAGCCGTCGTCCTTGATGGGCATGGCTCCGACCCGACGATTGCCGATGCCGACGTAAGTGCCCTCGACATTCGAGTAGCCGAGGCCGACCAAGTTGAAGTAGTCGACCGGCAGCAGGGCGAACTGGGGCTTCTTGGAGAAGGTCAGGCCGACCTCGAACATGTCCGCGGCATCGCGCCCGCGATGCCCGAGGTAGGTGCACCCCGTCAGACCGACTGCCGCCAAAGCCAGCGCCGCAGCCACAAGCCCGCGAAAGATCCTGCCGCTCATTGCCGTCTCCCTGCTTCTGGGTCTTGCCCCTCGACACGTGTCCCGGCCCTCACCACGCCATCAGCGACACCCCGTACACATGGGTCAGGCTCAGGTAGATGCCCGCCACAATGAACAGCACGCCGGTGGCGACGCGCACCCAGCGCTCGATCTGGGTCAGCTTGTTGAACACCTTGCCGACATGCTGCGACGCGAAGGCGATCAGAAACGCAAAGACGATCACCGGCAGCGCCGTACCCAGGCCGTAGATACTGGGCAGCAGCAGCCGGGATTCGTTGGCCGCCGACAGGGGAATCAGTGCCCCGAAATACAGCCCAGCCGACACGGGACAAAAGGAAAGCGCGAACAGAAACCCTAACGCCCCTGCCCACCATGCTCCGCCCTTGGCCGCCCGTTCCTGTACCCCACCCCCGGCGAGGTTCATGGACACGCCGCTGCCGATCAGCCCCAGCAGGACCATGCCCACCAGGATGACAACCGGGCCGAGGATCAGGTTCAGGTAGCGCTGCAGGAAGCGGGCGACCTCGCCGCTCGCCAGCAGCCCGGCCAGCAGCAGCGCGCCGAGCGCCACGTAGGCCACGGTCCGACCGAGCACATACAGCAGCCCGGCCAGCACCACCTGCCGGGGCTGCCCGACCTTGCGGCCGATGAAGGAGATCGCCGCGATGTTCGTCGCCAGCGGACAGGGGCTGATCGAGGTCAGGATGCCCAGCCACAGGGCGGAGCCGACAGTCAACCACGTCATGAACTCATGGGCCTTTCATCGTTTCCTGGGCGTCATAGCACGGCATCCGTCTTTCCCCGGCACCCGTCCCTCGTCACTCCACATACTTCCGGATCGCGGCCGCGATGTACTCTCTGAACTCGGCGGGCTTGTCGACCAGGGTCCAGACCTCGTCGAGACGCTGGAACTCCGTGGCCTTGCCGTTCACCAGGCGGGCCACGACCACGCAGCTCGACACGACGTCGAAGCGCTTGGCCAGATCCTCCTCGACCTGGAAGTCTCGCTCATACCACTCGATGCGACCGGCGGCGAGGTCGGCGGCGAACTGGGTCTCGACGACCTCCTTGGCCAGTCGCTCGATGGTGTTGCAGGTGACGCAGCGGAAGGTCGCGTGGAGGTAGTAGACCATGACCTTGTCGGCGGTCGCCGCAGGCGACACGGCGCCGTCCGCGGCAGCGCCATCCGGGGCGGGCGCCGGTGCCTGGCGCCGCCCCGCCTCCTTGCCTACGCCAAAGCCCAGCGTGAAAAGCACGAAGCCCAGCAGTATGCGTGTGGTCCAGGCCTTCATCATAGTCCGTAGGTCTCTCGTCTCACTTCGGCGCGCACTCGCCGATCTTGCAGGCCTTCTGGATCTGCTGCGGGGAGAGTTTCATCTTGTCGGCCAGCGACTGCTGGATGGTGATCATCTCGCCGGTCTCCAGAGGATGCGCCTCCAGCCACTTGCGCAGGTTCTCGGGCGTCGTGAAGAAGCCCTGGTGGAAGCAGCCCGCCGACACCCACTTGCCGTCGGCCCCCTGCTTCTTGCCGAACCAGGCCACCGCGGTCTTGGGCTCGACCGAGGCGACCGAGCCGCCCAGCGTCTTGACGACGACCATCTCACCAGTCAGACCGTCGGGCTGGTGGACCTCAATGTCCTTCCCCGTCCGCGCCGCGACGCCCATGGCACAGTGGGCGCAACAGCCGTAGCTCTGTGCGCCCTCGACGAGGACGCTGGCCACGTCCTGGGGGTATACCGCGCGGTCGCAGAACCCGCAGCGGTGAGAGAGTTCGCTCTCCTGCAGGGGCCCCCAGGCGATCAGGCTACCACCTGCCGTCTGCATCTCTTTGGCTGCAGCCTCGCGGCTGGCGAAGGCCCTCACCCAAGGCCGGCCGGTCTTCTCGTCGGCGCCCTGCAGGTAGGTGGCGTCGGTCGCGGCGACCAGGTTGCCGGTGGCATAGTCGGTCACGGACACCTTCTTCTCGAAGCCGGTCCGGTCCTCGGTCAGACACGAGTACATGATGAAGTAGGTGTGCAGGTCGCGCAGCCGGACGTCACCTTTGGCGGTCTTCACCACCACGGCCGTCTTCGGGTCGATGTCGGCATCCGACAGGTAGCAGACCTGGTCCTTGCTCCGCGTGTCTTTGGCCGCCGGCTCCCAGCGCTCGAGCTTCGGGGCCGCCGCGGTGCCCAGGTCGTAGCCCAGCTCCTTCCACTTGGCCAGGATGTCCTCCTTCGAGATGAAGCCCTCGTGGCGCCAGAGTTCCTTGCCGTCCGGGGCGAAGAAGATCTGGGTCGGAATGGCGCTGATGCCGTACTCCTTGCCCTTGGCGGCGTTCTCCTTCAGCCAGACGTCGATGAACTCGACCTGGAGCTTGCCGGCGTACTCCTTGGTGAGTTCCTCCAGCAGCGGCGCCATCATCTTGCAGGGGATGCAGGACTTCGAGCCGAGGTCCAGGAGCTTCGGGGTCTGCGCCCCCAGCGCCATGGGCAGCGCCACGGCGAGCAGGCACGCCGACAACACCAGAGTCCGAAACGGCGCGCGGTAGAATCCATGGATCATGGGAGTCATCTCCTGTGGCAGTGGGTCGCCTCCGCGGCGGCCCGTTCTCGGGGGTATCCCCGTTCAGCACACCAGCATCTGGGCGCCCCTGGTCGCGACCTTGGCGATGGCCTCCTCGGTCACCGGCGTCTTGCCCTTCTCGAAGCCCAGGCTCGCCATCTGCAGGTGCTCGAAGCTCCTGAAGCCGGCCTGCTCCAGGGTGCTCTTCGCGCAGTTCAGCGGGCAACCGTCGATGGCCAGGACCTTGGCTGCCGCCTGGGTCGTCGCCATGATGCCGGACACCCGGCCGCCGACCCCGGCCAGGCAGTACATCCTGCCGGCACCATCACGGGTCAGCTTGCGCGCCGCCTGGTCCGCGACCGCACCGACATCCGCCGCCCCCGAGCACGCGAAGATCAGCTTCGGGGCCGCACTGCATGCACATCCGCACTTCTCTGCCATGGTCGTCGTCCTCCTGCATGGGGCTTGGTTCGAGGGACTGGGTGTCGAGGGGAGAGCCCGCGAGCACTCCCCACCCGTCACTTCAGGTACCCCTTGATCTGGTCGGGGGTCAGCACCTTGCCGACACTCTTGACGTTGCCGTCGATGGCCAGTCCCGGCGTCATCATCACGCCCAACTCCATGATCTCGTTGATGTCGGTGACCTTCACGATCTCGTACGCCACCCCGAGTTCCTTGGCCGCCGCCTCGGCATTCTCGGTGAGCTTCTTGCACTTCGGGCAGCCGGTGCCCAGGATCTGGATCTTCATCTGCCTGACTCCTTCTACCATGTCACTGAAGCGGAAGGCCCAGCCGCTCCAGCATGCTTACTTGGCCAATACGCCAACTCATGACCCCAAGCAAAGCCGCCGGTTCCGCGCCTGCGGAACGCGAACGGGTGATCCGCCGGGTTGGCGGGCGCTTTTCTCACTGGGCGACCTTCCTTGCCTCGCGCGCCTGGTTCTGCAGGACCGCCTCGATGCAGCCGAAGAAGTTCAGCACGCAGGGGACCTTCAGCCGGTAGAAAACCTGGACCCCACGCTTGTCGTCCTCGACGATCCCTGCATTCTTCAGCAAGGTCAGGTGCTTGGAGACCGTCGAGAGATCGGTACCGACGAGGTCGCGAAGCTCACACACGCAGCGCTCGCCACGGGAGAGTTCCTCGACCATCGCCAGGCGACTGGGGTGCCCCAACGCCTTGACGATCTTCGCCCTGGCCTCGAATCGGGCTCTGCTGGTCTCGTCCATCACACTCGTGTTCCTGTTCGGGTCGACGCGACGGTCACGGGTCTTGGTTGCCAATATAGCCAAGTACCAGGTGTGCGCAACCGTCCGGTGGCGGTCCGTTCATGGCGCGCCACCCGCCAGCCCCAGCCCGGCACAGATCTGCAGGAAGGGCTCGCGCAGACGTGCGTACGGGCCATCCTGGAAGACCGGCAGGCACTGGCGCGGGGAAGCCTCGCCCTGCCACAGCCGACAGGCGAAGGCCAAGCATGTCTTGTCGCCGCAGGCCCGGCAGTTCGTGCCCGGCAGGCGCTTGTAGATCTCCAAGGCCGGGGGTCGCGCGCGCTGCTCGTAGACCGGGGTGATCTCAGCGCGACGCGCCCAGGTGCCGTTTGCCAGACACCGGATCGACTCCATCAAGCGCCAGGCATCCACGATGTCGTCAGCCTTGGCAATGGCGATGCGATGCGGGTAGAGAGAGACCATCCGGTAGGCGTCCTGGTAGGTCAGGATGGCCGCCTCGCGCTTGTAGGAGACCGCTGGCATCTCCGCGTTCAGATAGGGAAAGACAGCCGAGAGATCGCCGGCCGTATGGGCGATAAGGCGCAACTTGGTGACGTCGGCCACGCAGGGAGCCAGAACCATGATGGCACACTCGCCGAAGAGGTCGTCCGCGAAGCCTGCAGGCGTGCCGGAGGGCACGGCCCTCGCCGGGCTGCGGCAATCAACCCAGCCGGACACCGTGACCCCGGCACGGGCGAGAGCGGACGCCGCCTCCTTGCCGCAGGCCAGGGCCGGAATGCCGACCGCGCCGTAGCCGGGCTCGGGGGTGATCCAGGTGCAGGCGGCACCTGCAGCACGGAGGGCCTTCGCCGCCTCCTCGTACTGCGGACGGTTCGGGAATGTCGTCAGCCTGTCCATGTCACCCTACCACCACCGCTTGTGGCCAGCGTCCGCGCGGCGTCGTCTCACCCGGCAAAGGCGCCGAAGACCATCCCGGTGATCGTCGACATCACCACCACCAGGGAGACGTACACAACCGTCTTCCCCATGCCCATGATGCTGCGCAGAACAAGCATGCTGGGCAACGACAGGGCCGGGCCGGCCAGCAACAGCGCCAGCGCCGGCCCTTTGCCCATCCCCGCGCTGATCAGCCCTTGCAGGATCGGCACCTCGGTCAGCGTCGCGAAGTACATGAAGGCCCCGAACACGCTCGCGAAGAAGCTCGTCCAGAAGGACCAGAGCGTGCGGATCAGCGGCTCGATGCCTGCACCCGCCAGGCCGGTCATCGACAGGAACGTGTCGGGCTTGGCGCCCACGAGCATCTCGACATAGCGGCTGGGGATGACCCCCTCGTGCCCGCCCCGCCCCAGGAGGAACCCCGCGATCAGGACTCCGGAGAACAGCAACGGCAGAATCTGCTTGGCGAAGGTCCAGGTCGCCGAGAACCAGTCACCCGCCTCGCCCTGGTCCGTGCTCGTGATGGCGGACAGGCCCACCACTCCGGCAGCGAAGGGGATCATGACCATCAGCCCCTGCATGGGCAGCAGCAGCGCCAACAGCACCGCGGGGACGGCCGCCGCCGCGACCTTCCACCAGGCGATGCCAAACCAGAGAACCAGCACCAGCCCCAGTGCCGCTGCGAAACCGGAGGTCACCAGCCACTTGCCGCGCCAGATCGTCGTCCAGGCGCCCGGAACCGGTGCCTTGGATAGGATGTCGGCAGCCGGGACCTCGATCTGCTCTCCCGCCTGCGCGCCACTGATGACCTTCAGCGAGTAGGACGCGCCAGCCGCCGCTGCATCCTCGGGCGTCCTCTCGACGGCGGCCTCGATGTCCCGGCCGTCCTGGAGGTGGAAGTTCGACCTGTTGGGCGCACCCCAATTGGCGAACACCAGGATGCCGACCATGACCGCAAAGAACACGGCGTTCTGCCATAGAGGGCGCTTGGCCTCGGGCTCCGGCTGGGACATCTGTGCCTCGACCTTGGCTGTCTCCTCCTTGCGGTAGATCACGTGCATCAGCAGACCGATGACCACGCTGAAGACGATGGCGCCGACGGCCCGAGCGATCCCGAGCTGCGGTCCGAGAATGCGTGCGGTCAGCACGATGGCCAGGACGTTGATGGCCGGACCGGAGTAGAGAAACGCTGTGGCTGGCCCCAGCCCGGCCCCCATGCGCCAGATGCCCGCAAACAGCGGCAGCACCGTACAGGAGCACACCGCCAGGATCGTCCCCGACACCGACGCGACTCCGTACGCCAGTGCCTTGTTCGCCTTGGGCCCCAGGTATTTCATCACCGACGCCTGCGACACGAACACGCCAATGGCCCCGGCGATGAAGAACGCCGGCACCAGGCACAGCAAGACGTGCTCGCGCCCATACCACTTGGCCAGGTGGAACGCCTCCAGAACCGCTCCGTCGAAGCGTGCGCCGCCCACGGGCAGCCACAGAAAGACCAGGAACACCCCGACGATGAGCGCCAGCTTCTTCCATTCCTCTCGCCAGTTCACGCTCGGTCCTTTCCGCTAGGCCAGGTGCCGCAGGCAATCCACACAGGCATGCCACCTACTATATGCCTACTTGGCAAACGTGCCAACTATTAGCCTGCAATCATCCCGCTGTAGGTTGCCGGGGAGATACCTGGAGCCGTCAGCTTTGGCAATCGCGCAGACGTCAGACCACTCAGCCTGCGCCGTCTCTATGGTCATGAGCGCATCATGCCGGTATGACACCGGCGCAATCAACCCGGTTCCGCGCTTGTTGGCAGTTTCGCCAACTCTACGGCACTGGAGCACGTATCGCCTGGTACTTCTGGGAGCCAAACGCCCGTCGGCGGTTTGGCCCCAAGGCCCCGCGCGGGGAAGGTATGACCGCCGGCAGGTACTGCAGGTGGATCCGGAACCAGTTGAGGAGAAGCTGATGGCCTTCGCATGCTGCGGCCGGACTGGGCAGCTGTTCGTCTGACACCCAATCCGGCAGCATCCCCCTCTCGCGCAGCAGCGTCACGCCAGACGGGGCAATGGACAGGATCTTCTCCGCCCGTCCCCGGCGCCGCCGGAACTGGCGCTCACGGCTCTGGACGTACCCATCCTTCTCGAGCTGCGCCACGCGTCGGCGGGTCACCTGCAGCCCACTCATCCGCTGTAGCCGAGCCAACTGCTCGACCGTCAGCGCCGAGTGTTCCACCAGGGTCACCAGCGCGTCGATATCTCGCTTCAGCACACGTAGCTCCGTCATGTTCCCCGGCTCCTTTGGTCTCAACTGTGTGGCACTGCTTCGCGTCGGGGCACTTGAGGATGGCTGGTCCACGGCTGACCTGTGATCGTGCCCTCCTCGCCTCGCAGGAAGTTACCCAGGGCAGTCATCCAGCGCGGCAATGTGCGCCAGCAGCGGACGGCCAGCGCCACAGATGGGGCATGAGAACCGGGGGCCACTATCATCGGAAGACTCGGACCAGCGGTGAGCGCAGCCCCGGCACTGCCAGGTAGTCAGCACGATCATCCTCTGACCACCAGCACCCCGCGGCATGTCGTCGGGTACTCGTGCCGAGGAGCGTTCGGATCCTGCTTCGGGAGACATCAGCCTATGTCCTTGCGCCTTGACGGTCCCTGTGGTCCAGGGCCACGCCGACTTCCGGGTGCCCTGTTGTCCAGAACAGCGGCAGGAGTGGCGAAGGGGTTCCAACGTGCTCTGCGCGAGGATGGAATCCATCTGGCGGGATCGTGAGGCGGGACTGGATGCAGGATGCGGTAGATCCCAGTCGCGGGGAGACTGCCCATACTCGCGGCCCACAGGTAGAGGACACGCTTGGCTTGGGCATGCTGAATGCGGGCGCGCGTGCCTGGAGACACAGCGTATCTCACGGCCCGTCGGTGAGGGATGCCCAACTTCGGGTTCTCTCGGCGGAGTTCGCCAGCCCGCTGTTGCATGGCGAAGGGTACCTGTGGGAGGTATGACGAGGTGCTGCAGTTGATCGATGCCGCACCCTACGTGACCTGGCACTACCGGCGTTTCGGCGTTCAGGCTCTGGTAGCCATGGGACGCACCGACGAGGCCGTAGCATACGCGAAGGCATCCAGCAGTGCCTACGATCTCGGCGCACCGATCGCCGCCGCCTGCGAGGGGATCTTGCTGGCGGCGGGCAGAACCGAGGAAGCTTACCAGGACTGGGCGCTCGCCGCGAACCAGGGCGGTACCAACTTGGCAACCTTCCGCGCCATCGCCCACAAGTACCCGCACAAGGAGCCGACCGAGATCCTCAATGATCTGATCCGGCGAACGGCCGGCAACGAAGGCCACTGGTTCGCGACAGCCAAGAGCCTGAAGCTGCTTGATCTGGCCGCAGACTTGGCGAAACGTTCGCCGTGCGAACCCAAGACGCTGAACCGGGCCGCCCGAGACCATCTCGAAGACAATCCCCAGTTCGCCCTCCAGGTGGCTCTGGCATCCATTCGCTGGCTCGCCGAAGGCCACGGCTATGAGGTCACGGGGGCAGATGTGCTCAGCGCGTTCTGTTCGGCGAGCCAAGCGGCCAAGACGCTTGGCCGGTCGGAAGAGGTCAGCGAGGAGATCGCCCGACGGCTCAAGCGCGACCATTCGCCAGGCGCGTTCGTGCGGCAGGTACTCGAGCGATACCTGGAAGCGACTGGATCGGCAGGACTGTCGGCAATGAGTCCAGTGGGAGACTGCTATGTAGCTGCCTACAAGACCGTCGCGGAGATGACGGAGGGTGCCGGCGCTGGCAAGCTCGCCAGTCTGCACGTCTTTCTCGTGCATGGCAGTGTCGTGCCGCAGGTCGGTCCAGACGCAGGACGGCGCATAGACCACGCATGGGTGGAGACAGACGACCAGGCAATCGAGGTCAGCGACGGGAAGCACGTCTCGATTGCGCGGGACCGATACTACGAAGGTACGCAGGCCCAGGTGCGTGTCAGGTACAACCCGGTCGAGGCACTCACCGAGTTCCTGCGGAATAGGCATTTCGGCCCGTGGGACATATAGCTCCGCCCCAGACACTACAGCCCTCACACGGAACCAGGCATCAGCCATTGGTACCAACGGTTGCCCCAGACGCCTGCGCAGGCCCGGGGCGACGCTTGCCACGGAACTGGCTCTCTAGCCGCCTGCCCCCTAAGGCACACCGGAGAGCGCCGAGGAAGGGGCGACTGAGTCCCAGAGCCCCTGCCTGCGACCGCAGCGGGAAGGCGAACTGACATGCCAGGACCCGACGCAACTGCCGAGATCAGGCGTTACCTCGAAACGGGTGAGCACGACATGTTGTTCCCCGCATGGTCGGGTGTCAACACCGTTGACCG
>Ga0172375_10005536_pt1 | contig 18161 bp, 19 predicted proteins | sample LakKiv1m_FD_114537 | JGI IMG/M metagenome (GOLD analysis project Ga0172375, IMG submission 114537) | Freshwater microbial communities from Kabuno Bay, South-Kivu, Congo - kab_092012_11.1m | ecosystem: Environmental > Aquatic > Freshwater > Lake | place: Democratic Republic of the Congo...
AACAAAGCTTACGGCGATAATATTTTAATTGATGATTTAACTTTCTCAATTCCTCCCGGAGCAGTTGTTGGAATTATCGGACCAAACGGTGCCGGTAAAACAACTTTGTTTAAGATGATAACAGGATTGGAAAAGCCTGATAACGGAAATATTAAAATCGGTTCAACAGTTAAGATGTCCTATGTTGATCAATCAAGAGATGCGCTAAATCCCGATAAAAGTATCTGGGAATTAATCTCCAACGGTGAAGATACAATTATGCTTGGCAACAGGCAGGTAAACTCGCGTGCTTATGTAGCACAGTTTAATTTTTCGGGTGCAGATCAGCAGAAGAAAGTAAGTATGCTTTCGGGCGGAGAAAGAAACCGCGTTCACCTTGCAATGATGTTAAAGCAGGGCGCAAATGTTCTATTACTTGATGAACCAACAAACGATCTTGATGTAAACACTTTGCGCGCACTTGAAGAAGGAATAGAAAAATTTGCCGGATGCGTTTTGGTGATAAGTCACGATAGATGGTTTTTGGATAGAATAGCAACACACATTTTAGCATTTGAAGGTGAAAGCAAAGTTGTTTGGTTTGATGGCAACTATTCCGAGTACGAAGAAAAACGAAAGGAAAGATTGGGAATAGCTGCAGATCAGCCACATAGAATTAAGTACAGACATTTAACAAGGAGTTAGGTGCATATACATAATGGATAGGTCGCTCCTACGGAGCTTATTTGGTTTTATAATTTTAGAAAATTACAAACAGTCGGTTCCTACGAAACTTGTTAGAGGAAGCTAAAGTCTCTAAACGAGTTTGAACCCACACCGATAGGAGTAATCTGTTTATTATAAATTTAACACAAAGAGGCTGAGTCATTGAGAAAAATTTTAAGATTTGCTTCGTTGGGAGCTTACCGTTTATAATAGAAAAATAGACAAAAAATTGTAGTCCTATGGGGACGACCTGCCTATTATTATGCATTAAACAAGTGTCGTTCCTACGGAGTTTAATTAATCTTTTTGTTTTTAGAAAATTACAAACAGTTCGTTCCTACGGAACTTGTTAGTAATTTAATTAAGGTCTTTTAAAGAGTATGTTTTACTCCGTTAGGAGTAAACTGTTTGTAAAGAGATTGTAACAAGGAAGTAAATAGTCCCATCGGGACGACCTATATTAAGCAGTATAATTAGTGGTGATTTTAATGGGTAACACATATTCGCAAATTTACCTTCATATTGTCTTTGCAGTTAAGGGAAGACAAAATCTTATTCGTGTTGAAATAAGAGAAGAGTTGCACAAATACATTACAGGCATTGTTACAAATCGTGATCAAAAACTACTTTCAATCTTTTGTATGCCAGATCATACACATTTACTTATAGGATTAAAACCAGTAATCAGTATCTCTGATTTAGTTAGAGATATAAAAGCAGGTTCATCAAAATTTATTAATGATAAAGGATTGATTAAAGGAAAATTTAGCTGGCAAGAAGGATTCGGAGTATTTTCTTATTCACGAAGTCAGATTGATATTGTTATAAGATATATAAAGAATCAGGAAAAACATCATCATAAAAAATCATTTAAAGAAGAGTACTTGGAGTTTCTTAAAAAATTTGAAATTGAGTACGATGAGAAGTATTTATTTGAATGGGTTGATGTGTCTAAATAATAAAATTAATTTTAGGTCGCTCCGATGGAGCTTGTTTAGTTTTTTTGTTTTTAGAGAATTACAAACAGTTAGTTCCTACGGAACTTGTAGATGAAATGATTAAGCATTCAATGAAAGTTTTGAACTTACTCCGTTAGGAGTAAACTGTTTGTAAAAGAAACTATAGACAAAAAATATAAAGTCCTAGCGGGACGGCCTGTTAATGATTTAGTTTTTTGTTTTTTGAGAATTAAAGAGAGTACGTTCCTACGGAACTTATTGATGAAATTATTAAATTTCAATAAAAATTTGGAGTTACTCCGTTAGGAGTAAACTGTTTGTAATAAAGAAGTGAAAAAGGGAAAGAGTCCCAGCGGGACGACCTGTAATTTAAGTAAGGGTAATGACGAAGTAGTAAACAGATTAACTATCTCATAAACAACTAATTACTAACAAACACGAGAGGCTCGGGTACATTATGAAAAAATTATTGTTCACATTATTCGCACTTTTACTTATTGTGGCTTGTTCAAAAACAGAAGAACAAAAACCAGAAAGCACAGATCAGCAAACAGTTACTACTCAAGAATCACCAAAGCCAGTTGTTAGTCAAAGGTACGGAATTAAGTCTGGTGTGATTTTTTACGATGCACCAATGGGAACAAAACAGGAATTATACTTTGATGATTACGGCGCAAAGGAAGTTTCAATAACATCTGTTGACTTTGGGGTTGCCAAATCAAAAACAATCGAGATAAGAAAAGATGGATTCAGCTACACATACGAAGAAGGTAAAACCGAGGGCACAAAAAAAGCCTGGTATGCTCCGCCCAGTACGGATTATTCAAAAGCTGATCCCAGAACAATAGAGCGATATAAAGTAAAAGATTTAGGAACTGAAAATATTGCGGGAAAAGATTGTAAAAAATTCAGCGCAGAATTTAGCGGTTCACCAATAATTAGCTGGACATGGAATAATCTTATGGTAAAATCAATTACTAAAATGGGTGATGCTGAGTTTGTTATTGAAGCAACAAAAATTCAGGATGGTTCTGTAGATTCTAAAATATTTGAACTTCCCGCTGGTGTGACTTTTAAGGAAATGTAATTCTAACTTCGCGCCTTGGCGTCTTTTGGCATAGCCATCCCTTTGGGAGCGAGAAACAAAAACAGTTTTCACGCAGAGACGCAAAGCCGCAAAGCAATTGAGTATTATTTTATAAGCATCATTTTTTTTGTTTGAACAAAATTGCCCGCTTTAAGTTGATAAAAGTATATACCGCTTGGCAGAAACTCGTTTGAATTAAACTCAACAAAATGTTTGCCTTCTGATTTTTCCTCATCGATCAAAGTTTTTATATCGTTTCCTAAAATATCAAAAACCTTTAGCGTTACTTTGTTTGAACTTGGTAATCGAAAATAAATATAAGTATTTGGATTAAATGGATTGGGATAATTTTGTTCTAGAATAAATTCTGTAGCGGTAATTTGTTGTTCATTTATTCCTGTTACGATTGAATCCACAATTGAATAAGTCACCCATCCATTTGTTGTTTTATAAATATGATTTAAAATTATCATATAAGAATTGTTGGCATCAAAAAACTCAAAGTTGGTACTTCTATCATCCCAATTGGTAAATGTTTGCAGCGTGCCCCAAGACATGCCTCCATCAGTTGTTTTTAGTATACCCGACCAACTTATCGACCAGCCAATCTGCGGAGATATAAATTCAAAATCTAAAGGCCAAGGTTGACTACTATATAAGGGATTCCAAGTAGTCCCGCTATCAGTGGTTTTGATAAGTGAGGAAGATCCGCCGAACATATCTTCTTCAAAAGCGCCAATTATGCAATCGGTATTATTAATAACACATATTTTATCATAATAGACATTTTCATTTAATCCACCCACCTCAAAACGAGAACGGCTCCAGATCTCACCTTGATCTGTCGTTTTATAAATGTAACGAATACCTGTTATACCCCAGGGACTAGGATTAGTAAAACATAAATATCCTATTGAATCTTTATAAAAAGAGATATCATATATATGTTGTAAAGTATCTGTTACTAAGCCCCAAGTTTCTCCGCCATCAACACTTTTATATAATTTATTATAAGTGAATGCAAAACCAATAGAGTCATTCGCAAACGCGATATCATACCCGCCAAAGACTGGGGGAAATTCATATTGGCTTACCCAACTTAAACCACCATTGTCTGAATGAAGAAGGTTATTACCAGATATGATCCAGCCATTTTGTTCATCAACGAAAGTAATTTTTCCGGAAGTGTCTATCCGTGAATCATAGATTGAAATCCAATCTATACCTGCGTTTGTTGTTTTCCACAAATACCCATTATCGCTTAAAATCCAGCCGTTGTGGTTGTCAAGAAAAAATATATCGCTGTACTTGTGAGTAGATTGTGATAAGGAGTGTGAATTCAAAAATATTACAAGTAAAAAGAATATTGTAAACCTGTTCATTTTATTCCCTTTTAAAATGGTGGATTACTAAATAAATATTATAACTGATTATAAGATAGCAATCACCGCTGCAATGTCAACAGTCAGAGACTTACTTCCTATACTGTTTTATAAACTCTTCAACTTCAGGTAAACCGCCTTGATAAATTAAGTAACCATTACTTGGTTCGCGTTCTGTTATTTCTCCTGCAATTGGAGTTAACATAATTTCTTTTACTTTTTCTAAATCATCTGTTTGTCCAAATGCCCAACCGAGTTTCATATAAGCAACTTCCGGCAGCATGTTCGCAGCAGGAATAACACCAAGCTCCATCATATCTCTGCCGGTATCGTAAACATACATCTGCACATATCCCCAAAGTGTTTGAACAGTCATATAAACAGCAACACCTTTTTCCTTTGCGCGTTTAAGTGCAGGATAAAGCGGCTTATTTACGTGTCCAAGTCCTGTGCCTGCAATTACAATTCCTTTGTAACCATTATCAATCAATAAATCAATCATATCAGGTTTCATATTCGGATAGTAATAAACGATTGCAACCCTATCATCAAATACTGCATTTACTTTTACTTCGTTATCAAATCTTCTTCGTTTATAATCATCACGAATTGGAGTTACTTTTTCTCTGCTTACAGTTGCTATTGGAATATCACCAATGGTTCTAAAAGTTGAGCGATAACTTGAATGCATTTTTCTTACACGTGTTCCGCGATGAAGCAGTCCGTACATATCGCTCGTTGGACCAAACATACAAACCATAACTTCTGCAATATCACTTATCGCTGCTGTTGTAACAGAATGTATTAAATTTAGTGCAGCATCAGAAGATGGACGATCGCTCGAACGCTGTGAACCAACCATTACAATTGGAACAGGAGAATCTTGCACCATAAAAGAAAGTATTGCCGCTGTATGATGCATTGTATCCGTTCCGTGTCCGATTACAATTCCCTGTACACCTTTTTGAATTTCTTTTCCAATTGCTTCGGCAAGTCCAATCCATTGTGCCGGACCCATATTTTCGCTGAACACACCATAAAGTTTTTCTGTATCAAGATTACAAATGTCTGCAAGTTCAGGAACCGAACCGTAAAGTTCTCCTGGAGAGAATGCTGGAATAACAGCACCTGTTCTATAATCTAATCTTGATGCAATTGTTCCGCCGGTGCCAAGTAATTTTACTTTTGGTTTTTTAGGATCGTACGGAAAATCTTTTTCTGGAATTTTATAATGAGCTTCTTTCCTACCAAAGATTTTTACATCCTTAATTTTTTCCGCAGCTATTCCAATGTTATAACCAATCGGCATTTTAAGAACGATGTGAAATTCATCTGCAGTTTCTGAGCGCGGAAGAATTAATCCTTTATAGTTTCCTTCTTCGGTTATTATTTCAACATCACTCCAGACAGGAGAGTTAAATTTATGCAAAGTGTTAAGGGCAACTCCGCGATAACCCTTGTAATCTTCTAAATTTATTTCAGCCATTATTTTAATTTCTTTTTATCGTTTAAATATTTTTTTGCGTAATAGCAGCTTAGATTAGTTGTAATTTCTAATTAACTAAAAGTGTTTTCAAACCGTGAAGATTTGTCACGGTTTCATTGCCCTCTTGTTTTAGGCGCTGCTTTAGCTTTCGCCAATAAGCAGCTACATCTACACTATCTGTAAGTACCTGAATGACATCTACCACTGAGAATTGCCATTTCTCTTGTTCTCATCATCCCAATGAGAGCGAATTTTTCTTTGCTCAAATACTTTTATTGCAGTTTCTTTATTCATATTTCATAAACTCATTTAATTTGAAAACCTATTTTATCTGCAATAACAGTTGCAGGAATTCTGCCGCGAAGTTTTTTCATTATCATTCCCATCAACAAAATACTTTTACTGTTTTGATTATAAATAGTCATCTTTTCGCAATCCGATTTGGCATTATTAATAATTTCATCAACTTCCTTTTCAGTTGCAGGATTCTGAATTACTTCTTTGGTAAACATTCCAAGCTCTGCAACCGTTTGTAACGTTGTTAACAAAGCATCTTGTGGAATTTTTTTATCCGCATAAGATTTAAGAATTTCCTCAAACATACTTTCGTTAAGCCATTCAGTTGTAACGCCTCGCTTTCTAAATCTCTTTGGATATTGGATAAGAAACACTGCAACTGTTGTTGGATTTATTTTCCAATTATTTACAGCTTTCTTAAAAAGCTCAGCATATTTAGATACTGAAAGTTCTTCGATTGTGTCTTTTGGAATTCCTAGTTTGATATACCATTCTATTCTTTTCCAGAATTGTTCGGGTAACCAGGATTTTATGAGTTCAATTTTTTCTTTCGTAATTTTTTTCGGCGGAAGGTCAGTATCGGGGTACATTCTATCAGCACCAGGAAGAATACGTTCAAATCCGTTTGTTCCATCGCTCATCGCTTGCCTGGTTTCAGATGGAATTCCTATTGTTGCCTCTTTAGCGCGAATGATTATTTCTTTAACTGCCGTATGAACATCATCTTCACTTCCCCACACAATTATCATCGTATCGTTATCCGCAGCGTTTGTAAACTTTTTAATTTTTAACCAATCGGCGGAACTAATTGAATCGCTCTTACTATCAGAATGAATAATATTTGGGATAGTAGTTAAACAAGCAATTACTCTAACACGATCAGAAATTTCTTTTGAGAAATACGTATCCGTTTGTGTTTGCCAGTGAAGTAAATCTTTAAAACCTTTTAATACAACTGCACTTAACTTCATACCAGAGTCTGCAGCATTTTTTAAAGGAGCGTAATGAACTTTCTTTAACAGTTTTGTTATGTCATAAGATTCAGCTTTAAATGTTTCTGAGGTTATTCCGCGTTTTTTTAATTCTTCTCGTAATCGCAAAAGATTCCATTGTCTCATCGCTTCGTTATAAGTAAGAAGCGGAATCAAAGTAATTTGAGGAACGCCTTTTATTTCAACACGAGTTCCACCTTCAACACTAACGTTTACATCTTCTCGAGCTGCACCCATTCCACGACGGACTTTTTGTGTGCTTCTTACAAGTTTACTGCATTGCCATGCAACTTCAGCAACTTCCTGCGGCGTTCGCATTGCCGGTTCAGTTACAGTTTCAATCAGCGGCATACCAAGTCTGTCTGTAAGATAAACTCGATCGTGACCAATATCAGAAACTTCTCTGCACGAATCTTCTTCAATTGACATTTGAACAATTTTTACTTTTCTATCTTTGTAAGGAATCCATCCATCAAGCGCATAAATTGCTGTTCGCTGAAATCCGGTTGGAATACTGCCATCCAAATATTGTTTACGTGCAATGTGAAGTTCATCAACAACATTGCAGTTGTACAACATTCCAATTCCGATTGCAATATCAAGCGCATCTTCGTTGATTAGGAATGGCGGGGTATCATCCATCTCGTAAGTACAAACTGTTTCGCGTTTGATGTGATAAATAATATTCTTTTTCGTTTTGAATTCCATCAATGCAGTGCCGTCATATACTCCCATTTCAGAAAGTGTAGGACGCATATGGCGCAGTATCTCTGCATCAAATTCTCTGGTGTATTTGCCTGCAGGGCAGCGACAGAAAAGTTTTTTCTCGGTTAAAAGTTGTTGATGAATTTCTAATCCTGATTTGAATCCGACTGTTTTATAGTCGTCCTCAGTCATTTCGTTAAATGGTTTGAAAATAAAATCATACATAAATGTGCCGCAATTAAAATTCTTAAAACAATGGAACACGGATGACGCGGATTAAACGGATTTCCACAGATTAATCTGCGCTAACCAGCGTTATCCGTGTAATCTGCGTTCTATTCCTATTGACTAAACTTTGAGAAGTAATCCTTAAACATATCTTTATGAACCATAAAATCCATTATCTTTAGTTTAACGTAATCTTCATGATAGAAGTAGTAACCTTTGTCTCCTGTATTGCGCGAGCCAGCACCTGAATCTTTAATCAAGAACCATGTTTTGCCATCTAATTCTTCATAACCGATTAAATGAATTCCATGATCATCAGTTGTTGTTTCATTACTAAAACGGAATTGTCTTGAATTTTCATCAATATATTCAGTAGGAATATCAAACGTTGGAACGATCGCACATTTTGTCCAGCTATCATATCCTGCTTCACTAACATCGCCACCTATTGCAAGTGTGTAGCCATTTTTAATCGCATTCTTTACCACATTCATAAAATCATCAAGCGGCACATTATAATAATCTTTATTGTGCCACCAGTTATCGGGTACTTCATATTCAACTTGTTTCCAATAAGGCTGTTGCATATATGAAAGAACATCAACATAATCATCAACATTTAGTTTTAAATAATTATTTAGATATTCCTTGGGTGTATATTTCTTTCCATCAACAACAACTTCTGTTGGAGGTACCCCGAGATAATGATTTAGAATCGATTTTGTAACTGCAACAACTTCGTCCTCATTCCAGGCATTTGTTGTTTTTACATTTTGCAGATAAGCCTGAATTTCTTTTACCATATCACTATGATCATGATATTGCTGACCAGGTAATAATCCGGGGCAGACAGTAGCAGGTACAGCGCCATATATTTTATAAATTCTTGTTACAGCATTTGCTTCGGAACCTTCTTCAACTATTGATTTGCCTCGAGTGCAAACAAATTCTTTTACTTTTTCAACATACTCCCAGTAAGCAGTAAAGATCGGTGACAAAACAACTTTCTTTCCGGTTAAACGATAGACCTCTGATTCAAAAAAAGATGTGGTTGAAAAAGACCAGCACGTTCCTGTTTGTCCTTGGGAAACGGGATCGTTGTGCCAGAAGTATTTAAACTCTTCTTTAGATTGAGGATAATTCATTCCGGTGAAATCTAATTTAAATGATTTCTTTTTTTCTTTGGTTGGATTATTAAATTCATCAATTCCTTTTTTGATTTCCTGATAGAAGCCTGGTTTTGGTTCTGCAAAAACACCTTTGTTTTTTTCTTGTGGTTTAATAATGGATACCGAAAGAAGAATTAGAAATGCGAGCAGAGATATAAGAGATTTCATAGACTGTTCCTTAGATAATAAATTGAAACATTGGAAAAATTGTAATTCAAAATTAGGGATAAAGGGAAAGACTGGGAAGCAAATTATTAAAAATAAAAATTCCCGGACAGATTGAAGGAGGCAACAAACAACCCGCCGGGAATATAAAGCGATGAGAACAGCATTACTAATACGAGATATCGCTTATTTCAATCATCTCTGTTTTTTTATCATAATTCTTTAAGTAGGCAACAAATTCGGCATTTAAAAATTTCTGATGCGTCTTTTCATAAACCTTTAAATACTTTTCTACTTGTTTATGAGTAAGCATACTCTTCATATAATTTTTCTTTTCATTATCATCAAAAAATATTCGATAATAATAATACTTTGCCGGTTTCGATTTTGCTTTGGCTGCGATCGGTTTTCTGACTGATTTTTTTACTGCCATTTTTTTCTTTCTCCAATTAATTAGTTGGATTAAACTTTTCCGTTCTTCTTAATAATATCTCTTGCAATAATTCCTTTTTGGATTTCATTCGTGCCTTCAAAGATTCTGTTAATACGTGAATCTCTGTAAAATCTTTCGATGGGTAGTTCATGCGAGTAGCCCATTCCGCCGTGTATTTGAACAGCAAAATCAACAATCTTATCTAAAGATTCTGAACAATAATATTTTACTATTGCAGATTGTCTTGATATATCTTTATGCAAATCATAATCAACAGCAGTACGATAAACAATTGATTCCATGTTGTAAATCATAACTGCCATCTCTGCAAGCATAAACTGTACTGCCTGAAAATGTGATATCGGATGATCAAATTGAACGCGTTCTTTAGCATACTTTGCAGAAAGCTCGAGTAACTCTTTTGAAACTCCCATACATGCTGCCCCAAGTCCAAGTCTACCGGCATCAAGAGTTTTCATTGCATAAATAAATCCTCTGCCATCGGTACCGATTAAATTTTCTTTTGGTATGTGTACATTTTCAAAACTTAAGGGATTTGTAACGCTTCCTTTAATTCCCATTTTCTTTTCAGCAGGACCAGCTTTAAAACCTGGAACGTTTGTTTCAACCGCAAAAAGGCTTATACCTTTTTCGGTTCTTGCGAATAAAGAAATAAAATCTGCAATGCCGCCATTTGTAATCCAGAGTTTTTCACCATTAATAATCCATTCATCACCAACTAAATCTGCTTTGGTTTTTAGATGAAAAGAATCGGAACCGGCTTGTGCTTCAGTTAATCCAAAGGCTGCAATCTTTTCACCTGAAGCAAGCGGTGGAATAAATTTCTTTTTTTGTTCCTCACTTGCGCCGTTAAATATTGCATTTGTTCCTATCGATTGATGGGCACCTATAAATGTTGCGGTGGACATACATCCGCGTGCAATTTCTTCCTGCATAATGCAATAACCAACTTCACCAAATCCGCCGCCGCCGTATTCTTCGGGAAACGATATTCCAAGAAAACCTAGCTCAGCCATTTTTGTGATAAGTTCTCTGGGAATTTTTGCTTCTTCATCAATCCTGGCGGCAATAGGTTTAATTTCATTGTTCGTAAAATCACGAACCATTTCGCGGAGCATGTTTTGTTCTTCGGTAAACTTAAATTCGAACATTGGTAAGAAGCCTTCTTTTTATTGTCACTTGTTATCGTCAAATAATATTCCACAAGAAATTTGTGGATATTTGCTTAAATATCGGGAAAAATGGATAGTGTATAGAAAACGCTTTTCAAATCAAAGAAGGGAAACAAAATCTGTTCTTAATTCTGAGAAGTTGATTGGTGCACACTTCAATAATATTTGATACCTTATTCATCCCTATTAACAGTTTCCGGAGAAAATGCTGGCAAGCAAACAGCAACATACTCTACAGTTCCCTCGTAAGGTGTGCTGTATTGTATCCACTCGCCTTTTTTTGTTAAGATTGCCGAGCCTGCTTTAACATCAATAACTTCATTTTCTGTTTTAACTTGTAAAGTTCCTTTAAGCACCACGGTATATTCATCAAACTCAGGTCTTTGTCCCGGTTCAATCCAGCCCTGCGGACTTGTCATTTTTGCAATGCTAACCACTTCAGTTTTTGAGTTAACTCTTCCAAAATATTCTTCAATTATTTTAGGTTTGTTTCCTGCAGCTTCAATTATGGTTGGTGAATTTATAACAATTGGCATTTTTTAATTCCTTATTTCTTTTTTGCACTTGTAAGATAGAAAATAACCGAGGTTGTAAAAACCGTTTCGGAATTTTTCTCAATTTGTTTTTTAATTTTATCAACTCCTCTTTGATATTCTTCATCAGATAAATTTGCGAGCTGTGAACTGTGATTTTTTTGCAGGAAGGGATCATTAAAAACATCTTTGCCTGTTCTCTGATTAAAAACTTTTTCAACAATTCTATTTTCAATCATTTCAAATTGCAGATCCTGCAGAATATTTTTCAACTGATCTGTTGAAAGAAATCTTTTCAAATCATTTTCATAAACGGAATCAAAATAATCGTAAACGTACCAGTTTTTATCAATATGCGGATCAACACCAAAAACAGCAATCATACCGTTGCTTGCTAACGTGCGCTTGCACTCTGCTATAAATTTTTCTTTATCCGGAAAATGATGAATTGCATTTACACAAAATATCAAATCAAAAAAATTATCTTTAAATGGAATGCGAACAGCATCAGCATTTACAAGATTTAGATTTGATTTATCAGTCTTCGGAATTTTCATCATATCAAAAGAATAATCTAATCCAAATACTTTGTTGCCCTCTTCTTCAAGCGAACTAATCCATCTTCCTGTTCCGCATCCGGCTTCTAAAATGGTTTTGTATCCGTTTGACTTGATTATGCTCTTTAAACTAATTTCAATATCGGGAAGGTAATTTTCAACATATCGTTTGTTATATGTTGCGGCAATTTTAGCATAATCTGTTTTTTGCATTTTGTACTAATTCATAATTATTTCATTCTTAAAGTAAAAATTAGAATCAGCATACTCAACTATCCATCAGAATTTTGTTGTAAACAAACAGCATCTTTTTTAGATTAAACCTTGTTCGCAAACATCATTAATTATAAATCATTATAAGGAGGCTCTATGAATAAACTATTTTCACTCATCATTGTTCTTATTATTATTTCTTCAAGCATCTTTGCTCAGGATGTTGATAAGGTTAAAGTAAGGATTGAAGAAATGAATAAGATTTACACACAAGCAATGATTGATAACGATACAGATAAAATGTTATCAATGTACACTGATGACGTTATTTCTATGCCGAGTTATCAGCCAACTGTTAAAGGAATTGCTAAAGTTAGAGAGCTTAGCGAAATGCAGGCAAAATCCGGTTGGAAAACAACACACTTTGTACTTTCAATTACTGATATAATTGTACAAGGAAATCTTGCCATTGAAATTGGAAACTATGATATGAAGATGTCTGGACCAGATATGCCTGAATGGGCAGACAATGGAAAGTATATTACAATCTGGGAAGAACAGCCAGACGGCTCTATGAAAATAAAAGTCGAAACCTGGAATACAGACACAAACCCATGGCAGCAAATGGAAGAGGCGAAACAAGAAGAAATGCAAAAAGTAGATTAATTATTTTGAAACCTCGAAGGACACATAAAGACCTTCGAGGTTACCTGGTAAATTATTTAAACATTTTTTCTAATACTTGTTTACGATAATTAAAAATCTCATTAATCTTTTTTGATATAATAAGAGAATTTATAATCTGTCCTAAAAATCCAAAAGGAACAACATAACTTACAATGTCTTCCATCATTACTCCGCCATCTTCTGCAATTGTAAAGATATGCTGATGGTGCCACATTTTATATGGACCAAATCTTTGCTCATCCACAAAATAATTTGGTTCACTAACATGAGTTATTTCTGTAACCCAAGTTTGTGGAATATTTAATAAAGGACGAACAAAATAAGTAATGATCATTCCCGCATACATTTTTTCTGATAATTCGGTTCTAACCTCAAAGTTTAACCAAGGCGGAGTGATTTTAGATAGATTTGCCGGATTCGAGAAGAATTTCCAAGCTGTTTCTAAAGATATTGGTAATTTTTGTGACGTTTTCAGTTGATAAAGTTTCATAACCTTTTCATATTATTGATAGTGATTTAACAAATTATAGGAACAAATAATTCCCGTCTTATGAATATAACTTCTATCGGAGAAATTCTTTTTGATATTTATCCGAACCACAAACGACTTGGCGGTGCCCCGCTAAATTTTATCTATCACGTAAAAAAGCTAACCGATAACGGAAATATTATTAGCCGCGTTGGAAAAGATGTTCTTGGCAACAAGGCTATAAATGATTTGAAACATTCCGGATTATCTTTTGATTTTATCCAGCACGATAATCTTCATCCAACAGGGATGGCTTTGGTTTCCTTAGATGATTCCGGAAATCCAAAATTTAAAATAGAGCCTGATTGCGCTTATGATTTTATAGAATTAAATGATGAAAATAATTATTTGATTAGTTCGGATACAGATTGTCTGTACTTTGGAACACTTGCGCAGCGATCTGATATTTCGCGTAAAACAATTCAATCATTCTTTAATCGCGGGTTTAAATATTTTGCAGATCTAAACCTTAGGCAGAATTTTTATGATGAAGAACTTCTTAAAACATCTCTTGTGGCTGCTGATTTTGTAAAAGTGAATTATGATGAAATGCATACTCTAAATGATTTTTTCGTACAAACAGAGTATTCCACAGAACGAATTGCTTATGAACTTATGGAAAAGTTTGATATAAAAATGATTGCGGTTACACGAGGAAAAGAAGGCTCATCAATTTTTGAAAATGGAAAAAGATACAATCATTCTATCGATGATGTAAAAGTTATTGATACTACCGGTGCCGGGGATGCATTTGCAGCGATACTTTGTGTTGGATATTTACACGGATTGGAAATACCATACATAAATAAACTTGCAAACGATTTTGCTTCCGAGATTTGCCAGTTTGAAGGCGCATTGCCAAAGTACGATAGAGTTTATGAAAGCTTTAAAGAACAGATGGGATTTTTTTAGGATATTTTTAGATAAACTATAATTCTAATTTTCATTATCAGTAAAGCAGGTTTAATGATGAAAATTATTTTTTTGCTTCTTTTGTTTTTTCCCTTCACTTACACTCAAACAATTTCTAATGATCGTATTGATAAAATAATTAATTTACTTATCACAAACTCTCCCGGGATTTCAAACTACATTAATGCTGATGAACTGCAAATTGCAAATCGTTTCGGAATTGAATATGAAGGAATAGAAAACAAATTCTTAATTGCTAATGATATTCCAAATGAATTTAACGATGATCTTTTAAACGGAAAAATTAAATATGAGTACAAATTCGAAAATCTTGAGAACAATTTTTCTTCGCTGACTATTACGATTCCTACTCTAAATCTTAAAAGAGACTATTTTCTAAAAGACTCTTTTCTTGTCACTTCAGCATACTATCATTCACGTAATTGGAAAACAATCACTACTGATTATTTTAAGTTCTTTGTAAGTGATGAAACATTATTTAATGACTATTCAATTAATCTTTTAGAAAAGTTTATAGTCAGAATAAGCAAACTACTTTCTTTTACAGAAGAGGAACAAAATCAATTAAAGGAAAAGAAAATATTTTATTTTCTTTGTAAGGATGAAGAAGAGATTCAAAAAGTAACAGGATTTGTAACTCGTGGTATTTTTATTCTTGCACAGGACTATGTTATCACAACATACAATACTCACTATCACGAACTACTGCATTTTCTAATAAATTATAAACTTAGAAAAGTACCGCTTTACACACATCCGTTTTTGCAGGAAGGATTTGCTGTTGCATTTGGCGGGCGTGGCGGACTTGAAGCGCACACAATTTCTGAAATGGGAGTATTCCTGATTAAATCAGGATTTGCAAACTATAAAGAGTTACTTAGCAAATTAGATTTTCAAAAGACTGATGCATCAATATCATATCCAATTTCCGGACTCTACACAGAATTTATGATAAAAAATATTGAAATAGATAATTATTTAAAACTTTATAGAAAATATTCCGGCACTTCTGATAAAGAATTTTCCGATAAAATTAATAAGGAAGATCTTTTATCTGAAGATAAATGGAATTTGTTTATTGATTCTTTATCATCTCAAAATCCCGTAGTGATAAAAACGGAATTATCTGTTTTGGAATATGAGCCGATTACAAAGCAAAGTAATTTTGAAGTTTATGAAAACGAGGAAGAATATTTTTTCAAGATAAAAGACACTTTATTAATAAGCACTCCAACTATTATCTCTAACTTTAAAAGTAAAATCTTCAGTCAGCGCTTTCCTAATAAGAAATATAATTCAGAAAAGTATTTAATCATCGCAAACCAAAATGAAATTTCTGTTTACAATTTATTTTCAAATAATCTCATCGGAAAATATGTTGCTTCGTTTTCACTTCCACCCAAGACTGTTCCACATAAGGATAGATTTTATGAGTTTGTTATTAAGAGAGATTTATTTGATGAGAAGTTATTGAAACCTAATTTTATGTTTTGAATGAAAATGTTGAAAGAAACAATACTAATAATAAAGTAAATGTTACAATTGAAATTGTTATTGTGCCGCCTAAATCAAACCTAGATTCTCTGATTTTTTCAACTTCATTCATTCCAATATATTGTTTCTCGATACCTTGGTGCACAATTAAAGAATCTCCAACTATTTTAATATTAGTAGTATCATCTTTTTCAATAACAAATTCTTTTCCGTTTTTATAAACAACTTTTATATCATTCATTCTTTCAAGATTACTATAATCATTCTTCGGCACCTCAAAGAATGAATAACATCCTGTTAACAATATTGAAATTGACAAAAGAAAAATTGTTGTTTGAAAAGTAAAACTTGAGTTTTTCATAAATTCTTTTTTATAATTACCCGGTCAAATTAACACCACCCAAGGCCAAAAAAAATAAACTTATTATTAAAATAAAACCGACGAAACTACCAACTACCAACGATAATGTTCTTCCAAAATCAAATCTGGATTCTCTGATTTTTTCAACATCATTCATTCCAATATATTTTGTCTCGATACCTTGGTGTACAATTAAAGAATCTCCAAGCATTTTAATATTTGTTGTATCATTTTTTTCAACAATAAATTCTTTTCCGTTTTTATAAACAACTTTTATATCATTCATTGTTTCAAGATTATTATAATCATCTTTCGGCACCTCAAAAAATGATTGACAGCCTGTTAGGAGAATTGAAATTGACAAGAGAAATACAATAACATGAAAAGCATCAACCGAATATTTCAAACGTAACTTCTTTCTTAAATTTTATGTCTTTCAATAAGTTCTTCGGGAATTCTTGTCGGTCGCCCGGAAGAAAGCGAAACAAGAGTATAAAGCATTTTCCCTTCCACAGCAATTTTATTTGTTGCTTTATTGTAAACCCAAACGTTAATTGTAACCTGTGCACCGCTCCAATCGCCTACCTGTGTTTTAACCAGAGCAATGTCGCCAAATTTTAATTCACGTTTATATTGTAAGTGAACTTCGCTTGCAAACCAGTTTAAACCTTTGCCAATATATTCTTCCATCGGAACTTTATAATTATCACGCATTTGTATAAATCTTGCTGTCTGTATGTAATCAAGATATTTTGAGTTATGAACATGATTATTCATATCAATATCATCCGGACGCACAATTATTTCAGTTTCAAAGATTGAATTTGTGTTGGTTTCTTTATTCATCAATTACATCTCTATAAAATTTCTAAGAAGTTTTAATCCTGCCTCGCCAGACATTTCCGGATGAAATTGAACACCATAAGCGTTTTCATTTTCAATAGAAGAACAAAAATTTATCAATCCTTGGCAAGTTGAGGTTGATAGACCGCTTTTAGGTAAATAATATGAATTGTTAAAAAAGAATTCTGCATTTGCATCAATCCCATCAAATAAAGTGCTTTGCCTGCAAATATTAAGTTTGTGCATTCCTTTATAAGCAGTTTCATTAATTGCATCATCAATTTTTATTGCTGTTCCGGAAAAGAATCCAAGACAAGAAAAATTTCCTTCAGTAGAATAATCTGCCATCAACTGCATACCAAGCCCGATACCCAGAATTGGTTTTTTAACAACACGAAGCACTGAGTATAAATTAAGCATTTGAATTTTTCTCATCACAGCGGGTGCACTTCCGCAGCCGGCAAAGATAATCTTATCAGCGCCGCAAATATCAAGTTCTTTTCTTGATACTTTATAATCATTTGTAATTTTACCAATTGATGCCGCAACTTCATTGATGCAAACATCACCGTAATCAACTATTGTAACCATATTAAAAAATAATTTTTCGGATGTTGCTATAAAATTGTAAAAACAAAATAATATTACTTGGTAAAATAGCAATACTATTCAAGTATTTTAAACTTAAGGAGAGAAGTTTTATTTGATATTAAAACGCTTTGATTTCTTATTTTAGTACTAACATCTTCTTTGTTTTAACAAAACCACCAGCTGTAATTTTATAAAAATAAATTCCACTTGCTGATTCCTTAGCATTGAAAACAGCTTCATAAGTGCCTGCGGGTTTATAGTCATCAACAAGAGTTTCAACTTCGTTCCCTAAAACATTAAAAAGTTTTAACGAAACAAAACCAGGGATGGCTAAATGATATTTTATTTTAGTAGTAGGGTTAAAAGGATTTGGATAATTCTGAAATAAAATAAAATCATTAGGAAGTGTTTCCTCACCCACAGAAGCTGCAGATGTAAATTCATATGCGCCAATATCAAATCCGCTACCTTGCGGACGAGCTATGCCATCTTTATCAATAGCTGGTGCAAAACCAGAACTACCAGCATCAATTGCAGGACTTGTAGAAATCAAATGATAGTTACCAGTACCACCGGATGGATTAACAAAGTAAGTTGATGTTTCGTTCATTGTAATTTC
>Ga0172375_10005538_pt1 | contig 18160 bp, 17 predicted proteins | sample LakKiv1m_FD_114537 | JGI IMG/M metagenome (GOLD analysis project Ga0172375, IMG submission 114537) | Freshwater microbial communities from Kabuno Bay, South-Kivu, Congo - kab_092012_11.1m | ecosystem: Environmental > Aquatic > Freshwater > Lake | place: Democratic Republic of the Congo...
GGTTGAAGAAAAGATATTTTCGGATGAGATGAAGGCGTTGAGAAGCCTGGAAGAAAAGATAAAAAGAGAGATAGAATCAATACTTGGGGTCTTTGTCAGGGTAAAGCTCGTAGAGCCGAAGACTATTGAAAGGAGCGAAGGCAAGGCGAAAAGGGTGATAGATAAAAGGAATATATAAAAGGTCCCTCGCGACACAGAGTAAAGATAGGGTCGCTCGGGATCAAATTTTGTTTCACAAAATTTGGGAGGACTTATGAAACTTACACAGATATCTGTATTTTTGGAAAACAGGAAAGGCAGGCTTCATGATGTTTGTTCTCTTTTGGGAAATCATGATATAAATATCAGGGCGCTGACTATAGCTGAAAGCCCGGAATTTGGCATATTAAGGCTGGTTGTAGATAACCCAAAGGATGCGGTTGATATTCTAAGGAAAAAAGGTTTTATAGCCAAGCTGACTGATATTGTGGCTGTGGAAGTGGATGATAAGCCAGGCGGTCTAGCGCGGGTACTGCGGATTTTCTACAATAACAGCATAAATGTGGAATATATGTATGGGTTTGTTGAGAAATTTTCAGACAAGGCGCTTCTTGTTTTCAGGTTTGATTCGCCTGATAAGGCGATATCAGTCCTGAAAAAAAACAAGATAAATATTGTGGGCGCAAAGGCTATGGAGAGAGTTTGAAGATGGGTATGGCTTACTGGAATAAAGACATAGAGACAATAGATAGAAGCGCTTTAAGGAAATTGCAGTTAGAAAAGCTAAGGAATACTATAGATAGCGCCCTGAAGGCCAGATTTTATAAAGCAAGGCTTAAAAAGATAGGCATAAATTCCGGCAAAAACATAAGAAGCCTTGATGACCTTGAAAGAATTCCATTTACAACAAAAGATGATCTTCGGGAATGCTATACTGATGGCCTTTTAAGCGTGAAATTGGACGAGGTTGTGAGGTTGCATACATCCAGCGGCACAACCGGGATACCGACAGTGATTTATCACACGCGGCATGATTTAGACAACTGGACAGAGCTTGTCGCGCGCTCTATTGTAGCCACAGGGGCTTCTAAAAAAGATATTTTTCAAAATATGATGACCTACGGACTTTTTACAGGAGGGATAGGGCTGCACTATGGAGCTGAAAAGGTTGGGATGACTGTTATCCCTGTCGGGGGAGGCAATACCAAACGCCAGATGCAGCTTATGAAAGACTTTAAAACAACAGTTATCCACATAACGCCAAGCTATATGCTTCATATCTATTCAAAGCTTGAGGAGTGTGGTTTTACGCTAAGCGACTTTAATCTTAAAAAGGCGTATATGGGGGCAGAGCCTTATTCTGAAAACACCCGCAAAAAGATAGAAAGGCTTTTTAATATAGACGCGTATAATTCTTATGGCCTTAGCGAGATGAATGGGCCTGGCGTTGCTTTCGAATGCGTTTACAAATCAGGTATGCACGCGTGGGAAGACGCCTACATAATGGAGATAATAGATCCTAAGACAGGCAATGCTCTTAAGGATGGGAAGGAAGGAGAGGTAGTTTTTACTACTCTTGATAGGAGGGCAACCCCTCTATTGAGATACAGGACAAGGGATCTGGCGTTTGTTTACAAGGGGCTATGCAAATGCGGGAGAACGCATCGCAGGCTTTCAAGGATTACTGGCAGGACAGACGACATGCTGATTGTAAACGGGGTGAATGTTTTTCCATCGCAGATAGAGCAGGTTATAATGCGGATACCTGAAGTAGGGAATAATTATCAGGTATATCTGGAAAAAGAAGGCGCGCTGGATAAGATGACAGTAAAGGTTGAAATATATTCCAAATTGTTTAAAGGCGATTTAAAGGAGCTGGACGCGTTAAAAGAAAAGATAAAGGCAGAGTTAAAGGCTTCTATCATAATAAATCCTGTCATGGAGCTTCATGAGCCTGGCATCCTGCCTGTATTTGAGGGAAAGGCAAAGAGGGTTGTGGATTTAAGGAAAAAGATATAAGTCCCTCGCGGCACAGAGGCGATATAAGGCCGCTTGCCTCGGCGCCGAGCGCCCTGTTTGCTTACGCCTCGGCACGATGCGGGATTAAAATTTACTTCGTAAATTTTGGGAGGCCATTATGGCAAAGCAGATAAATGTTTTTATAGAGAATAAGCCAGGAAGGCTAAAGGCTGTTACGCAGGTTTTGAGCGACTTCAAGATAAACATCGACGCTTTTACTATACAGGATAGAGGAGATTTTGGCCTGATAAAACTGATAGTTAGTGATCCTGAAAATGCTCATCTCGCGCTTACTGAGAGAGGATATGCGTCAGCGCTTAAGGATGTCATGGTGATATCTCCAAAAGATAAGATAGGCAATCTCGCGAGGCTTGCGGCGATTCTTTTGAAGAATAAGATAAATATATTGGATAGCTACGGCTTTGTAATAGAGTCAGAGAAGAGAGGCGTCTGTTATCTAGAGCTCAATCCTGAGGACTTAAAGAAGGCAGGCCGGATCTTAGATAAAGAAGGTTTTAAGGTATTAAATTAACGATTTATGATTATAGACATGCATACCCATGCCTGGCCTGAGAAGGTCTCTGGAAGGGCCAGGGAGAATCTTGAAAAGGTCTTTAAAGTGAAGCTTGTAGGGGATCCTACCTTAAGCACTCTTTTAACCTACATGGATAAGAATAATATTGATGTAAGCGCGATATGCGGGGTTGCCACAAAGCCCGAACAAGTGCCTTCAATAAATAAATGGCTTTTCAGCGTAAAAGGAAAAAGGGTAAAGGCATTCTGCAGCCTCCATCCTGGATATAAAGACTGGAGAGAAGAGCTTAAGAAGATAAGAGATAGCGGAGACGGCATAAAGCTCCAGCCGGAGTTCCAGGATTTTTATATTGACGATGATAATATATTGCCCTGGTATGAGGAAATAGAGAAACTTAAGCTCCCTATTATATTTCATTGCGGCAAAGAGCTTTCAGGCACTATGCTTGTGAGGTCTTCTCCTGATAGGATGGCCAGGGTTATGGAAAAATTTCCAGGGCTTAAGATTATAGCGGCGCATTTTGGAGGGTTTGAGCTCTGGGATGAGGTAAAAAAATACCTGCTTGGCAAGGATATATACATGGACACGTCTTTCTTTTTTCATTTCCTGCCAAAAGAGGAGATAAAATCAATGCTTTTAAGCCACCCTGCTGGCAGGCTTCTTTTTGGCACAGATTTTCCCATCGTGGACCAGGAAAAAGACATAGATTTTTTGAATAACCTGGATATCCCTGAAGGCCTCAAATCCCGCATATTTTCCCTTAATGCGATAGATCTACTAAAATTATAATCCGATACCTGTAATCTGATACTCTGACCTTGTCCCGCTGCGTCGGCGGACCAAAAGGTCCGCCGACGCAGCGGGACAAGATGAAATCGGATAAAGAACTATGATAAAAAATATTTTCTTCTTGATTATATTCTCTCAAAAAGGTATCCTATACGCCTGAATAAATAGGGGATATTCTATGGAAAATAGTATAGATATAAGAAATATCGCTATTATCGCGCATGTTGATCACGGGAAGACCACGCTTGTGGACAGCATACTGCGCCAGACCCATGTGGACAGAAATATCAACGAGATGGGCGAGTGTATCATGGATAATATGGACCTTGAGCGGGAGCGGGGCATTACTATAAAGGCGAAAAACGCGAGCGTTATCTATAAAGGTACCAAGATCAATATAGTTGATACACCAGGACACGCTGATTTTGGAGGAGAGGTAGAGAGGACCCTTAGGATGGTGGATGGGGTATTGCTTCTTGTGGACGCGAAAGACGGCCCAATGCCTCAGACGAGGTTTGTCCTTAGAAAGGCCCTGGAATTAGGCCACAGGGCAATAGTTGTTATCAATAAAATAGATACAGCTGATGCCAGGATAGACCACGCAATAAACAGGACATTTGACCTATTCTGCGAGCTTGACGCGAGCGAAGAGCAATTGAACTTCCCTATTATTTATGCGTCTGGGTTGAAAGGTTTTGCAACTCTGGATATAACAAAGCCTTCTGAAAATATATATCCTCTCCTAGATACTATCCTTGAAGTGGTTCCAAAGCCTATAGCTGACGCTAACGCGCCATTACAGATATTAGTGCTTTCGCTGATGTCAGATTTTTATAAGGGCAAGATGGGCATAGGAAAGATCACAGGAGGGTCTATTTCAAAGGGCATGAGTGTAATTTTAGCGCGAAGGGATAAGACCCAGAGCTCCTCCAGGGTTACAGCTATTTTAAGTTATGAGGGGCTTAAACAGGTTGAGCGCGAAAATGCAGGGTCAGGAGAGATAGTCGCGGTAGCGGGTTTTGATGAGATAGGTATAGGCGATACTATAACCGACGCTGAAAATCCATCGCCTTTAAGCCCTCCTGAAATAGAGAAGCCCACTGTCCGCATGATGTTTGGGGTGAATAAAAGCCCTTTTGCAGGAAGAGAAGGCAGATATGTCACTTCCAGGGCGCTAAGGGAAAGGCTTTTTAAAGAGCTTGAGACCAATGTGTCTTTGCGCGTGGAAGAAACAGACAGCCCTGATACCTTTTTAGTTTCCGGCAGGGGAGAGCTGCATCTGGCTATTTTAATAGAGACTATGAGACGCGAGGGTTATGAGCTGCAGGTCTCCCAGCCAGAAGCGATATTTATTGAGAAAGACGGGATAACTATGGAGCCGTTTGAGTTTTTAACTATTGAGGTGCCTTCAGAATATCAGGGCACTGTGATAGAAGAAGTAGGCAGGCGCAAGGCGCGCCTTAGAAATATGTTTCAGGGGCCAAAAGGCGGGATATATTTTGAATATGAAATCTCGACAAGGGCTGTGATTGGCTTAAAAGCCATGTTCATGACAAAGACCCGCGGCACAGCTATAATAAACCATGCGTTCGATGAATATGAGCCTATGGACGAAAGCCTTTTATTTGTCAATTCTCACGGGTCGCTCGTGTCTTCAGAGACAGGGGTTTCCACATCATATGCACTTAATAACGCTCAAGAGCGCGGCGAATTATTTATAAGCCCGAATATGGATGTTTATGAGGGCATGATTATCGGCCAGAATTCCAGGCCTGAAGACCTTGACCTTAGCCCATGCAAAACAAAAAAACTTACTAATATGAGAGCCGCCGGATCTGATGAGGCTATTATACTTACCCCTCCCAGGGAAATGACGCTGGAGCTCTCCATAGAATATCTCGGGCCTGACGAGCTTCTGGAGGTGACACCCAAAAGCCTTAGGCTGAGAAAAAAGATTTTAGACCCTCTTATCCGCAAGCGTTCCAAACGGGCTTCAAAATAATAAGCTACATCCACATATTCCTATCCAAGCTTCTATACTGTATAGCTTCTGATATATGGTCTGGCGATATATTTTCTTTTCCTCCCAAATCTGCTATTGTCCTGGAAACCTTCAATATTTTATCATAACACCTTGCGCTGAACCCAAGCTCTGTAATAGCCATTTTCAATAAATCCATGCTTATATCATCTAACCTGCAGTATTTTCTAACTAGCTTATGACTCATATTGGAGTTTGCAAAGATGCCGTCATCTTTGAATCGTTTAAGCTGTATATCTCTTGCGAGCATTACCCTTTCTCTTATTATTTCTGATTTTTCTCCCGAGGTTTCATCTGATAGATCTTTGTATTTTACAGAAGGCACTTCTATGTGGATATCTATCCTATCCAGCAATGGCCCAGAGACCTTTGACATATATTTTTGTATCTGATTAGGCGTGCAATGGCATTCTCTCTTGGTATCTGTAAGATATCCGCACGGGCAGGGGTTCATCGCGCAGACGAGCATGAATTTGGAAGGAAATCTTACTATGCTGTTTATTCTGGATACAATTACATATCCATCTTCGAGCGGCTGTCTTAACCCTTCAAGGACATTTCTGTGAAATTCAGGAAGCTCATCCATGAATAATACCCCATTATGGGCAAGGCTTACCTCGCCTGGCCTTGGGATAGTTCCGCCTCCGACTAATGATATATCAGAGGCTGTATGGTGGGGCGTCCTGAAAGGCCTTGTCCGCACAATAGAGCCTTTTGCCGGAATAAGGCCTGATACGCTGTGGATCTTTGTAGTCTCCAGGGATTCTTCAATCGTCATCTCGGGCATTATAGACGGAAGCCTTTTAGCGAGCATGGTCTTGCCGCTTCCAGGAGGCCCTATCATGATTATATTGTGGCTGCCTGCGCTAGCTATTTCCATGGCCCTTTTTGCCAGAAACTGGCCTTTTACATCTGAAAAGTCTAATTCATAGTCCTGGATTTTTTCGAGCAGTGTGTTTTTATCAGGCTCCAGCGGAACAATATTTTTAATGCCGTTTAAAAAATTAGACACATCATGAAGCTTATTCGCAGGATAGGTCTTAACGTATTCTACTATGCTTGCCTCTGGGGCGTTCTCTTCTGGCAGGATTAATTTTTTACGAAGATTCTTTAAAGACATTGCTATTGGAAGGGCACCTTTTATCGGCCTTATCTCTCCATTTAAGGAAAGCTCGCCTATGAATACAAAATCCCCGAGGTTTTTAAAATTTACCTGGCCCGAAGCGGCAAGTATCCCTATTGCAATAGGCAGGTCAAATGAGGGGCCTTCTTTTTTTATATCGCATGGCGCCAGGTTTATGATTATTTTTCCAGAAGGATAACTGAAAAAGCTGTTTTTTATAGCCGCTTTTACCCTGTCCCTTGATTCTTTGATAGCAGTGTCAGGAAGCCCTACTATGATTATCTTTGGCAGGCCTTCTGTGATGTCAACTTCGATTTCAATAGGCATTGCCTCAATGCCTATTGTTGCGGCTGAAATTACCTTAGATAACATGATTACCTCCTATCCGGCCATGTGGGTCGCCGTTATATTATATTAGACACAGGAAAGAGGCGTTTTCTTTCAAAATAGTGAAAAATAATTCGCTGGCTTGCCCCGCCCCTTTGAATATGATATCCAAAGCCCTAAGAAAAAGAGCGGGGCTTGACAAGCGTTGGTGTATCAGGTATACTTCATTATAAAATAAAGTATTATATTATAATTCATTATAAAGAAAGGTAATATATTATGAAAAAGAAGATTTTTGTTATTTTATCTATAATAATATCAATATGTTGCGTAACTACAAAATATGGCTTTTCCGCAACTGTTGGGAATCCGCTTGACTTGGATCTTCCTGAGTCGTCTAGTATGCTGCGCCAGGATGTTGTGACAGACACTCTGAATGAATACGAGCAGGCAATAAAGATAAAGGCTTCATTTGATGCGGAGTTCGTATTTGATAAAAAATTGCATGTGACTGATGAATTAAGCGGGGCTGAGCTGAAAGGCCAGTGGTTTATGGCTAAATTCGGGATGACAGTCCTGAATAGAGTAGAGCCGTATGTGAAGGTAGGGACCTCTAATTTAGAGGCAAGGTGGAAACACGGCGGGGAGACAATTGAAGTAGACGCTGATAATGGTTTTGCATGGGGAGGCGGATTAAAGGCGAATATACTGGAATTTTGGGGCATCAGGTTGACAGGAGACGCGCAATACAGGACTACTGATACAGATGTAAAGGAGGCAGAGGTCAACAGCGTTAGCGCGAAAGATAATGGCGTGAAATTTAAGGTGGATGAGTGGCAGGTAAGCCTTCTTTTGAGCAAGAAGTTCGAGATACCGCTGAAATTACAGAGTGTTTATGTTGTGCCATATACAGGCATGGCTTATTCTGATTCAGAAGTAGATGTGAATTTTAATTATGTCAATATGCCGACTACTGACTACAATATATTTAAGGCAGGCAATAAAAAGCCTTACGGGTTTATATTAGGATGCGATATTATGCCTAGGCTGAACAGCTCTTTTATTTACAGCATAGAACTCAGGCTTATAGACCAGGTCGCGTTGAGTTTAGGCGGGGCAATGAAGTTTTAGCTTATTAGGAGATATTAAAATGAGGAATATAATAGCCATTTTATTTTTGTTAAGCTTTGCGGCCCCGTCTTTTGCGGCGACTGTCGGCGGCCAGGCTGATATGAGCATTCCCGAGGCGTCTTTTTTTATGAAAGCGGATGCTGTTGAGGACGCGCTGGACTCTTATGAGTCAGCTGTAGATATGAAAGCAGGCTTTGATGTGGAATTTATAGTTAAGAAAGAGCTTGAAGCTGATCCTGCGGATGATAAGAATATAAAGATAGAAGGCCAGAATGTGGATTTAAAGTATTCTGTGAATTTTTCAAATGTGTTAGAGCCATACATAAAAATAGGGACATCCAATCTAAGGGTCAAATGGGAACAGCATGATAACAATGTCGTAGTGGAAGCGAAACCTGGATTTGTTTTAGGGGGCGGCTTAAAGGCTAAGCTGTGGGAATTCGCCTATACAGGGGTAAAATTAACCATGGATGGCCAGTATAAAAATACCAGGCTGGATTTTGATAAGGCCAAGATAGGCGGCTCAACTTCAACAGCGTCGGCTATCAATGAGACATTTGATATTAAGGAGTGGCAGATAACTCTATTGGCCAGCAAAGAATTTATGTTTCCTGCCGGCATTCAGGGCTGCTATTCTGTGCCATATGCAGGGCTTACTTATTCAGATTCAGATGTTAATGTGGAATTTACCCAGTCCACAAGCGGCCTGCTTTATTCCACATATCATGCTGGCAATAAAAACCCAATAGGCATTGTCCTGGGATGCGACATAGTGCCTGCTCTTTATAGCTGGTATCTGTATAGTTTTGAGTTAAGGCTTATAAATGAAACAGCCTTTTCAATATCAGGCACAATGAAATTCTGATAGCGGTTAGCTGCTATTTTCTTTTTACTTGCCATAAGTCCTATCTATTATATATAATACTTAATCAATATAAAAGGCTGAGATTAAGGCTTAGGCTTAAGGAGCATTATGGGTTTTTTTGCCAGGAACCAGGTGTTTTTTACAGTGCTTATGGCATGGCTTATAGCTCAAACTATAAAAGTCGCTATAGGCGTTATTAATGAAAAGAGGTTTAATTTTAGATGGTTTGTTGGCGCAGGAGGGATGCCTAGCTCTCACGCGTCTACTGTGTCAGCCCTTGCTACTGCTGTAGGCCTGACATATGGCTTTGCCTCTCCGCTCTTCGCAATGGCATTTTTTTTTGCTTTTATAATAATGTTTGACGCTCAGGGCGTGAGGCGCCAGAGCGGGCATCAGGCAGAGGCCCTTAATCAGATTATAGAGGATATATATCTGAATAAAGGGATTCAGCAGGAGAGGCTCAAGGAATTGCTGGGTCATACGCCTATACAGGTGTTTACAGGGGCTGCGATAGGAATATTAGTGGCGCTTTTTTGTTATAGATAATTTTATATTAACAGGAGGACATGGTGAATAAGATTTTAGCTGGCGCGGGTATTGTTTTGGCAGTTATAGGGTTAGCAGTATTGGCTATATTTAGCTTAAAGAATATAAGCGGCGTATGGGATATGAAGCCTATAGAAGCTCTTATCAGGGACAGCAAGCTGGATGAGGCGCGTGTCAGCATAGATCAGATAGCTGAGAAAAGGCCTGACGCAAGAGCGCTTGGAAAAAAATATTTTGAGCTGGCAAGCGCTTATGAAAATAAAAAAGATTTAGTAAAAGCAAGAGATATATATCAGCTTCTCTTGAAGAAATATCAGAACATAGAAAATATTTCGGATGTTCAGGATAAGCTGGGCAGGCTTAATATAGCTATACTGTTTTCAAAGATAGTAACAGATAAGGACCAGCTTTATGAAGTGGAGCCAGGCGATACGCTTATAAATATAGCTAAGAAATTCGGGACCACGGTAGAGCTTATCAAAGAGGCAAATTCCCTGAAAGGCGATAATATACAGGCCAGGGCAAAGTTAAAGGTCTCAAAGGCAAAATATAAAGTGCTCGTTGATAAATCCCAGAATATACTGACGCTTCTGGGAGATGATAATATAATAAAAGTTTACCGCGTCTCAACAGGAGAAAATAACTGCACGCCTGTCGGGAATTTCAGGCTAGTAAATAAAATTATAGACCCTGTATGGTATGCGGAAAAGGCTATAGTCCCGGCTGAGAGCCCTGATAATGTGTTAGGCTCCAGGTGGATGGGTTTTAACCTGCCTGGTTATGGCATACATGGCACAACTTCCCCTGAGAAGATAGGCCAGCAGGCTACAAAAGGATGCGTAAGGATGATTAACGCTGAAGTGGAAGAGCTTTATAAGATAATACCTGTCGGGACTGAAGTGACAGTGGTAGATTAAGCGAGGGCCATATGTCGAGCATAGTATTAGATTTTGAGAGGCCTATCCTTGAATTGGAGCGCAAGATAAACGAGTTGAAATCTCTGGCTTCAGACGGCAGTATCGACCTTGAGGATGAGATCAAGACCCTTGAGGCAAGGCTCGAGAAGCTGAAAAAAGAGGTGTTTGAATCCCTTACTCCATGGCAGAGGGTCCAGATAGCCAGGCACCCCAAAAGGCCATACACAATGGATTATATAAATATGACAATGGTGGATTTTGTGGAGATCCATGGGGACAGGATGTTTAACGATGATAAAGCCATGATAGGAGGCTTTGCCAAAATTGACGGAGAGAAGATACTTGCGATAGGCCATCAGAAAGGCAGGGATACAAAAGAAAATATCATGAGGAGTTTTGGCAGCGCGCATCCCGAAGGTTACCGCAAGGCGATGAGGCTTATGGGGCTGGCGGATAAGTTTGGCATACCTATAGTTACTTTTATAGATACCCCAGGCGCATATCCAGGTATAGGCGCGGAGGAAAGGGGCCAGGCAAATTCAATAGCTTATAATTTAAGGGAAATGATGCTTTTGAGCGTCCCTGTTATTGTGATAGTTATAGGCGAGGGGGGAAGCGGCGGGGCGCTTGGGATAGGTGTAGGCGACAGGGTCTATGTGATGGAAAACGCGTATTATTCTGTTATATCTCCAGAGGGGTGCGCCGCGATACTCTGGAAAGATAGGCTAAAGGCGCCAGATGCGGCAGAGGTGCTGAAGCTTACCGCAAAAGATCTGTTGAATCTTGGTCTCATAGACGAAGAAATACCAGAGCCTTTAGGCGGGGCGCATCGCGATCCGGAAAAAGCCGCGCAGAATATAAAAAAGATTATCAAAAAGGCGTTGAAAGAGTTAAAGTCAATCCCAAAAGAAGAACTTCTTAAACTCCGCTACGAAAAATTCAGGAAGATGGGCGCTGTATAGTATATTCGTCCCTCGCGGCATATATCTAAACTTTATGGCCGCTCGGGACTCGATTTTGCCTTTGGCAAAATCTCGCCGGAGTGGCGGAACTGGCATACGCGTCGGTCTCAAAAACCGATGGTCGCAAGGCCTTGTGGGTTCAATTCCCACCTCCGGCACCAACTGAATACAAACTAAACTTTTTTTGACAACTTTAAAGCTGTGGATTTCTATAGGACAGGGAATTGAAGTGAGCCCGCCACATGCGATGAATAAGAGCATGTGTCTGGCGAGGCGAGTGGCCGACTTTGGCCAAAGGCCAAAGCGCCAATTCCCGCTTTTGGAACCAGCCTAAAGAAGTGATGGCCTGTCCCCTGAAATAAACGCAGGCAGGTTTTCTATAACCTTTGCCAGTCTTTCAAGGTTCTTCTGGGCCATTATAAGCAGTTTTTCCTGCTCTGTATTGATATCTCCAGGTATCTTATCAAGCATTATCTCAACCCCTGCCTTGCAGATTGTGAGCGGAGTCCTTAGCTCGTGATTGATTGATGTGATAAACTCTTCCTTTAATCCGTCCGAATTTAAGATATTTTCTATATTCATATAGTCCTCCTTTTATGTATTGCAGTTCATTATAAGCATATCACGCGGGTTTGAACTTTTTCTGAATATAGTATGAAGATTTTATGAAGCTGAAAACTGCCAAAAATATAGAGTTTCAACTACTTATGTTAATTTCCCCTCGCAAGCTTTGACGCTTTGTGTGCCAGAGATAAAATGCTTTAATAATATAAAGAATATGATATAATCTTTTTATGAGCACTGCAGCCAAAATAAGACGCGATCATTTTAGACAGTTTTCTAGATTGTCTCCAGAAGAGCAGCTTGCATGGGCCCTTAGCACAGGATATTCTATATGGCAGCTTATGCCAGAGGATTCCAAAAGATACGCCAAGAGGGTGAGAAATGGCTGGAAAAAATATCTTTCCTGTTCCAGAAATTCCGCTAAAAGTCCTTAAGTCACTTGCCATAGATAAAGTTCCATTTGTCATTGTGGGAGGCGCGGCTATAGCCTTGCACGGTATTCCTAGAAGCACAATAGATATTGATATTGTAGTGCCAGCGGATATAAATACAATAAACAAGCTATTTCTAACTATACATAAAGCAGGCCTTTCAAGCCGCGATAAGCATATTACCGCTATAATAGATAGGCCTCATTTATTAATTGGCCAATGGATAACATTGCAGGATAAGACCGGGATGGAATTTATTGATATATTTTTTGAAAATGAAAAAGAATTTACAGGTCTTTCTAAGAGGGCAAAAAGAGTAAAATGGTCAGATTTTAATCTTTGCGCTGCGTCTTTAAACGATCTTGAAAAAATGAAAAGGAAATCAGCCAGGGCTATAGACCTGGCTGATATCGCTTTAATCAGAGAAAAGCGAGGCAAGAAAAAATAAAATTCATAAATATCTCAGCAATAAGGCATACAAAAATTTGAATATTCCGTATTTATATGGCATACTTTATATGATATAGGTTGTTAAACTATTAGCATAAAAAGGTTACCTGCTTTGCCAAATACTTACGTATTTGGCTTCGTAGAGATAAATTTCTGCGAAGTTAAGCGCGAAAGATGCTTAATGAAGCAGGATTTTTTTACCCAGATTATAAAATACTTTATAGAAGCTTTAAATTCCTACAAAGCTCATGCAAGGGCTTTTAGGACATAAAAGGATAGGTATTATGGGAAGGATTAAAAAAGAATTAAACGGAATTATAATTATAATTCTTTTATTTCAGATTACTGCGTTCGGACATCCGGGTATAAATTTTGCATTGAGACAACCTTCTCAGTTTAATGAAGCAGTTCGAGGAGCTATAGGAAGTGGAGCTACACAAAGAAGTTCTGGTAGATCTCAATACATCAGAGAACGCCTTACATCTGATAGATTTTCAATAATAGATGCTGATAGAAATCATGCAGCTGCGAATATTTTAGAAATATTGGCTAAGGGGCAGCTTCCTTCCGTGATGCCTTATCAGATTCAGCTTGACTTGACATCTTTCTGTCCTATATGGGATAAAATATCTAAAACTGGAGAAGGGCCAAAGGATTGTAAAAATTGCTCTTTTCCAGAAAAGTCTAAACTGCATGTGAATATAGAAGTGTTATTAAATTTACTGCAATATTTTGAAAAAAATGGAGGCAGATCTGTTTTTGTAACTGGCGGAGGCGAGCCAGGAGCTTATAGAAACTGGCAAGATTTATTTGATTTTTTGGCTAATTCTGCGCTAGGGTTGACATTAAATACAAATGGACTTTTTGTTGCTCAATTGGAAAAGGAGTATAAAAATGGAAGGGCTGATATTCTGCGCAATGTTTTTTCTAAAAGCAAGGACCCTTCGGTTATTAGCATCTCTATGCACAATGAGGCAGCTTATAAAGCAGCAAAAAGATTGAATGATTTAAGGAATGAATTAGGGCTTAATATCATTATCAGGACTACCTTTTTGGTGCATGCAGATACAAAACCAGAGGAGATTTTTGAGTTTATAGAAAGAAGCGAAGAATCAGGCGCTGATATGGCTGTATTCAAGCCAGAACATATATTAGAAGAAGGCAAGAGGGTGTTTAATACAAATCAAGAAGCATTTGAAATTATACAAGGGTTAGTTATAGAACAGGAAAATATAGATAAAGGATATCCCCAGCTTGGACACCAATATAAGATAATTATTCAGGCAATGAGGCCTAACAGACTATCTGAGTCTTTTGCAAGACCAAGAGAGATGATGCAAAGATTGATAGAAAATGGCAACGATCCTCTTTGTCTTGGGCCTTTATGTAATTTTTATGTTAATTCGCAATTTCTTTGGGGTATGTGTTGTGATACTAAAGATATTGGAATGGGGAGCACTCCTGCGGAAGTATTTGGAACGGGCGTCCCGCAAAACCCAGAGGATTATTATATAGAAGCAATGTGGGGCATAATTAAACTGAATCCAAGGCATTGTATTACAGGGTGCGGCTTTATGGAACCTAATTTTAGATTTCCATCAGAGTTTAAATTAGATTCTTTAGTCAAAGAACTTAAAGCTTTGCGAGCTGAATATCGTAATGGAAAGATTGGAGAACGTGAAATCAAGGCCAAGCTTCGAACTTTATTTACAGGAGCAAAAACCTTAACACAGAGTATGAATGCTAAGAGAGATCCAGCAAAAAGCGATCTATAGTATTCGGTATTAATTATATTTGATACTGGGTATGGGAATATATGGGTTCAATCTACTTGTTTTAACCCGCTCTTACATGCAGGGTTGTGCTTAAAGCGCTATTAAATAAACTTATCACCAATAGCTCGAATGTCTTATATTTATACGACATATTTTATTGATATAGGTTTAGCCTAAAAATTAGCCAAATACGTAAATAGCTGGCTTCGTAGAGATAAATTTCTGCAAAGTTAGGCGCGAAAGCTGCTTAATGAAGCAGGATTTTTTTACCCAGATTATGAAATACTTTATAGAAGTTTAAAATTCCTACTAAGTCCACAACAGGGCTCTTAGAAAATCAAAAAGTGAAGCAGAATGGGAAAGATTAAAAAAGGTTATAACTTGAAAGTTATGTCATTACTAATAGCTGTTATGTTTCTATCTGCAGCTACCGGGTATTCTTTTCAATATAACCCTCAGAACAAATCTATCCTTAGGCCTCCTATGAAGTTTTTTGAGGAAAAAAGTGCCCAAGCTAAAACTAGTCTCTTGCGTTCTCTTGGGATAACAGAAAAAGATATGTCTAGTATTGTTTCTAGATATGGGACCATAGGAGAGCTGGAAGATAGAGCTATGAAAATTTTAGAAGTAATCAGAGCAATAGAAAAATCAAATGGTATTTTAGAAATGCCTAGACAAAGCAGATACGCGATACTTAAAACTTATCTTAAGAACAAAAATAGAGAAATCTCTGCTGAAACTATTGTTCCAAGGCCTTTGATCGATAATTCAATTGATGAGAGCTTAGCAGGCAAGTGGTTACAAGCTCAGCCTGCTAGATTAAGAGATCTATTCGAATTCTTAAAGAATGAAGTGATTCGTGTTAACCAGGAAGATTTTGAATATGAATTAGAAAGGACTATGGAGAGTTTTATTAATTTAACAGGTGGCAGGCCATACATTATTGTAGAGTTTAGATATCAACCTAAACCTGGTTATCCAGCGGGAGATGTGAAGAGTGCAGATTGGTGCTATGATTTGATAAGAGAGAAAGGTTATCCAACTGCTGATAAGGTAGTGTTAATGAATTTCACACAAGAGGCTGTTGAAAATTTGAAAAGGATTATGAGAGATACAGGCATACGCGATCTCGTATTTTTAGACGATGCGTCATATTCTGGGAATCAGTGCATCGGAACCTTACTACAAGTTTTAGGTAATAAACTAAATAATGAAGAAGGAGAGGATGCGGAAGTATCGTACACTTTAGCTGAAGAATTTGAAGAAGATGTGAATTTACATTTATTAATTCCATTTGTTACAACTAGAACCATTAAAAGGGCAGAACAAGAATTAAATGGATATCAAAAAAGAACAGGAAGAAGAAATGTAAATGTAAAGATTCATAGCCATAGGAGAATAAAGTCAATTAAAGAAATTTTTAAAGAATCTATAGCGCAAGCAAGTTCTGTTAAAGAAAAGAAAAAGATAATAGAACTTTATATGATTTTTAATAAAGAATTTCCAAAATTTTATAGGAATCTTACGTTAACTTATTTTCAACACAAACTTGTTGATTATATGTGTATGCCTCGCGAATTTATTTATGGAAGCATTGTGCATCCGCAGGAATATTTTGTGCCTGATATACCTTTTATTCCACCTGTTTTTAAAGCCCCTTATTCTAAAGGATATTTTAGCATGTTGAGAGAACTTTTATCTTTCATATAACAATGATAAGTATCTAATATATAGCTGTTTCGTTTAAATAAACTTGGTATTGAAATTTAATGAGATTTCCTTAAGCATGTTATCTGTGGCCTACTATGATTTTGTCCTTCGACGTGCTCATTTGCTCAGGATATGTTTAGCAAGAAATCTTCAACATAGGTTTTTCGGGTAGAACCATGGTCCGGAGGAGATCTGCTTCGCTCTATGATTTATATCTTAAAACATTATGACGCGCTTCGCAGGGCCTTTAAAATTCCTGCACAGCCCGTCATTAGACCTAATATTTATATCCTAAGAGTAAAACAGAATGGTGTCCGCCTTCGCTCTTAGAATATAGCGTAAATTGCGTGACGAGCTTCGGCGAGACTATAGCTTACATGGTGCGGGAGGAGGGATTTGAACCCTCAAGGCCTTGCGGCCATAGGCTTCTGAGACCTACGTGTCTGCCAATTCCACCACCCCCGCATAATAGGCAAAATAAGTATACCTTTATTTGACCTGCCTGTCAATTGCCTTGATTTATCGAGGATTTTTTGTTATATTAAGCATACAGATTATGGAATATAATTCTGTAGTTACTAACAGGTCTGCTCGCAGGGACTTTTTTATAATAGAGACTTTAGAGGCGGGCATAGAATTAAGAGGCACAGAGGTAAAGTCTATACGCTCTGGAAAGGCCAGTCTTGCCGAAAGTTTCGCAAAGGTAGAAAATGGCGAGATATTTCTATATCATATGCATGTAAACCCTTATGAATATGATAGTAAAGAACAGGACGCCTTAAGGCCTAAAAAACTACTTTTACATAAAAAACAGATAGAATACTTGTTAGCCCAGGTATTGCAGAAACGCCTGGCGCTTATACCTCTAAAGACTTATTTTAAGAATGGATTTGTAAAGGTTGAGCTTGGCCTTGCTCAGGGAAAGAAGCAGTATGATAAGCGAGAGTCTATAAGGAAAAGAGAATCAGACAGGGCAATAGCGCGGGCTAAGAAATTTACACGAAATTAACCATCTAACTTTACATTCTAACAATGTCAAAGTGTAAAGTTAGATAACAATGCGAAGGCAAGATATATGTCCCTCGCCCGCCACAGAAACAATGGCGGGCTCGGGACGAATTTTGCTTCGCAAAATTCGGGGGCGAAAGGTTTCGACTTTGATAGGCTTGGTAAGGGCAGCATGTTGAGGTTGTCGGGAGGCCTCATTAAACACCTGACACAAATTAAACGCCAACTACGATGCAGTAGCTGAAGCGGAAGCGATCCTTGCTTCTAGCGAGGCGGTAGCTGTTGCCTAATTAGGCAACCCGTTTACAGGTCCAGCCTGCGGGATCTGATAAACGCCATTAGCAGGCTGGCTCGCCGACTTTACGCTTTTTAGCGGCTGGCGAGGAGCATAGAAAAGGCTTTGATTTGCATTATCCCGCTTATTGGAGAATGCAGATCGAGATGGAATAAGTAAGCTAAACATGTAGATACTCTTATTGAGGTATTAAAGGACGCGGATTCGATTTCCGCCGCCTCCACCACTCGGCAAAAGGGGCGTTTTGTAAGTAGGGGCGGAGGGTTCCCTCCGCCGCGAAAATCAAGCGCCGCTCTTTTAAAATAAAGTTCGAACCAATCTTTTCCAGAAATTCTTTCTGGGATTCTAAATTTCCCTCACGAACTATATAACTGGCTTTATTCAGAAGAGTTACGAATGAGCGAGCCTCTTCGAACCAATTATTACCCCCATCAGCAAAATCTCGCATAGATTCTTGTAAAATTTTCTTCTTATTAAGGAGTTCGTCCTTCTTTTTAGTGTAGGCGTCTTTTGAGATACCACTTTCAAGATATAGATCTACTAGGCGATTTATTTTAATATTAATAGCGCCTATTTCATGTTCGAGATTTTGCTGATGGGGACGTGATGACTGGACATCGCGGGCTTTATCTTTTTCTAATTCTTTTAGGATATTAGCTGTCCAGTCATCACGTAAAGAAACTTTTTGAAAAA
>Ga0172375_10005541_pt1 | contig 18156 bp, 17 predicted proteins | sample LakKiv1m_FD_114537 | JGI IMG/M metagenome (GOLD analysis project Ga0172375, IMG submission 114537) | Freshwater microbial communities from Kabuno Bay, South-Kivu, Congo - kab_092012_11.1m | ecosystem: Environmental > Aquatic > Freshwater > Lake | place: Democratic Republic of the Congo...
ATGTTAATGCAAGCAAAAATATAAAAAGATTCGGACTTAGGAACAAGCCCAGCGTTGCACAAAGTGAACCATTAGGTTGTGCTTGCAACGTAGAAGCCCATTCATCGCCTTTGGCGTGAATGGGAGCGTTCACATTAAAATAAATTGTAATGGCAAGAAAGTATGTAAAGGGATATGCAATTGAAGATATTAAGGTTGGAATGAAAATCAGAGAGAAGGGTGGGGAAAAAGATGTTTATGGTATTATTACTAATATAGAAGATGTTCATAATGTTGATATAATTTTTTATAACTCAAAGGGATTGAGAGTGGCTTTTGCTTCATATTGTTTTGATAAAAAGTGTGAATATGAATATATGGGTGGACAAATAGAAATAATTGAGTGAACTACCTGCCCACAGCAAAGCTGATGGGCTGGGCTCCAGGGTTCACAGACAACTCTAATAAAGCCCCTCAGATAAAAGTTTGGGGGGCTCTTTTTTTAAAAGTTTTTCATATTTATGAATGCTATGAATTTATCAGAATCATATAAAAAAAGAATTCAAGAACTTGCAGGGATTAAAAGTGAATTTATATATCATGGAACAAATGATGGGGCGGCTTATTATATTCAGAGAAGTGGAAAAATGAAAATTAATGCTGCAGGCAACAATGAACCTTATATATCTTTTACAAGTGATTTAAATGTGGCAAAATATTATGCAGGCATGAAAGGTGGAACTTCCAGGGGAGTTGTTTTAAGAATTATAAGAACTCCAGACTTTTTTCTTTCTCCAAAATTTAAGAAAAACAAAGGACATGAATGGATTACTGGGAGAGAAATTCCATTAAGCGAAATAGAAATACAAACAGAAGAAGGCTGGGTCACTCTTGAAAAGTGGGATGTAATTGATAAAACAATTATTTTAGAAGATGATAGAGAATTGGGTAAAAGTTTGGCTGAAAAAATATCATCTCCATTTGTTGCGATATTCAGAGCGGCTCCGAAAGATGTTTTTGAATTTAGAGATAAAGATTATGTAACTTTAAGTAAAAAATTTGCAATAGAACATGCTGAAAATAATCATGTATATCATGAAGAACCATTTCATGTTATCCAAGCTGTTGTTCCAACCAAAAATGTTTATGATGCCTATAATCCAGGAGAGTATTTTTTTTCTGGAGAACCAAAAAAAGCAAAAGAGATTTATATTACCAAAGGACCAGGTGAATACGAAGGATTGGATGAATCAAATGTAACAGAAAGCAATATACAATTTCTTTCAGTTGATGAGGGGTCTATCTACAGCGATAATATGGAGGATGAAGATTCTGATAACATTTTAGCTCAAGCTGATGAGATAACAAAAAAAAGCGGTTTGCATATCTATTCGACCAAAGACTTATCTGATGTTGCATATAATCCAGAGATAAAAGAAGTTATGGGAGTGTTATACATTACAAATATGGCCGATGTATTTTCTTTCGATGTTATTGTTAAAGATGAATATAAAAGAAAAGGAATTGGAAGAAAATTGGTTGATATAGCTTTAGACCATTATAAAAGTCAAAAAGAAGCGTATGGAGATGATTTCGAAATGGAAGTGGAGGTTGTTAATCCACATATGGAAATGTTGTTAAAACACTTGGGATTTAAAGTGACACACAAACTGCAACATGGAACAGTTTTAATGAAAAGATAATGGAGTCATATAAATATAAAATAAGAGAAATAATAAGACAAGTCATAAATGAATCATTCGAAATGGATGAAATGGCTTATCCAGCAAATTTTAACTTTGAAGAGTTTAAAAATTTAAAATCTTTTACAGCAAAAATAAATTATGCGAGACAACATTTATTAGGAAGAGTTGGAGCTGGCTCTTCTAGGACTGTTTTTAAAGTGGATGATGAAAAAGTGATTAAAATAGCAATGAATAAGTTGGGTGTTGAACAAAATTTAGCTGAAAGCGAAGGATATAAGCAAGAATTTGATGTCATAGCCAGAGTATTTGATATAGATGAACAAGATTATACTTGGATAGAAATGGAGTTAGCAAAAAGAATTAGCGAAAAAAGATTCGAAGAAATAGTTGGAATTTCATTGAGAATGGTGGTGGAATATTTAAAATATCAACGAGGACTACCTAATAAGTTTGATACAAATTTGTTTGGTACCATGGATGATAGCGACTTTATTAATGAATTATGGGGATTTGTACAAGACTATGATTATCCAGTTCCTGGAGACTTTTCTAGAATAAATTCTTATGGAGAAGTTTTGAGAGATGGCAAACCAACTGTGGTTGTAATTGATTTTGGATTTAGTAGTAATGTTTTATCCGCCTATAAAGATTATAGAAATAAAAAGAAAAGCAGATATCAATTGGCGGAAGTTAAGAATGATGTTTTTAATCCTAGAAATTCACTATATTTGGATGCATGGCTTAATGTTGGAGATGAAGACAAAGAAAGTTATAAAGAATATGGTTTAACACAAACAATTCCAAGAATAATTGAAGAAGTTAAAAAACTTCAGTTTCCATTGCGAATTTATAGGGGAATAAGTGACTTTGGAAGTAAAGAAATTAATGTAATAAATAACCCAGAATACGACAATATAAGTTGGTCAACAAACAAAAATATTGCTGAAAAATTTGGTAATAATGTATTTACGGGAGTGGTTGAAAAAATGGAGGATATTAATTTAGAATACACCATTTATAGAAGAATACTTCATAAACCATTGGATGAAAATGAAATTGTTATGAAAGATAATAATTTTATTAAAAATATTGAAAAGATTAAATGATGAACCTATCTGAATCATATAAAAACAGGCTACAAGAGTTGGCTGGATTACAACGAGATTTATTAAACAAATCCCCAGAAGAAATAATTAAAAATGTTGGGAACGACACATCTGGATTTAACAACAGAGAAGATGCAATAGAAGAATTAGAATACTTATTAAGTGTAGATTTTCCAGATGGATTAAAAAAAATTCCAGATGAAGTAGTTTTATATAGAGTTATACTTATTGAGAATGGAGAGAAAATCAACGAAAAAGAAATTGGAGAACATTTTGTTTCTAGCCCCCAGTTTATTGATGTAGGGTTTTTAGAAAATATTGGAGTTATGGATAATTGGTCAGATGAATCTAAATTGTGGTTATTAAAATGCGTCACCAGTAAAGAAAATGTTGACATAGCAAGAACAATAGGTAATAGATTATTATATCCAAGAGAAAATGAATTTACTGTTTTTGATGCAGGGAAAATTAAAATAATTAACAAAGAAGAACTAAAAAAAGGAGCTTTTTAATTATTTTAAATAAAATTATTTATCTGATTTTGAGCAATTAAGAAAATTTTTAAAAAATAATTACGAAAAAACTTGCATTTATTGTAACTTTTTTCGTAACTTTGCGTAGAAATTAACAAAAACAAATTTTTTGAAACTATTTAATATAAAAGTGAAATGTTAGCAATTAATATACATATCAACACAACAACCACAAATAAACATAATACATGTTTATCTGGGTGTGATATGTCTATTGTGAGTTAAATCATAAAACAATAAAACAGGGCACCCAGATTTCGAAAGAATCTGGGTTTTTTGTTTTATTAATGTTCTTTAAAATATTGAAAATTTTTCGGTGGTAATTGTAAAAGTTACTTCGCATTTGAATTGAAATCAAAAGGTTGCAGGTTCGAATCCTGTCGTCCCCCCAAATAATGTCGGAAAAACCCAACATTAAGGGCAAAAAAGTAGGTTAATGTATGAAAAATCCGACATTAACAAGAAATATGGGGGATGTAGCTCAATGGTAGAGAATGAAAAACGCTTTTGCTCCATATCCCCGAAATTTTTTATGGGCTTCTGGCTGAACTGGCTTAGAGCGTTTGACCGTTAATCAAAAATATTTGGGTTCGAGTCCCAAGGTGCCCGCAATATATGTTCTTTAAAATATTGAAAAAAACTAGTGGCGACAGAAAGGATTTCATCGCTGTTAACGAAGGGGTCGCAAGTTCGAATCTTGCCAGGGTAGCAAAACAAATACAAATTACCCTGTAGCTCAGCTGGTAGAGCACTAAAAAAGATTCTTTCATCTTTTCCCTAGTTTATATTCTTCAGTAGCTCAGTTGGTTAGAGCATTTGCCTGTTAAGCAAGGGGTCGCAGGGTCGGAGCCTGCCTGGAGAGCTGTGTTGGTGGACTGTTGGTTTGTCCGTGGAGGTTGTGACCCTCCTTGACGGGGGTCCGATTCCCCTCTAACACCTAGTAAATGTTCTTTGATGTATTGGATTTAAAAAGTATATGGTGTCTATGGCAGAGTGGCCGATTGCAACGGGTTGTGATTCCGTACATAAGAAACATCACTGGTTCAAATCCAGTTAGATACCCAATATACAGTTTTTGATATTGTAGCTCATTTATTGTGTTGTTTTATTTTTTTGCATTTGTTTTGTAGTTTTTGCTTTTTTTGCATATTTATAATAAAAAATAAATATGGAAAGAGAAGAATTGGAAAAATTAGCAGAAGGCGGATTCTCTATACGAGAAATTAGTAAAATGGTAAATCTTAGTTTTACATCTGTAAGATATTGGTTGAGCAAATATAAAATTAAAACAAAAGGAAAGAAGTCAAAAGACAACTGGACTGAAGAAAATTTAAAATTAGCATTAGAAAATAGTGAATGTAAAATAGATGTGTTTAGGTTTTTAGAAATATCTCCAAGTGCTGGAAATTATAAAACATTAAAAAAATATTTAAAGAAATATAGTATTGATGAATCTTCTATTAGATACAAATATGATAGAGGTAATAAATGGAATAAAAAATATTCTAATAGCGAAGTTTTTTGCAAAAACTCAACATTTACAGCTACTCGTTTAAAACAACGAATCTTAGAAGATGATTTATTATCATACAAATGTGATATTTGTGGTAATTTAGGAGAGTGGAATAATAAAGAATTGGTTTTACAAATAGACCACATTAATGGAGATAATAGTGATGCTGTGATTGAAAACTTGAGATTCCTGTGTCCAAATTGTCATAGTCAAACAGAGACGTTTTCAATGGGTGGTAAAAGATTGGTGGAAAAGCAGAAGAAGATAAAACAAATTACAAAGTAATATTTTACGTCACAATGCTAATGTAGCTCAGTGATAGAGCACTTTCTTGGAAAGAAAGTGACAACAGCTTGAAACTGTCCTTTAATTCTAATATAAAGTGGTTGCGTAAATGTACGAAAAACGTTGTATTTTGCAACTATAATACAAATGCCTTGTAAGCATAGATGGAGATGCACCTGTTTCGTAAACAGGAAATGACAGTTCAATGTCTGTCACAAGGCTCAAAGAAATGCCGATGTAACTCAGTAGGTCAGAGTGTCGCACTTGTAATGCGAATGTCGTGGGTTCGATTCCCTCCATCGGCTCAAATTGTTGATAATAAATAATTTACAATAAAATTAAAACTTTTTAAATCCAATATCTATAAAAACAAAAAAGTGAACTATTTAAAATAAAGAAAAAAATGAGTGCAACTATTATTATAGCAATTTCTAAAAGCATTAAGATAAAAAATCTTGATGAAGGAGAATATTGTGTATAATAGTTAACTTAAAACATATACATTAAGAAAGCTCCTTCAGAAACGAAGGAGCTTTTTTTTGTGTGTTAAAAATTTAAAAGAAAGGAAAAAATAAAATGTTGTTAATGTCGGTGAAATATAAACGAAAACGTTAATTGTGAACCGTAACTTTGTTATGGGTTTACTCAAGTGAGAGATGCGTTCATAGCAAAGCGGCTTCGCCCCACTCTTTTAAAGTGGAGAGGTTGGTTCGACTCCAACTGGGCGCACAAATATTTCACCGTTGTAGCTCCAATGTAGAGCAACTGGCTTTTAACCAGTGGGTTGTGGGTTCAAGTCCCACCAGCGGTACAAACACACTGTAACTCAGCTGGTAGAGTACGATACTTTTAATATCGGAGTCGTGGGTTCAAGTCCCACCAGTGTGACAAAAGACTCTGTAGCTTAATTGGTAGAGCTCCTGACTCTTAATCAGGAGGTTGTGGGTTCGAGCCCCACCAGGGTCACAAAACGAGATGTAGCTCAGTTGGCTAGAGCATTTGACTGATATTCAAAAGGTCGGTGGTTCGATTCCACCCATCTCGACAAAATGGACATGTATGTCAGTGGTTTAGACGGCAAACCTGATAAGTTTGAGGTCGATGGTTCAAATCCATCCTTGTCCACATATTGAGAATTAGCTCATTTGGTTAGAGCGCTACACTGATAATGTAGAGGTGCCCAGTTCGAGCCTGGGATTCTCAATAAAATATTTGAAAGATGATAGAATAATGTTCTAATATGCGAATACGAATATACATACGAATACGCTAACTTTCCCCAGACATCATTTGGGGAAACACTGATATGGTGGAGTAGCTAAATGGTGACGGCGCTTGTCTTATAAGCAAGAGATATGTGGGTTCGAGCCCCACCTCCACTACAAAAAACTTTTTTAACAAAATTTTGTATTATGATGAAACTCTTTTAATGAGAGGGTTTTATGGAAAGATTTATGACTTGGCAAATTGTTTAAATGGAGCGTTCATGAACGGCGTGTGTGTTGCTGTGTCTGTTGGGAAAATGGATTTAAAAAAATACGATTTAAAACCATACCGTCTCAAATCTGTTCTTATTGTTTATGAAGGATTATATTATGAAGACCAGATTTTATATTGGGGCGGAGTCACTATCATGATAAAATTTAAGAAGTGGATGAACTGTGCCCATATGAATGGCATATATCATGCTATTGTTCAGAATAGTTAATTTTAGGGACTGTAGCTCAGTTGGTTAGAACAGATGACTCATAATCAGAAGGTTGGAGGGATTCAATTCCCTCCAGGCCCACAAAATAATAAAATTCCATAGGTTTTTATAAACCAACAGGCTATTTATAAACATGATAGTCGAGGTCTATAAAAATTCGGAAACAAATATGATTCTAATTCATAGTAAATCACATCCTTTAGATGAAGAAAAATATAAAGGATACGAATTTATAGAAGCATTTGAAGGAAACTCATGGAAAGACTGCAATCAACAAATTACACAAAAGTATTTTAGTTATAAAGAATTTGTAACATAATTGCTTTTTTTTCGTATAGAATAATAAAAAGCTTTATGGAAAAAAAGTCAGAATTTAAATTTGCAGATTTGTTTTTCAATACTATAGAAACATTCTCTAAAACTTCTACAGATATTGTTCAAGTTTATTCACATCTTTTTTCTATTCTCGGGAAAAAAGAACTCAACAGGGTTCTTGAACGCTATTATTCTATGTATAAAGGAGAAGATGATTATTTTAAAGACGGAAAAGAAAATTGGTTCTATTATTTTCATAAAGGAATAAGGCAGGGTGATTTGTTTGATAACTGTTATAAAGAAGGTAAAAAAGTCATTCTTACTCCCGAAGAAAATGATGAACTCATAAGTTTAAGAGCTAAAGTCCGCTCAGAAGGATATATAAAACACAATGATGGAAAAGAAAAATTTGGAAATTTTACAGATGAATATAGCAGATTTCTTCATTTAACTCTTAATAAAGAAGAAGAAAATATGCCAGATTCAATTTGCGGACATCTTGATATGATTCTTTGGAATACAATTCACATTGATACTGATTGTATTCTTGAAAAAATGATTGTTGCTACATTCTGTGACTTTGAAAAAGAAGTAAAACTTAATCAAATCTAAATAATATGGACGCACTATTAAAAGACAAATATCCCCATATTAAACATGGGGTAAAAGTTGGAGAATTGTATGGCCATGCTGTTGAAATTGCTAAAAAGGGCGATAAAGAATAGGCAAAGGATTACTTTAAAACTCTAACTCAATACATTCATGAGGAAAACAAAGACTTGCTTAAACTGCAGTCACAGGGTCAGCATGTTTTAACATGGCAAGAAGTAGCAGAATTAACTAATGGTAGTGTAAAAACAATAAGACGATGTTGTATTGGCAAATGTCATACTTCAGGTGGATTTAAGTGGAAATATAAACAATAAAAGCAAAAATTAATATGTATAGCAGAATGTTGGCAATAGTTGGCGGAATTGGAGCGGGGAAGACTTATGCGTCAAATATTTTTGAAAAATTTGGAGTTCCAGTTTTCAACACAGATAACTCCGCAAAAGAACTTATGAATAAAGACCCCAGAATTATTTCTGAGTTCTGTTCCATATTTGGGCACGGAATATATAAGGGGGGAAAACTTGATAGAAAAGCTTTAGGTAATATTATATTTTCAGATAAAGAAAAATTTGAACAACTTGAAGCAATTGTTCACCCATCGGTTCTTAAGGAATTTATGGATTGGAAATATGAGAAGATTTACAAAGAACATTATCCTTTTGTAATAATGGAAAATGCTATCTTAACAAATGGTAAAACCTATAAGCTTTTTGATTTTGTTATCATGGTTGATGCTAAATTGGATATTAGAAAACAAAGGATTATGCAGAGACCAGAGATGACAGAAGAAAAAATGAATATGGTAATTGAGCAACAAGACGACCCTGAGTTTGTTTATTCAAAACTTTTGAAAGAAAAAATTTTCGTTTATACAATTACGAATGATGGTGATTGTGACCTGGAAGACCAAGTAAAAGATATTATAAATTTTTATAAAACCTATTTTCAACAGTCAACCACCCACCCACAGCAGAACTGATGGGTGGGCTTGCAAGACAATTAAGCCGATAGCGGCAAAAATGATTGATTTATTGCTATTTTAAAAATTTATACTCAACACTCAACATATTCCTAATTTTGGTATAAATTTCATTCTCTGTTTGAAAATCTTTTTCTGGTAGTTGAACAATATCTTTATTTGCAACACTTGCAAGTGCACCCATAAAAGCGTATAAATTTAAATCTGTTGGATTTGATTTAAATATGTCATATAGTTTTTTGGGAATTTCTTTTGCCCAATAATATCCATAAATCTTATATCGTTCCATTAAATCGAAGTATCTGTTGAATATTAATTTTTCATTCCATAGTGGGCTGTGCATTCCAATTACAAGTTCTTTTGAAGTGATATTATAGTCACTGTTTTTTAATTTTTCTATGAAATCAATTTCGGTTATTTGTTTTCCCTTATTCCATCTTTTATATTTATGAGTAATATCGTGGTTGTATATTTTTACACCAAATATATCGAAGTTTAAATGTATATCTAAAAGCTTATATGTAACGAATGCAATGTTATCATCTGAATTTTTAATACAATTATACATAATTTCAACTGCATTATAATTCAAAATCATATCTTCATCAATTTGAATGTAATACTTAGTAGTACAGGTATCAATCATTGTTTGATATGCTTTTGACATTGGCGATACGTTATTAATTTCTTTAATTTTGAATTTAACTGATTGATTTTTTAAAGATTTAATGCAGTTATCATAATTTGGATTTGTTCCAGCGCTTATTACAAAAACAGTAAGGTCTTCTATGTAAGTGTTACTATTTAATTTAAGTATAAAATTTGCAAACTTTTTTGCTGTCATTTTATATGTGAAATTATTTAAAGCCACTTGACGAGCACGTTCACCCATTTTTATACATCTATTCCTATCTTGTTTTAACCACAATATTGTTTGAATAAAATCCTCTTCAGAGTTTCCCGTAAAGCAAGGTATTTTTTTAGAAAGCGGGATGTTGCTACGTATAAGCATTGGTATTCCACATAAAGCTGATTCTATGAATGTTTGAGGGCCACCTTCCATTGTGCTAAAATTTATACAAATATCGGCCTTATTATATTCGTGTACTAATTCAGTATATGGTGTATCTTTACATACAATTAAATTTATATCTGCCTTTTTACAGATTTCTTCTATTTTATCGAAATTTTTAAGTTTTCTATCTACATTACCAACGAAAATGGCAGTAAATTTATTTGATTTTTTATTATTAATTGGATAAAATAAGTTTTCATCAGAAGACTCACACATAGTTTCAACTTGAATGTCACTTTTTAATAATGGGGAAATAGAATCTTTTAAAAAATCATTTACAAAAATAGCAGCTTTGTTCTGATTGAAAACTGCGGCAATATTTTCAATTGTACAATATTTATTTTCAAGCCATCTTGCAGAATAACAACCTCTAATAATTTTGTTTTTACTAAATGGTATATATATATCACCTTCGAACATAACATATATATAATCCCAAACGCTTATGTCTATGTTTTGTTTTTTTAATTTTAAATCTCTTATAAATAATTTATTATAAACTATTTTATCAGGATATGGGTTATACTTTATTATTGCTGAAGCAATGTTGTCAAAAGCCCAACCTTGGGTGTCTGGAAGTAGTAAAACTTTTATTTTATCATTAAACATTTCAGATATGCGACCAGATTCTTTTTTGTTTTGATTTGTTTCATATTCTTTTACTTCATACAAAGATTTATCCCATTTCACCATTTTTCTAAAGGCACCCTCATCTCGTTGACCTCTTATATCAGAATTGGAAACATCTGCTATGACAAGATTCGGATAAAACGTGTAGCACTCTTTATAGTGTTTATGTTGAATGTTTACATATTTGGTATCTATTGCTGCATTTATATCTGTTAATGCAACTACTTCTTCGTATATAGATTCATTAATTCCTATTGCAAATGTTCCGAGAGATGTAAGGGAATAGTAAAAGCCATCCTTAATTTCTATATTTTCCCAATGGGTTTGTGTGGCACCTAAATGTAAAAGTTTCCAATTTTTTATTTTTTTAATTTGTTTGGAGAATTCTTCAATAAAGTTTTTGTGAAATATCACATCATCTTCAAAAATTAGAATATTTTTGTACTTATGCTTCTTTGCGTCTTCTATAATTTTATAATGGCTAAGCATGCATCCAATCGCACACTTATTAAGAGAAGGATACTTTTTAATTTTCCCTTCTGATAATTTATTTCCGTCTAGGGCAGCAATTCTTTCTACGGTGATATTTAACTCCTTGAATGCTTGTTTTACTTTTCTCCACCTATCTGGCCTTTTATCTAAATTGAGGCAATATATATGGTCAAAACAATCACTTAGATTAACTGTTGACATAATTACAAAAATTTGAACCTATTAAATATAAAAAAAACCTGAATAAAAACAAACTTATTCAGGATTTTTTAATAAAAAATACAAATAAACCAAAGGTTAATGCATATTAATAGTTGTAATCTGGGTCACCAGGAACTTCAAAGGATGTGTGAAAATTTTTTCCGTGCATCACTTCAAGATGTCTTAACCTACGCTCATAGGTGTTAAACACAATCTGATTAATATTTGTTAAATCTATAATATTGGCAGATGTTAAAGCGGGAATAAAATACTTTACATTTTTACCATTTACTTTGTAATGTAAGTACTGTCCTTTGGTTTTGTTGTTTCTAATTATCATGGCTGTATATTTTTTCTATAAATATACAAGATTTTGTTTTTTTCTAATTCTTTTCAATATTTATTTAAAAAAAATTATATGGAGGGTTTTTTTTACCACGGTTCGAATTCTAAAATAGAAAAATTCTTAAATGATTTTCATGGGAAAGTTGGGGCAATTGATGCCGAAGGCCCTGGGACATACTTTACAAACTCCAAGGAAAACGCTGCAATGTGGGGGAAACTTACATATACTGTGTCTCTAAACCCCAGAAAAGTAATTACCAATACAAAGCCAGCAAACAAAGCAAATAGAAAGGATTTGAAGGCGTTTCTTGATATGATAGACGATGAAGATTATGCAAATAACTGGAGCCAAAGCATAGAAACGGACAAATTAACGGCTATAAATGAGGCAATAAAATCTAGCGATACAGAATATGAAGTATGGCACTCATTAAGAAATGAACAATATAATGGGAACCCCCTGGGTTTTATGAAGGCAATGTCAAAACTTGGTTATGACGCACAGCTTTTATATAAAGAAGGATTTGAGTTTTCAGATGTTAGTAAAGTGTATCACTGTGTGGTTTATAATAAAGACATCGTGAAAATAATAAAAGTTGAAAGAAATTCAAATATTGATGAGATTAAGAAGATAATTAAAAAAGCTGTTAACAAAATACTTAATGAACAAGTACTATACGAGACTGCATTGGGATATAGTGATTTACCAGAACAAACTGGAGCTATAGTTAAAAAATTAGGTTCGGGAACTTTTGGGTTAGATATTTATAATGCAGTTGAAAAACAATGGTTTGCTTCTATTTTTGTTGTCTATGACAGAATGAGCGACGATTTTAGCATAGGTAGCGTCACAGCAATGCATGGATTTGGCCCACTAATATATGAAATGGCTATGATGTATTGTGAGTCAGTGTACAATGTGGGGCTAATGCCAGATAGAACTGGAACTGTTTCAGATAAAGCATTTAAAATATGGGAAAAATTCTTTTATAATAGAACAGATGTTGAAAAAGAAGTTCTTCAGATTAGTGATAAAAGATTTTCGTTTTCCATATTACCAAATTATAGAGATAAAAAAATAGAGTTTGGTAAAAAAGATAAAATTGACTTGTATAGCACTTTATCTTCACAAGAAAAAGAATTTTTAAGAATATTCAACACGGCCTACCATATGAAACCTAATGCTGAATACAAAAAACTAATAGATAACGGAACAAAAATTATGAAGAGTGGTTTATATGACGAAGAAGCTATGGAAATAATCAGTAATGCTGAAGAAAAATTTTTGGGAGTATATTAATTTAAAAATAATTTGAAAAAAACTTGCATTTGATGTAACTTTTTTGTAACTTTGCCGTAGAAAATAGAAAATTCTGACTATTTAAAAGAAATTGAGAATATGAAAACTTTATCATTGTGTTTATGCCTCTTACTATCAAATTGCTCCCAAAGCAAGTTGAAGTGGGATATTTATGCATAAATGCAAAGATAACCCAATAAACCAGAAAAGGGAGCATTTGAAAAGATGCTCCCTTTTTTATTTTTATTAACGTTCTTTAAAATATTGAAAAAATTCAGGTGGCCATTAAAAGAGTTTCATCGTGGCGAAACTGGTATACGCAATTGACTAAAAATCAATCTTCCCTTAACGGGGATTGGGGTTCAAATCCCCCGAAGAGAAATCTTCATACTCTTTTTACTTTTCCCCTGACTTTATGCCCTCATGAGCAAACTGGAAAAGCTTGCAGCCTTAAAAGCTGTGGAACACAGAGAAACGTTCTCGGTTCGAATCCGAGTGGGGGTACAAAATGCACATGTGGGTGAGTGGTCTAAGCCAGTAGTCTGCAAAACTATTTTCCCGAAAGGGGCGGGGGTTCAAATCCCTCCATGTGCTCAAAAGCGGATGTGGTGAAATGGTAGACACGCCAGATTTAGGCTCTGGTGCCGAAAGGTGTGGGGGTTCGAGTCCCCCCATCCGCACAAATGCCGCTGTGGGGAAATTGGTAGACCCGAAGGACTTAAAATCCTTTGCTCAGTAATGGGCGTGCAGGTTCGACTCCTGTCAGCGGCACAAAAATGTTCTTTGAATTATTGTCTTTGGAATTACATCACATAAATGGAATTGATGATGACAATAGAATAAAAAATTTACAAATACTATGTCCAAATTGTCATTCTCAAACTGATAACTATAGAAAGAAAAGCAAAAGAAACTAAATAAGGCACCTTGATCGAGATGATAGGTGGCGGTCTGCAAAACCGCATACTCCAGTTCGAATCTGGAAGGTACCTCGGAAATGTTTTGATGATGGAATTGGTATACATACTACACTACTCCGCCTCAAATGGCTACGCTGCAAGTTGCTAAAGCAGTTTAAGGGGGAAATGTGGCGCTGATTGCAAAGTATGTGGGTTCGAGTCCTGCTCATAATGTTTCTTTATGCTCTGGTGGCGGAACAGGTAGACGCACCAGTTTCAAAAACTGGTGCCGAAAGGCGTGGGGGTTCGAGTCCCCCCCAGAGTACAAATGTGTTATAAAATGAACAGATTTCAGCAATATGCTCAGAATATAGTACAAAAATGAACAAATGACCAAATGTTGGAATTGGTAGACAACCCAGCCTAAGAAACTGGTGCCGAGAGGCGTGGGAGTTCGACTCTCCCTTTGGTCACGAAATAACCATCCTCGACATATTGGCGAGGATAATGTCTAAGATAAACGGCTAAGTGGCGAAATTGGTAGACGCAGCAGTTTCAGAAACTGTACCCCATAAATTTGGGGCTGTGGGTTCGACTCCCACTTTGGCCACATGGTAATGATGATTTTTAAATATTATTTTTCATAACTTTAGTGCATTTTACTGCACTTTAAGTGTGTTTATTTTTAATTTAATTTGCATGTAGGAATAATTTTAGTACAACATGTAGCAATAATTTTGGTACATGTTGTAACTTTTTTTAAGTTTGCGTATAGTTTAATAAAGTTTTTTATAAAACTTTTATTTTCAGCTGTGCCTCTTATATAAGGGATATAATTTTAAACCTGCAAAATAGGTTTTTTTCTATATTTATATAGAAAGTAAATTTATATGAATTTAAATGAATTTATCCGTAAAGAAGTATTGCAATTAATGAAAGAAGAAAGCTTTAGTAGAAGTTCTTCTAGTTATGATTTAACTGCAAAAGTTGAAGCGTACAGCTCCTTAAAAGACATGAATTATATCGTAGAAGCATCAATGGAAGTTGAAGCTCCAGATGACTCTGTTGGATTTCAAGGAGATTCATCAACAACATTAGATAAAGCAACAGGCGAAGATGGTTCTATTGTTGTTGGAGAAAGTAAAATTAGAGCTCTTTTTGAAGAAGATGATTTAATTGAATTGGAAAATAGTTTAGAAATAGAATTTCTTAATCAAATTGAATATTATGAAGAGGGACCAAACCCCGATGATGCTTATGATGATTATAGGGAAAGAGAACGGGGCGAAATAGATGAATCTGGAGATTCTGGCTTGGAGCTTGCATCAGGAAATCCCCTTGATGGGAGAAGTGTAAAGTCTGCAATGAATTATATTTACAAGCTTTATAAGCAAAAAGACCACGGGCAAAGATATAAAGACACTGGATGGGAAAATATTACTTCAATATTAAAACATTTTAGGAATCACAATATTGATGTATCTATAATGGGAACAAAATATAACCCAGGTGGATTTACTGTTTCAATAGATACCCCCCAGTGGAAAAAATATGATTTGGAATTTAATTTTAAAAACAAAAAAGGAGAACCAGTTAAATTTCCATGGGTATTAACAGCGCATGTAGCTGGATATTCAAAAGAGCCATGGGTTTTTTATGATTTAAGTTTTTATCCTACTGGTAATTTAGAAAAAGATGAAGATGCTATATTTTTATCTAAACAAAATGCTCCAGCATTGGATTATATTAATGAAGAAATTTTAAAACTTCATAAAAAAACATTATTGGAAAACAAAAAAGCTCAGATTGAGAAAGAATTGAGGTTGTTAAAAGAGGGTGAAATAAGTCATACTCAAGATTGGGAATTTTTTCCAATTACAATTCCTTTAGGAAGTTCAGATGTTAAAATATTTAAAAATGTTATAGATAAAGGAATTGATAGCCACTTAGAAGGGTTTACGAAGTCTGATTTTTCATCAAAAGATGGTAAATTGGTTTTAAATTTTCATTATTCAGAATTGCCAATTTTAATAAGAAGATTAAAAAAAATGTATGATGAAACTGGTGAAGAAGAATATTTAAATTGGGCTGAAGATGTAGATAGAGTATCTAAAGAAGAAAGTATATAAACAAAAAACCTCACAAAAAAGTAAGGTTTTTTGTTTGTTTTAAATTTCTTCTTTAATATATTTGTATAAAAATATAATACTATGATAGAACATTTAACTAAAGCACAATTTGAAGAAAAAGTAAAAAATTTTAAAGTAAGTTCAGATTGGAAATTTGAAGGTGAAAAACCTATAATTATTGACTTTTATGCTCCTTGGTGTAGACCTTGTAAATTACTAGCTCCAACACTTGAAGAAATAAAAAATGAATATGGAGATAGAGTTGAAATTTACGAAGTAGATACAGACCAGGAATTAGAATTGCCAATGATGTTTAATATTAGGGGAGTCCCAACAATTGCTTTTTTTCCAGTAGGAGAGAATTGCTTAATAAAAGTTGGTGCAATGCCAAAAATAATGTTTGAAAAAATTATAAAAGAACATTTTAAAATAGAAAAATAAAAATTTGCCTTTTTAGCCCTCTGATTTTCAGAGGGTTTTTGTTTTTTAAATTTTTCTTTATTTTCTCTTGATATAAAATAAATTTTTTTATATATTTATAATTGAGTCTCGTTTTGTTGACTTGAGTTAAGAAATTGACTTTTGAGTTGTTTAAATGGCAACAATAAGTTAACAATATCGAAAAAAATTAAAATTAAAAGGAGATTTAGAATTATGAAAACAAATTTCGTAAGTCCTGAAGCGTATATCGCTGTAGGCAAAAACAGACAAAAAATTTACGGAAACAACACCGTTTATTTATCAAACAAACAAGAATTCGAGTTCGAATTTTTTAATCCAACAAAAGACAATGTAATGACAAAGATTTCCATCAATGGAAAACTTATTTCCAATCGTGGTTTAATCTTGCGTCCTGGTGTTCGTGGATGGATTGAAAGATACATCGAAGAAAACAGAAAGTTTTTATTTGAAACTTATTCCGTTGAAGGAAATTCAGAAGCAGTTAAAAAAGCTATAGAAGACAATGGAAATATTAAAATAGAGTTCTTTAAAGAAAAACAAAAACCAATTGTTCACAATTTTTTAAATTTGGTTGCTGGAGCAACTACAGTAGGGACTTCAACCCGTGGAGGAAGTTGCTGTACTTACGATGCTGGTGTTGATTATTCATACAAAAGTTGTTCAGTAACAGATAGTGAAGAAAGTTTAGTAGATGAAACATTGGATTTTGCACCAGAAGAAAACGAAAGAGGATTTAGTGGGTCTTTAAGAAGAAGAGTTTCAAAATCGAAATCAGCAGAAACTGGAAGAGTTGAAAAGGGTTCTTATTCTGGACAACATTTTACAGAAGTTGATATGGATTTTGAATATTTACCGTTTCACACTATTAATTATAAATTGATGCCAGTTTCACAAAAACCAGCAGAATTTAATGACCTTAAATTAAAGTGTAAAAAATGTGGAACAAAAGTTAAAAGCAATTGGAAAGTGTGCCCAATATGTGCAAATCCAATTGAAAATGATTGCCAATGTTCAAGGTGCAAAACAAAGGTTGAGCCAGCATGGAAAGTATGCCCAATGTGTGGAGAAATACTTTAACAAAAACAACAATCGAGACTCAAAATATGGGACCTCTCCTCAAAAAGGAGAGGTTTTTTTTGCATATTTATATAAAAATTAAAAATATATTTGTTATGGATATTAAACAATTTATTAAAGAAGAAGTATCTAAATTTCATAAAAAAACATTATTGGAAAACAAAAAAGCTCAGATTGAGAAAGAATTGAGGTTGTTAAAAGAAAGTGTTTATATAAATAAATATGGCATTGAAACAATAAATAAACCAATTATAAGTGATGCTTTGATGGTTATTTCTAAAGATGAAAATGCGGTAAAGTTTACTAATAAAGAGGAATTTAATTCTTTTTTAGAAAAACAAAAATATTTTTCAGCATCATATTCTCATTGTTATTATTCTGAAGAAGATTACCAAGCAGCACAAAGAGGCGATGAAAAATTTAGAAATGGAAGCACTGGTATATCTGAAGCTGATAGAGGGTGTGTTATATTATTTGAAACTGGACGTGAATTGATTGCGGTATGGAGTGAAAAAGATAAAATTGGATTTATTATTCCGTCAGACTCTTTGAAGTGATAAACCTCTTCTCAAACGGAGGGGGTTTTTATAAAGTTTTCGCCAAGAAAACCCATTCGTCACGAAGTGCGGATGGGATGAATTGGCGTTTGTTTTTGCAAATATACGAAAATTTTTTAAAATAGTTACAAATAAATTCAATTTTATAAAATTTTTATATAGAACATATAAAAAATAGATGTTAAAGGCATATAAATATAGGATATTTCCGAATAAAGAACAATAAAATTCCATGTCCAAAATATAAGGCATA
>Ga0172375_10005543_pt1 | contig 18154 bp, 16 predicted proteins | sample LakKiv1m_FD_114537 | JGI IMG/M metagenome (GOLD analysis project Ga0172375, IMG submission 114537) | Freshwater microbial communities from Kabuno Bay, South-Kivu, Congo - kab_092012_11.1m | ecosystem: Environmental > Aquatic > Freshwater > Lake | place: Democratic Republic of the Congo...
TTCAAGCAATTGTTCTACGGTGAATGGAAATTAAAAAGCCTCGCAACTTATTTAGTTACAAGGCCTTATCTTTAATGAGCTGGCTATGGGACTCGAACCCGCGACCTGCTGATTACAAATCAGGAAGAATGTTTTATTTATTCTATGAAATAAACATTTTTAGTGTAGTCGCTACATTTTTCGCTACAACCTCAAGAGGAGGTTGTTCAAATGTTTTTAACCAAAGATTCTAAATCACCATTCTATCAAATCACTTATTTTGTTGATGGTAAACGCACTAAAAAATCCACAAAGACTTCCAATAAAAAAGAAGCTTTAAAATTTCTTGAATCATTTAAGTACCAGCAATTCTATAATGATCAGGATTTAAAATCAAAACCTATTATAAAACAAAATTCATTTTTATTATCCAAGTTTGAAGAAGAGTATTTAAAATCTGTCAGTCTTACAAAGTCTAAACATTACATTCGTTCTGTAAAATTAAGTTTCAAACATTTTAAGGAATTTATTGGTGATCTTCCATTGCATAAAATCGAATTAAAGCAAATTGATAAATTTGTAAACACTGTTTACGCACGCTCAGAAAGTGGTGCATCCTTGTACTTCCGTACATTAAAAGCCGCCTTCAGCAAAGCAGTTGCCTGGGATTACTTAACCGAAAATCTTTTTAAGAAAATTAAACCTCCAAAAACTTCAAAATCCCTTCCACTATTTATCAATGACAAAGAACTCCAACTTATAATTGATAATACACCCCGCCAATTTCTAAAAGATATTTTTACAATAGCATTTTATAGTGGGTTAAGGATTAGTGAAATACTAAATATGAAATGGAATTGGATTGATGAAGCTCAAAATTTAATCATCACAAAAATTTCTGATGGCTATAAAACAAAATCTAACCGAGAAAGAATCATTCCCATACATCCTAAAATTTCAGAAATACTAATCATATTAAAACCTTCAATAGTTAGTCCTAATAGTTTTATAATAGCACATCCAACTGGAAGAAAATACAATGAGGATTTTGTCAGCAAAGAGTTCAAAAAATCATTACGCGCTGCAAGCCTTAATGATAAAATTCATTTGCATAATTTGCGTCACTCATTTTGTTCTAACTTAGTTCAAAAAGGCGTTTCTTTATATGTTGTCAAAGAATTAGCAGGCCATCAAAACATAACAACAACTCAAATCTATTCTCACTTAACACAAAGTAGTTTATCAAATGCAATCTCAGTTTTATAAAATATTATAGTGCCGGTTTTTCCGGCACTTCTTATCTTGATTTTTTTCAGACAATTAGGCGACATTTCAAAGCCTTTTTTATTCTCTATGCTGCCTGATTTCCACTTTTTGATATATCTATAGGCGCATAAAATATATCCTCATTTTTATTAAATTTTACAGTATTCCCAGCGAGTGCTTTTAATGCTTTTCTTGCTGTCTCAGGTTTACCAAAAACTGCCAGAAAAATCCATAATTCACAATTTACACCCCACGCAGTTAATTTAAATTTATTGCGTCTTTTCATTTTGGAAGCAGCTGCTCTATTCTTAGTTTGGAACCTATAGAAAGGTTTACCCCTTTCCTCTTGCCACATAAGTAACACATTTACCTCATTATTAATTATTGCTAAATAAATTCCAACTACCGGTTAACAACATCATATTACTTTTCATATAACTATTCATATTACTCTTCATTTTACTTTTTCATTTTAACTTCCATCAGACAATAAATGAAGAGAAGAAGATAATGAAGGATTATTAGTTTTAGTTCTTTTTGTTCTTTTATTCAACTCATCAAGTTCCCGCTGAATCTCTTCTTGCATTTTAACTCTCAATAAATCCTTTTCATTTTTTTTTCTATTCTTTTCGATTTCCCTGTCTCTAACCCATTCTGCTAATTTTTCATTGGTATTAAAAAATGTTGAAAACCATTTCATTCTGCCTTTTACCAAACTAAAACTCCTAAGCAAATTCCTATCTTCTATGTTTTTTATACCGCTTCTTATTATGCTTTCTTTTAATGGCACAGCCTGAGAAGTAGACTTTAAATATTCGGCCTCATCTTTGAAACCCATTGCTCTAAATCTTATTACATTATGTGCAATTTGTTTTGCAGGTTTGTAAGCATTTCTACCCAGGTAAGAAATTATTCCCACGAATATGCAGAAGTACTCAAATCGAAAATTTTTTCTGTATGCATCAAGTATAAGTGCTTTACCGATTCTTACAATTTGATCTTTCTTACCAGTCCAGCTTTCATAGTGTTTAACCAGTTTTTTACATTCGGTGTGGTACTCAGTTAACTTATCACCAAGTTCAAGTTCTTCAATTATTTTTTTATCACCGTCATATTCTATAACTGCAAAACAAATTATCTTCTCAATTTTTAATTTATAATCATCCTGCAGCTGTAACAGACAATTATTAAATTGCAAGAATATTCCATCCAATCCCTTATCATAACTATTGAATAAGTCATTTATCTGTTTTAATATTTCTTTTTCAGTGTATGGTGGCTTGTTTTTAAAATTCCAATCTTTCAATATTGTTGTTAAATACTTTTTATCGATCCCTCTCGAATAAAGACTACCAAATAATTTTACAAGCGTATTATGTCTATTACCTTCTTCAACACCATCGTTAAAGTTTTCATAAAAATTATCCAGTTTTTCTTCCTTGTCGTTTTCCTTTTTTCTTTCAGCAACAAAATATTTCTCCAATACTTCTAAAAGCTTTTTGGAATCAACAAAATCAGGTAGATTTTCAGGTTCACCATCAATAAAATAATATTCTGCACCGCTGTAATGCCTCGAAGGTGGGAATGCCGTATAGCAATCTTTTATCCTTAACTCTATATGATCCAGGATTGATTTATCAATGGGGTAGAGATAGATAGTTCCACTTTTACCAAGTCGTTCCTCTAAATATTCCAACGCTTCAACCCTTATATGGAGATGAAATCCAAATCCCGTCTTTACTAACCAGTATTTCCCACCCAGCTCATTAATTATAATTCTAACAAACTTTTCATCTTTGCATTTATCAAAATCTATGGTTAAGATTATTTTATTTATCATCCCTAGTGCATTCGAACCGCCCCACCTAAGCCTTTTTAAATCATCTATAGTCTGTTCAGTTAATTGCAGATATTTCCATTTATCACCATTAGGCTTTTTACCATCCTCTGTGATCTGTAAGGGTATAAAATCCAATCTAAACTTTTCTTTATATTTTATAGCATTCTCTAAGTAAACATTTGTTGTTTTAGTTTTATTCAATCTAATACCTTTTAGTTTATTTGATTAATTGCTTCTCTTAAAGTGTCTATCTGCATATGTGCATATATTTGAGTTACTGATGGATTGCTATGCCCGAGTATTTTTTGTATTGTGTAAAGCGATACACCTTTTTGCGCTAACAAAGATCCCGTGCTATGCCTAAGCGAATGATAGTGAATAGATTCATCTATCCCGGCATCTCTGCAAGCCTTCTTAAATTTTTTCGAAATGTAGTCTCTAGTAAAAGGTTGATTACCTTTTTTCCTGAACAAATAATTTTCTTTTTGATTTTTGTTCTCATTCTTTAACCTTTCAATTATTTCTTTTACTTTCGGGTGTATAGGTATGCTTCTGATTTTTCTCGATTTGGTCGTAAAACTTTCATCACCAATATTTATTGTATTGTGTATTAGCGAAATGTTTTTCCATTTAAGAAATGTCGCTTCCCCTAATCTCAATCCGGAATAAAAACTGACCTGCACAACATCCTTAATTGCTCTATTATCTATTTTTACTAAAACTTTCTCCAAATCCTCAGCAGTTAGATAAGCTGGTCTTTTTTCTTGTCTTTTAGGTAATTTAATTTTAGCAAATGGATTACTCCTCAAATAATTCCATTCAACTCCCTTGTTAAACATTGCCTTTAACGTTCTGTGATAATTATAAACCCCAAGAGGTGCATTCTTTTTTAAGTGATAAAGAAATTTTTCAGCATCCTTTGATTCAATGGTGTTTACATCTCTTGTACTAGGATAAAACCCAAGCAAATGTTTAATAACAAGATTAATCCCCTCACAAGTTTTTACAGCTTTATTTTGTTCAGCATAAACTTTGTACTCATCAGTAAATTCTTTTAGGGCAATTGTTCTTATGCTGCCACTAAATTGCTCAAAGAATTTTTTAGCTAATTGATCGTAGTCGAATTGCATTAGATCCTTTAATAGTTTTATAATTGTTCATTAAAAAATTATTTTAACTCTCAATACTATTTTAAGGAATTTAAGTAGGCGACTCTATGGATGTTTCGGAATGTAAAACTGATTTGTAAAATTCGGTTTGTAAATATTTAATTTACATATCGGAATGTAATTTTAGATGGTTCCTAATCTCCTTCTTTATTGTCTCAACCTCTTCTTCACTCATTTCCCCCTGCCACTTCAAGAATAGATCAAAATTATTATTATAATTTTTCCATCTTGCAAAACTATATTCATTACAATTCACTATTTCACAAGCTGTTTTTTGACTGATTTTTAATTGTACAAATGAATCATCAGCAACTTTTAATATTTTGGCAACTTTTTTATAATTCTTCTCACTACTGTTTTTTCGCTTTGCTAATGAATTCCCCTGGAATTTTTTTAACATTTTATAATCATCAATATCTATGTTTTTATTTTCATTTATTTCACGGCCCATTAAAATTAAATTTGAAAACGCAACCAGTTGTTCTTCGATAAATTCTATTAATTCTTTCCTTATAAATTGTTTATTACTAATTTCATAATCGTGTCTAAAAAAAATGTATTCAGCTAAATAATTCAATTCCGTTAATAAATTCTCACTGTTATTCTCGCCAGGATCATTCTTAGAGGTTTCATTTAGTATTTCGGCATTTATTTTTTTTATTAATTTTTCCCAAAACGGTTGTACAATAAAATAGAGCAATCTTTCGTTTATTAAATCATAGTTTGCCCCGATTTCTTCTTTAGGTAATCGTTCTTTTAATATTAAGTTATATAAATATTGCAATATTTCAGTTTCATATATATCGTACATTTCCTCTTCTTTAGTATCTACACTTTCATAAAAGTAATGATAAAAATCCCACAACGTATCTTCAATTAATTTTATATTTCCATTATCAAAACCTTTACTCAGATTAAGCAAATATTTATTTTCTTTTTTCATATGTATTTAATTTAATAATTATTTCCTAAATCAACTCAATTTTTCTTATTTTTAACCCAGTTGTTTACAAATAGCTATACGATGTCAACCTCTCTAAATACTTCGCAGGGCAATGAGTTGGTGTAAAATTTAAACCTATTCAATTTAATATTCTATTGTTAGTATTATGCCTTATAAAAATGATTTAACCTTCTTCACAAACGAACCTGATTCAACTCTATTAGACCGCTTTATCTCTACACTCAAAGACACACAGTATTTTGATATTCTTGTTGGATATTTCCGCACAAGTGGATTCTTTCGCTTGTACGAATCATTTGAACCTATCGACAAAATTAGAATACTTGTTGGATTAGATGCGGATAAGAGGACTATCGAAATTATTGAGCAGTCCAATCAAACCACTATTGATTTTGAGACTAATCTTAAGACAAAAGAAAAATATTCAGCTTACGTTGTTAATGAGTTAGAGAAATCTGAGGATTCATTTGATGTAGAATTAGGTGTTAAGAAATTTATTGAGTTTCTGCAATCTGGTAAACTTGAAATACGGGCATATCCATCCAAAGACATCCACGCAAAAGTTTATATAATTCGTTTTGGTGAAGAAGATAGAGACTATGGCAGGGTGATTACAGGCTCAAGCAATTTTTCAGAGTCTGGATTGGTTGCTCAAAGAGAATTTAATGTAGAGCTAAAGAATTCCGAAGATGTAAGGTTTGCGTTAAAGAAATTTGAAGAGCTTTGGAAAGATGGTGTGGATATTTCAAAAGAATATATTAACACAGTTAATACAAAGACCTGGCTAAATGATATCATTACACCTTATGAACTTTATCTGAAATTCCTCTATGAATATTTCAAAGAAAAGATCAGCGTTGACAAAGAGAAACTTTCAAAGAGATATACACCAATTAACTTCAGAGAGTTAGAATATCAGACAGAGGCTGTGAAAGATGCGAAGGCAAAGCTTGATGGTTATGGGGGAGTATTTATTTCTGATGTAGTTGGTCTTGGCAAAACTTTTATATCTGCATTACTTGCGAATGAACTTGATGGATATAATTTAGTAATAGCACCACCTAATTTACTTGATGAAGAAAATCCTGGTTCCTGGCGAAATGTATTTTCTGATTTCAAAATCTCTGCTGACTATGAATCTATTGGAAAGCTTGAAAAGTTAGTTAAGCGAGGAACAGAAAAATATAAAAATGTTTTTATTGATGAGGCTCACCGATTTAGATCCGAATCAAATATAACTTATGAATTACTTGCACAAATATGTAGAGGCAAACGTGTAATTTTAGTTTCAGCTACTCCGTTAAATAATACTCCTTCAGATATATTAAGCCAGATAAAATTATTCCAAAGCGGCAGGAACAGCACAATACCAAATATTAAGAACCTTGATGCGTTCTTCAAAAATCTGGAGAATAGATTAAAAGGTTTGGACAGACAGACCAATAAAGATGAATACATTGCGATAGTAAGAGACAATGCAAAGCAGATACGCGATAAAGTATTAAAGTATATAATGGTTAGGAGAACTCGAACTGAAGTAGATTTATATTTCAAAGAAGATCTGAAAAAACAAAAACTAAAATTCCCCGAAGTTGAGGATCCTAAACCTGCTCTTTATCAGTTTGATGAAAAAATAGATTTTGCATTTGATTTTACTATCAAAGCATTAACAAACCCTGCTTTCACATATTCAAGATATTCACCGCTCTTATATCTAAATGATCCAAAAGAGTTATCTCAAATTCAGGTCTTATCACAGAAAAACTTAAAGAGCTTGATGAAGATTTTAATTGTTAAGCGGCTTGAAAGCAGTTTCTTCGCATTTAAGAATACTCTGGGCAATTTTATCAGATCGTATGAAGCATTTATCAAAGCATACGATGAAGGATATGTTTATATAAGCAAAAAGTACATAAACAAAATATTTGATTACCTGGAAGATGAAAATTATATCTCAATTGATAGACTGATAGAAGAAGATAAAGCTGATAAATATGATGCAACTAAATTTTCAAAGGATTTAAGAAAGCACCTTGAAAGTGATTTAACTACTCTAAAACAAATAAATGAATTGTGGGCTGATATAAATTCCGATCCAAAGCTCGATGAATTGATTAGATTACTCAAGACAGATCCTAAACTGAAAAACAGCAAGTTAATATTATTTACAGAATCAAAGGATACTGCTGAGTATTTGGAAGGCAAGCTGCAAAATGAATTTGGAAAGACAGTAATCGCTTTCACAGGGCAATCAAGTGCAAGCGTTAAAACTAGGATAATAGATAATTTTGATGCAAAGGTAAGAAAACCAAAAGATGATATCAGGATATTAGTATCCACCGAGGTTCTTTCAGAAGGTGTGAATCTTCATCAATCAAATATTGTAATCAACTACGATATTCCCTGGAACCCTACCCGTTTGATTCAGAGAGTAGGTAGAGTAAATAGAGTTGATACGAAATTTGAACATATATACACATATAACTTCTTCCCAACAATAAAAAGCAATGACCTAATAAAATTAAATGAAGCTGCTGAAGCAAAAATTGAAGCCTTTATTGAGATGCTTGGTAATGATGCTCGTTTATTAACTGAAGGTGAAGAAATCAAATCACACGATTTGTTCCAGAGATTATCATCCAAGAAAACCATTACTGGTGAAGATGAGGAAATGGAAAGTGAACTTAAGTATTTAGAAGTAATTAGAGATTTGCGTGATTCAAATGTAGATCTATTCTCTAGAATAAAATTCTTACCCAAAAAAGCCAGGTCAGCTAAGATTTTTTCATTTTCAAAAAACTCATTGATAACATATTTCCGCAAAGGAAAGCTTCATAAGTTTTTCTTGTCTGATAAAGAAGAAACAAAGGAAATAGATTTTATCGAAGCTGCTCAGGTGCTAGAATCTAAACCTGAAATGAAAAGAGAAAAAATAGATAAAGAATTTTATACACTTTTAGAGGCCAATAAGACAGCATTTAAGGAATCCACACAGGAATTTGAAGCCGAGACTACTACAAGAGGTGGCAAGGATAATACTTCCAAAATACTTCGGATTCTGAAAACAAAACAAATGAAAAGTTATTTAGGCTTTACTGAAGACGATGATGCTTATATAAAAAAAGTTATATCAATCCTTGAAGATGGTGCACTGCCAAAGCAAACAACTAAGACGGTTGCGAATTCTCTTAACGGTATAGAAGATCCAATAAAAATCCTTTCAAAAATTAAGACAAATATTCCAGAAGAGTTCTTGAAGGAACATATAAGTCAAAGTTCTGCGGATACTTTTGGGCCAAGAGAAGTTATACTCTCGGAATATTTATTTAAATAAACACTATGAATAAAGACGAAGCAAAAAATCTTGTTGTTAAAACATTTGAGCAATCATTCGATGAATCCAGATTTTTATTTTTTATCAAAAACCTGCTGAATGAATTAGATGAAAGCAAATCCCAGGTATGGGCTGGAAATTATATTCCCGAATCATACAGAGGAGCAATCAAATCTTACAAAAGAATCGGACAATACACTGATAAAAATAAAAATGCAATCGATGTACTCATAGTAAATGTAAAAAGAGATAATACTTTAGAAAGAGCTAGAACCCTTCAGAGGAATTTTATTGCTAGACATCTGAAACAAAGAAACCACGAAGCCGCACTCGTTGCTTTTTATACCGAAGATAGTGAAGACTGGCGATTCTCCTTAGTTATTATGGAACTGAACCTCACTAAGACAAAAGTAGAAATAGAGTTATCACCAGCAAAAAGATATTCTTTTCTTGTTGGTGTAAATGAACGAAGCCATACAGCTCAGAATCAATTCGTAAATTTATTATCAGATAAAAAAGACAGGCATACTCTCCAAGAAATAGAAGAAGCTTTTAATATTGAAACTGTTACGAAGGAGTTCTTTCTTGAGTATCGTGACTTGTTTATTCGTACAAAAAAATCACTCGATAAAATAGTAAGTGTTGATCCCAAGGTAAAAAATGAATTTGAAATGAAGGGTGTTGACTCAGTCAACTTCGCAAAAAAGTTGCTCGGTCAAATTGTATTCTTATACTTTCTTCAGAAAAAGGGATGGTTTGGCGTAGCGAGAGATGAACAATGGGGTGAGGGTTCTAAGAAATTTCTACGTGAATTATTAGAAGGCAAACACGGTAAATTTGATAATTTTTTTAATGACATACTTGAACCACTCTTTTATGAAGCACTAAGAATTGATAGAAGCCACGATGATCATTACTACAGTAGATTCAATTGCAAGATACCTTTCTTAAATGGCGGGCTCTTTGATCCTATTGGGAAAGATGGTGGATATGATTGGGTGAAAACGGATATAACTCTGCCTAATGAATTATTCTCCAATACAAAAAAAACTACAACTGGTGATATTGGTGACGGAATACTTGACATTTTTGATCGTTATAATTTTACTGTAATTGAAGATGAACCATTAGAAAAGGAAGTTGCAATTGATCCAGAACTTTTAGGAAAAGCATATGAAAAGTTTAATGCCATAAGACCAGATAATTTTGATGAATACCTTAAGGTGTTGAAAAGCGGTAAGAAGGGTGAAGAAACTAAATTTAATAAGCAGTATGGCGTGTATTATACTCCGCGTGAAATTGTACATTATATGTGTCGTGAAAGTTTGATCAATTATTTGGCTTCCAAATTCGCTGATAAATCAGACGCATACAAAAAAATAGATCTTGAACAACTTGATGCTTTTGGTAATACAACTAGAAAAGGACAATTACAGTTAGAAGTTGAATATAAATCTGTCCCGCATATTCCCAAAACTGATATTGAGACTCTGATAAACTATGGAGAATTATTTGGAGAAAATGAAGCGGTTGTTGAAGCTAAAGGGAAAGAAACTGATACCTACTATTATAAGTTGCCAGAAAATATAAGAACAAATGCAGAGCTGATTGACGCACAACTATCTAACATTTTAATCTGCGATCCAGCTATTGGTTCCGGTGCTTTCCCAGTTGGGATGATGCACGAAATTATAAGCACAAGAAATTTATTAACAATCTTTATTGAAGATGAGAACCGTTCCAAGTATTTATTCAAACGAGAGTGTATTGAAAAATCTTTATTTGGTGCCGATATTGATTCTGGAGCCGTAGAAATAGCAAAACTTAGGTTGTGGCTTTCTCTTGTCGTCGATGAGGATGATATAAACAACATCAAACCACTCCCAAATTTGGATTACAAAATCGTATGTGGGAATTCACTTCTGGGTGTAAGTAAGAATATTTTCAATAATGAATTGTTCGAACAACTAGAATTATTAAAACCTTTTCATTTTAATGAAACTAATCCATCAAAAAAGCTGGAGTACAAGAATCAAATAGATGAACTTATATTGAATATTACAAGTGGCCTTAAGGATTTTGATTTAGAGGTTTACTTTTCAGAAGTGTTTCATTCAAAGAATGGTTTCGACTGTATAATTGGCAATCCTCCTTGGAGTTCAAAGATTAACGATTTACAAAAGAAAATAGTTTCAAAAAAATATGGATTACCTTCAAAGAATCTAAATATCTTCGCTCCTTTTCTTTTACTTGCAATGCGTTTAATAAATCTTAATGGTCAGGTATGTCTACTGATCCCAAAAGTTTTTATAAAGAATTCATCTTATCAATCAATAAGAGAAAATATTATCAATAATTTTTCACTGGTCAATTTGATTGATTTTGGAAAATTCCCAAATGTTGCATCAGATTGTGTTTCTCCATTGATTTCACATAAAAAAGAAATCGAAACTAATATTACTGTTTTTCAACGTGAACAGATTAAGAAAGGATCAGTATCTCAAAATATCTTTAGCAAAAATCCAATTTGCGCATTTTCATTTGATATAGATGATACCAAGGTTAATTTATTAAGTAAGATCGAATCAAATTCCATCAAACTTTATCCTAATATTGCAAAGATTAAGCGGGGGATAGAACTTGGACAAAAATCTCTCGTAGCCAAGTGCAATAATTGTAAGAATTGGAATGAAGTAGGAGAAAAATATTATAACGAAAAAGAAAAATTATGTAGATGGTGTGGGAATATACTACCCAAAGAGAGTACGGTTTGCATTAGCAGTAAAAGTAAAGATGATAGGTATACTTCTCCTTGCTTATCAGGCAAAGAAATTGACTTTTATGAAGTAAAAGAGGGATACTACATAATAGAGAATCTCAAAGGGATTGATTATAAGAAAGCAATCGCCACGGGTGATAGAATTTATATAAAGAGAATAGCAACGCATCCAATAGGAGTCTACCTTAGAATAGATCAAGATTATTTGGCTTTCAATACTGTATATTCAATTTATAGAAGTAAGTATGATCTGAGGTTTCTTATGGGGATACTCAATTCTTCTTTAATGTCCTTTTACTATGAAAACACTTACAACCTTGGAATGAATTTAACCACACAGATCACCATTGAATATCTTAGGGAATTACCTATTATAAACTTAAGTAACTCAAATGACATCGAACATATTTATAACTACCTGATAAATTCTGTCGATAAAATTCAGAATCATATCAATAGTAAAAATAGAACTCTGAATGTTGAATCATTAAACAAGCAAATAAACATTTCAGTCTACAAAATCTATAACCTCACCTATGAAGAAGTAAAAATCATAGACCCAGAGATAGAAAAAATAATTTCAGAAAAAGAATATGAAAAGTTTTAGAATAAATAATTTAGTTAATATCGTTTTAAAAATTTATTATATGAGTTTTTAAATGGAAGGCTTAATTGGTGTCTTTATTGGTACTTTTATAACATATATAACTTTCTATATAAATAGAAGGGATAAACTCAAATTAGCAGAACAAGATCGTAAAGATAAATTTCGTTTAGCTTCAATTGAAAAAAGATTAGAAGCACATCAAAAAGCGTATTCGTATTGTACTAAGCTGCTAATGGTTATGGATTCTGATGATGAAAACGAAATTCGAGCGATCTTTAATCAAGGTCGTGAATTATTATCTGATTATGCACTGTATTTAGAAAATGGCACTCGTAATAAATTTGTCGAAGCTTTGGGTGTTGTTAATGCTTATTGGCCTCGTAAAGAATTTGTGAAATCCTTTGAACCGGAAAAAAGAAAAGAAGCATTTGAAATTTATATACGTGAGTCTAAAAAAATTTTTGAACTTTCTCAGCTAATACAAAAGGAAATTTCATTAGAGCCAATCAATTCAGAAATATTTCAAAAGTAAATGATTTAAAACCAAGAACCCGGTTTCATTACAAAGCCAAAGCTAAGTAAGAGGAGTTACCGGGCATCACTGTTACAAAAATAGTTAATTTATTATGAAAATCAATACATTTAATCAATATTTTTCTTATCTGCGTCTACGCCGCTATTTAGCCCTATATTCGAATAATTTCAAGAAAGCTTTAGTTTTATATAGGGCAAATATTCGTCTTTGCCAATCTTTTTACCCAATCTTATCAATATTAGAAATATCATTAAGGAATGCGCTTGATCAGCAGTTAAAAACATATTTTTCAGATACAAATTGGTTAATAAATCAACAGTCTGGCTATATGTCTGATTCGGCTTTAAATCTTCCGCGTAATCCATTTTTTATGAAAAGAAGAGTTATGTCTGCGTTGCGTCAGTTAGGTCCTTCCGCAACTCACGATGGATTATTCTCTGAATTAACATTTGGTTTTTGGACAATGTTCTTTGAACCAACTCATTATTCCGCATTACGCGGTCAACCAATAAAAATATTTACTAAACGACCTCGAACAATTAGAAGAAATAATATCTATGATAAACTGCAAAATATCAGGGCATTTCGTAATAGGGTCTATCACTATGAGCCTATTTGTTTCTCAGGTAGTAATTTTGATTTAACAGAAACTAAAGAGGTCTATCAAGATATTAAAAAAGTACTTAGCTGGTTTAATTCAGATTTATATGAATTTTTAGAACCAATAGATTTTGTTGAATATGAACTTGCACGTATTGCATTTCTCAGTAAAAATCTCACATTAAAATATAAATTTTTACTTATACTTATTAAGTTTAAATATATTGCTAAGAAAGTATTTTTCTATTTAAAATTTGAAAAATATTCATAATCCAACTCTGATTAATATTGGGCTGTGTGTTGGATCAACACTATTCAGCAAGTTTAGAACTTTAGCGCTTCTTTATTAGATTTCTCTTGAATTCTTAATTGATAACTCTTAATTCTTAATTGCTATCGCTTTTGCCATTAGCTTCATTCCCTCATCCGCTACATTTCGTTCCTTGATAGCTCCACAGTTAAGTTTTTGCCATTCGTTAAGCAGAACAAACCCGCCTTTAATTTTGTTTTGGCTGCGGGTAGTCTGCTTCACTCATAATATATTTCTGTTCCGCTATCACTCCACTACATTCCGCTACTTCGATTCATTCAGCTAAAAGCACAGTTTGCTGTTTACTTAGCTCGTTAAAAAAGATTGCGTGTTTTTTGCATTTAGCTGCAAACTTTTTCTTAACACTCGCTAAATAAACCAATCCCGCAAACTTAAAAGCTAACATTGTCATTCCTTTAAGTTTTCACCTTACATTGTTCATTGATAATTGTACATTGTAAATTATATCAACTTGCTTCATAATCCCGATTCCGGTATTCTTCATTCTTCACTTATATCCAGGTCAAGCATTAACCATACTGTTTTAGTTTTTTGCAGCTCGATCGTATAGTTTATTCTGGTCCATTTGCCCTCAGAAGATTCTGCATCAAAATATGATACGACATAATGATATTTTTGATACCATCCCTTTTCAACATAATACTCAGCTGAATCCACAGGTTGGAATATGGCTTTATCCGGTGTTTTTAATTTTTCTTTAATAAATTTATGTGATGCAATTATGGCACTAACCTTTAAGTCTTCTTTTTTTATTTCAATGCTGGGTTGTAGATAGAGGTAAATCGATAAAGCTATAATAGCCAGTGCAAAGCTGCTAATAATTATAACTTTATTAAAATGCGGCTTACTGCGTATTGAATCAAAATTCATTTTTGATTTTACAAATTATCGTGTATAAAATAACTATATGTATTGTATTATAAAACCAAAACAGAGAAATAGGATCATATTTTGCGTCTTAAGTATTACATTTTTTATATAGGCTCATCTTAGCATTGGACAGCCAGTATTACATAAGAAACATTATTTAACAAACTAATCTTTCTAACCTTCCCTTGTCTTTCTATCTATGTCAAAATAATGTTGCCTTATGTAAACTCGGCACGTATCATAATCAGTTCATCTTTACATTGGTATAAATTCAAATTGCAGTTAAAACAATCGCTCAGGGTGGCGCCCACCCACCGCACACCCATTCGCTAAAAAGATTTATTCTATCTCTTCATTGATCATTGAACATTGTAAATTGATCATTGCAAGCTGAAGTCTCCTTCAGCGAGTTTATATCTCTTCATAAAATATTCTTTACTAAACTTCACACCCATATCTGATAAAACTTTATCTCTATCAACACTTTCCTCAATAACCTTTTCTTTATCCAGCAGTTTTATTTTTGGTCGTTCTATGTTTCCGTAATTCAGCTCGCAATAGTAATCAATAATCTTATCCAAAGATGATTCAACTAATTTCCGGTCACTCTCTCCCAAAAACTGTAGCATCTCTTTATGCACTTCACCAGCTTTGTATGAACCGGTTTTCTCAATTTCTGTTGTAAGCGTCACGGTTAAAACCGCTTTGCTTATTTCACGATTGTGATACTTAACTAAATTTTCATAAAGCTGTCCAACATCAAATTGCGGACTCTCTTTTAACTCAATCCCTAACGCCTCATCAAATATAGTTATGTTATCAACCACCATTTGTTTTAACTGGTCTAAGAACTCCGTTTTCTGCGTTGCAGTAAACGTATTCGGATAACGCCCGATCAGATAAGGCATTCCATATCTTTCCATCATTAATTGCCAGTATTCAATTCCACCCTTCTTTAATGTTACAGGCCAGTAACAACGGCTCAAAATCTTTTCGCCATAAGGATTCGTAAATGTAGGTTTGTGTTGTGTTAACACAAACTTGTAAGGTGGAAGTTTTTCACCATCTTCAAATAAGTAAAAGCCGTGCTTATATTTTCTTAATCGTAATTCATTATTCTTATCAAAGATAAACCACTCTTGCGGCTTGCCTGTAATCTTATCAGGTCTCAAAATCTTTCCATCTTTCTTCCAGGTCAACTCAACAACAGAATACCCAAAGAATATAGCATCCATTATCTCAGATATTAAATCATTAAAATCAATATCCTCAAACACCTGTTCCAACTCCTTTGTCACCCTGAGCGTAGTCGAAGGGACGCTCTGCCCTTTACTCTCTGCGCTTTGCTGGATTTCATATTCCAGTTGCATCACTTGCATTTTTCTTTGCTGTATCGTAGCCATAAGATGAGGATCCATCAGCAAGTCACGATAAATTTCATAATCATATTCATTCTCAATCAATATCTTATCAGGATCAGGCAGAAAGTTTGTATAAGTAGTGGTTAAATCAAACCTATCCCTTGTTGCTAAATCGCTTGTCATAGTTTTGCTTGTTGTTATTGCTGCCATTTAATTCCTCTTTGTGTTTCCATTTTACATTGTAAATTGTTAATTGTGCATTCGGTAACGCCAGTACTTACTTTTAATTCTTCCACGTTCCAGATGCACAATCTCTTTCAAGTCCGGTGTCTTGGTCATTTTCATCGCATTCAGAAACTGAGAAACCGAATCAACAGTATCATCAAATTCACCGTTTGGAAACTCTTCCATCTCATCTAAAAATCCTTTTAACCAATGAGCATCTTTAGGCAGATAAACTTTACCAGCTTCAATAATTGGAGTAACACTGTGCACCCTCGCTATTTTATCATTCTCAACTTTTATCGGTTTAATAGGTAGTATTGTATTTCGTTGTAACTCCTGTATCAAACTTTGCCCGCTCGCTTTATCTTCAATCAATATCTCATTAACTGAATGCAGTTTTGCAAGCTCAACTACTTTTCTTTTAAGTTCAGGAAACTCAACCCTTCCACGCCAAACATCAATTAAATAAAAACCATTGTTAGTATAAACCCAAGTAGTACAAACCGAATAATCATTTTCCTGATTCTTCTTAAAAGCAGTATCCCAGCTTTGAACTTTCTTAAATACTTGTTGTCTGTAAATATCATTCTCATTTTCATAAAACTTCCACCAGTTATTTTTAATTATTCCGCTGCTTTCCTTTTCAACAAACTTCCCATAAATCTCTTGGTCCCTAAGTGCAGGTGATATTTGTTTTACAAGTTCATCAATATCATTCGGATCAAGCAAAGGATTATCATAAGAACTGAAGTTGAAAGATTGCCAGTCGCTATGCTCTTCGCGCTTTGCGCTATGCCCTTTTTCGAATAACTCGAAAAATAGGTGTTTCTCATTAGTCCTTTTAACACTCTTCCCTTTCGGCGTTCCACCAATTAGCACATTCGCTTTATAATCTAAGATCATAGGCAGTATACTTTCATTCCAAAGGCTTCGATTCTTTAGAACTATTCCCGCTTCATTAACTACAATTAGAGCATAACCAAATCCTTCGATGTTCTCAGGATTGTCAGCGCTTCTAAAATCACAAACCGCTTTACCAATTCTTAATTCATTTCTATTACCGCGATACTTCCAATAATTTTTAGGCAGTCCTTTAAGCACGGGTACAAAATATCTTTCTACATATCTTTCAATATTTCCGTAAATAGTATCAACCCAAAGAATTGGAGATACATCATTAAGCATTTGTTCAATTACATAATTTGCAAATCCACGCGTTAATCCAAAACGTCTGCCTTTGGCAATAACCTTAAATCTTTCAGGTGCATCAAATATCTCTCTTTGCTTATCGTGATAAGAAATGTCTAATGAAACTTGCTTTTTCATATCACTTTATTCTTTTTCCTTTTGTCTTTGATCTTCAATCGTTTTACGATTGATAACAATTTCATATTCCCCATTCTCATCAATCTTATCAGCTTGTCCCAAATAGTTCTTCCCCAACCAGATAAGCATAGATACATTTCCGGCAAGTGCAACTTCAATCTGTTTTCTTTTTAATCGTTGTTTAAGATTTGATTTCCCTTTTGTCAGGAAATTCTCAAATTTCCTTTTAAGGGTAGAATCGTCATAACCCAAAGCTTCAGCTATTTCTTTGTTGGTTAGTCCACAGGATGCAAGTTTTTCAACCTGCTTTTCGATAGGTATTTCTTTTTTAGCCCTCATATTATTTCTCCCATTTATTCGCTTTTTGAAAAGCTTTATTTTAGTCCATTTTTGCTTTATTACTTAAATAATTAAGGATATTATATAATTTTTCCTTACTATCTAATATAATATACGGTTTTTACTTGACTTTATCAAGTATAATCATTAAATTACAGTAGGGACATACATTTGTATGTGTAAATATTAAAAACATTAAATGAGGGCATTTTTCAATGAAATTTGAAATATTCAAAACTGGTTCACACACCTCAGATAAGGGGATTCAAAAAGAATACTCCCTTGACGATCTCAATTTTATCGCACAATCTTATAAACCCGATGAAGACGAAGCACCAATTGTCATAGGACATCCTATCGATAATTCCCCTGCTTATGGTTGGGTATCTTCTCTTGAAGTCACAGAAGACGGTAAGCTTGTTGCAGATGCACCGGATGAAAAATTACATCCTGATTTTCTTTCTGCAGTTCAGGAAGGTAGATATAAGAAAAGAAGTATCTCGCTCACACCTGATGGTAAGTTAAGGCACGTTGGTTTTCTTGGCGGTGCAGCTCCTGCCGTTAAAGGTTTAGCAGATATTCAATTCTCACAACCTTCATCAACAGTAATCGAATTTGAAATCGAAGAA
>Ga0172375_10005545_pt1 | contig 18150 bp, 15 predicted proteins | sample LakKiv1m_FD_114537 | JGI IMG/M metagenome (GOLD analysis project Ga0172375, IMG submission 114537) | Freshwater microbial communities from Kabuno Bay, South-Kivu, Congo - kab_092012_11.1m | ecosystem: Environmental > Aquatic > Freshwater > Lake | place: Democratic Republic of the Congo...
CGTCGCGCAAAATCTCAGCGAGGTGAAAGCCGCCCTCAACTTCGACTCGCGCGACAGGCTCGTGTTCACGAGGCGCGGCGTCTCGGCTCTCCTCCTTGGCAGATGGGCGAGTCCCGCCATCGGTTCCGAGATAGAAATGGCGCGCGCCGAGTTCGAGGGGAGCTTCCACTTCGACCTCGGCAAAACCTTGAATATCGGCCTCAACGCCTTCGCGGGCACCGACTTCTACACCCTCGTCGACGGGGCCCAGGATGTCGCCACATCGTACTACTCCAACCTCCGAAGACCGGGAATGTTCTACGGTTACAAGGAGCACTCGGAGCGGTCCGAGGGCGATCACGTGGCGGCCCTATCCGTGGAGCTGCGCGCCCGCCTCGGAAGACTGGTCAACCTTCTTGGGGGCGACTATTACGTTTTCCTGAACGGCAGCGTGGGCGCGGTGCGGGTCGCCGACGGCGCCGACATCGACTTCTTCCCGCTGCGTATGTCGTACGCGCTGGGAGCGGGCGCCAGGATCACCGACAACCTGGGCATCCTCGGGGCGGTCTGTCTCAACTACGATGAGGGCGCCGCGAATCCGCTGGCGCCCGCCTTCACCATCGAGTTCGGCTCCTTTTCCTCGCGTTTCGAGACGAGGCGCTAGGGCGACCCGCGTCGCCATTTCGCTCAAACCTGTTCGCTATCGTACGCCCTCTCCAGCTTCGCTATGTCGAACTTCTTCATCGCGAGGAAGGCTTCCTGTACTCTTTTGGATTTGGCCGGATCCTTGTCGCTCATCATTTCGTTCAGGATTCTGGGCACGATCTGCCAGGAAAGGCCGAACTTGTCCTTCAGCCACCCGCATTGCTCGGCTTCGGGGTGGGCGGAGAGTTTTTCCCAGAAATAATCGATTTCTTCCTGATTCTCGCAGAAAACCATCAACGATATGGCCTCGTTGAACGAAAAGCCATGATCGTAGGCGCTGTCCATCGCCGAAAAATGCTGCCCCTCGAGGGTAAAGGCGCCATACTTCAGCGTGCCTTCCCTGTCCGGCTTTTCGTCAGGGCCATAGCGAAGGATGTCGCCCACCGAGGCGTCGCGGAATACCGAGGCGTAGAAGCGCATCGCCTCTTCGGCCTTCCCGCACTGTTCCCCGACGAACATGAGGGCAGGGGCGATTTTCTGTGAAACGCTTTTCCCGCCGTCGTACATGATCTGCCAGGAGAGGCCGTACCTGTCCGACAGCCACCCGTATTTTTCACTGAATGGATACTCGCCCAGCGGCATAAGTTCCTCGCCGCCCAGGCGCAGGGCATTCCATAACGTATCCACCTCTTCCTTCGTCTCGCAGCGAACCATAAACGACACCGCCGGGGTGAACTTGAAAAGCGGACCTGCCGACAGGAGCATGAATTTTTGTCCTGCGAGGACTATCGCCGCCGTCTCCACCGTTCCCGAGGGCGTGCCGTCCATCTTCGAGCGGCTTTCGACGCGCGAGTCGCTGAAAAGCGAGGTATAGAATTTCGCGGCCTCGAGGGCCTCGGTATCGAACCACAAATGGGGGACTATTCTTTTCATCATAAGCCTCCTGATCCTTATAATATGGCAAAAATTTTCCTTCCGTGGTATATAGACATTCGTACTTTACTCCATGCTTTTCGAAAGGAAGGGCTCATGACTGAGTATTACGACGTCGCCATTGTCGGCGCTGGCGTCTGCGGCGCCAATGTCGCGCGGAAGCTTTCCCAATACGAGCTGAAGGTTGCCCTTCTCGAGAAGGAGATCGACGTTTCGCTCGGGACGAGCAAGGCTAACTCCGGCATCGTGCACGGCGGGTTTCACGACAACAAAAAATACCTGAAGGCCAGGCTCGAGCTTCAGGGCGCCCTCATGTTCGAGCGCCTCCACAATGAGCTGGACTTTCCCTTCGAGCGCTGCGGCATCGTGGTCGTCGCCCTTCACGAGGACGAGATGCGTTCCATCGAACAGCTCTACCAACAGGGCGTCGACAACGGCGTCATCGGCATCGAGATGTGCTCGCGCGAGCGCATGCTCGAGCTCGAGCCCAAGCTCAGCCCCGACACGGTGGGCGGGCTCTACGCTCCTTCGGGCGGCATCGTCGAGCCCTATCGTTTCGTCTTTTCCCTCGTAGAAAACGCGCGAATGAATGGCGTTGAACTTCTTACGGAGTTCAACGTCGTTCATTCGCGGCGCGAGGGCGATCTCTGGGCGATAAAGGCCGCCGACGGCAGGGAACTGAGGGCCCGCTACGTGGTCAATTCGGCCGGCCTCTATGCCGACGCCGTGTCGGCGGCCTTCGGCGCCGAGGAATTCGCGATCAGGCCGCGCAAGGGCGAGTACTACCTTCTCGACAAGATGACGAAGGCGAAGCCCAACCGGGTGATATTCCCCGTGCCCACCGCGGTGTCGAAGGGCATGCTCATCATCCCCACCGTCGAGGGAACGGTGCTGATAGGCCCTACCGCCACCTCGACCGAGGACAAGGAAGATTTTTCCACGACGAGGAAGGAGCTCGAAGGCATCCTGCGCAGCGCCAGGACCATGGTGCCCTCCATTTCGGAGAACGACGTCATCACGAGCTTCGCAGGCCTGCGGCCGGCTTGCGGCGAGGACTTCTACATCGACCTTTCGGCCAAAGTGCCCAATCTCGTCCACGTGGCAGCCATCCAATCGCCCGGCTTGACCGCGAGTCCCGCCATCGGCGAGTACGTGAAGGACCTGCTCAAGAAGGCGGGCCTGCGCCTCGTCGAGAAATCGGACTGGGACCCCTTCATGCGCAAGGTGCCTCGGACTCGCGATCTTTCGCCCTACGAGCTGGACGAGCAGGTGAAAAAGGACCCCGCCTACGGCGACATCGTCTGCCGCTGCGAGCGGGTGAGCGAATCGGAGATCATCCAGGCCATACGCGCGGGGCACACGACGCTCGACGGCATAAAGTACGTGACGCGCGCCCAGATGGGCCGCTGCCAGGGCGGGTTCTGCACCTACAAGATCATCAAGATTCTCATGCGCGAGACAGGCATGAGCTACGATGAAGTGACGAAACGCGGCGGCGCGAGCGTCGTCCTTAAGGGCGAGTTATGAAACAACTACGATACGACACCGTCGTCATCGGCGGCGGGGCGGCGGGCATGTCCGCCGCGGCGGAGCTGAAGGCGAAGGGATATTCGGCCATCATCATCGAGCGCGAAGAAGAGTTGGGCGGCATACTCATGCAGTGCATCCACAACGGATTCGGCCTCATCGAGTTCAACGAGGAACTCTCCGGCCCCGAGTTCGCCCAACGTGTCCAGGAAAAAGTCTCGGCTCTCGACATACCGGCGCTCTGCGGAGCCACCGTGCTCGACCTGCGGCAGGAAGGCGACAGCCATGTCGTCTACTGCGTCTCCAAGGCCTCGGGCGTCGTCCGCGTCGAGGCGCGAGCCGTCATCCTCGCCATGGGCTGCAGGGAGCGCAACCGCGGCAACATCAGGATTCCCGGATCGCGCCCCTCGGGCGTCTTCACCGCGGGCCTCGCCCAACGTCTCGTCAACATCGAGGGCTACATCCCCGGCAAGGATGTCGTCATCATCGGATCGGGCGACATCGGCCTCATCATGGCGCGCAGGCTCACCTGGACCGGCTGCAAGGTCCATGCCGTCGTCGAGATCCTCCCCTATCCCAGCGGGCTGACGCGCAACATCGTCCAATGTCTCAACGATTTCGGCATTCCCCTCTATCTTTCCCACCTGACCACGGAAATCTACGGCCAGGACAGGGTCGAAGGCGTGGAAGTGACGCCCATCGAAAACGGCGCCCTCATGTTCGACAAGAGTTTTAAAATCCCCTGCGACACCGTCCTCCTGTCGGTCGGACTCGTGCCCGAAAACGAGCTCTCGAAGAACGCCGGCGTCGAGATCAACCCCGCCACGAACGGTCCCTGGGTCGATTCCACCCTCATGACCAGCGTGCCCGGCATCTTCGCCTGCGGCAACGTCCTTCACGTGCACGACCTCGTGGATTTCGTGGCTGAGGAATCGCGTCGCGCCGGCTCCTTCGCGGCTGACTGGCTTTCAGGCAAGCGGCCGAGGAAGGAACTCAGGATCAAGACCGGCCCGAACGTCCGCTACGTCAACCCCGCGCGGGTCGATCCCGAGCGGGAGAACAAGCTCTACATGCGCAGTATGGTCGTCAAGAACGGCGCCATCCTCGAAGTGAAGGTGGACGGCCGGGTCGTCAAGAATGTCAAGAAACCTCACGTCCAGCCTTCGGAAATGCTGACCCTGAGCCTGGGACCCCAGGATTTCGCCCAGGCGGGCATGGACGCCCAGGTCGAAATTTCAATCGTCTAAGAACCGCGCGGCGGCCGCCCGCAGGGCGGCCGCCGCGCTCCAAATGGAGCGAACAATGACCGAAATGATATGCATAACCTGCCCGATGGGCTGTCACCTCAGCATCGAGCGACTTTCGGAGCATGACATAGCCGTAACCGGTAATCGCTGCGCCCGCGGCGAGCAGTACGCGCGCGAGGAACTGCTTTCCCCGAAGCGCGTCGTTACCGCGACCTGCAAGGTCGGGCCTTCGTCGATCGCGGCAGCCGCCAAGCCGATCGCGGCAGCCTCCGCGGCGGATCTTTCCCGACCGCGCCGCGTTCCCCTTCGCACGAGAGAGGCCTTTCCCCGAGAGAGAATCCCCGATCTTCTAAAACTCATCTATGGCCTGGAACTGAGACTTCCCGTCCGGCGCGGACAGGTAGCCGTCGCCGACGCCCTGGGCACGGGCATCGATGTCATCGTGACGAGGACCATGTAAAAAAGGCGCCGGCGAATAATCGCCGACACCCTTTCTCTTCCCGAACCTTGTTAAGCGTTGTATCCCATATAATAGGAAATATTGCGCCCCGTCTCGGCGAGCACCGGCATCGTCGCCTCCAGTTCCTCGACGGACATATAGCTTTCAAAGGCGGAAAGGCTTATCGCCGCGATGATGGTCCCGCTCGCGTCGCGCAAGGGTACGGCGTTGCAGTTGTCGCTGGGAATGAACTCCGACCTGTCCCGCGACGCGTGCTCCTTTCGTACCTTGGCCAATTCTTCTTTAAGGGCTTTTGGACTCGTGATGGTGCTTGGGGTGTAGGCTTTCAATCCCTTTTTCTCGATCAGGGCCTCGAGTTCCTCTTCGGGGAGCTCGCAGGTGAGGGACTTGCCCATCCCGGTCGCGTGGAAGGGAAGGCTTTTGCCCGGGGCGAAATACGTCCTGGGAAGGCTCATGCTGTCGATCCTGTCGATTACGATGACATCGCCCTGATACAGTACGCCGAGATTCAGGTTGGCCTTGGGATATTTCAGGCGAAGCATTTCGAGGAAGGGCATGACGACTCGCCTGATTTCGAGGGACATGAGGGCTTTTCTGGACAAAGGAAGGAATTTTAGCGAGATGGAAAACTGGCCAGTCTTCTCGTCCTTGTTGAGATATCCGGTTTGTGCCATTGTCGCGAGCATGCGGAAGGCCATGTTGGCGTTGACGCCCAATTCCTTGCAGACGGTTTGCACGGTGATTGGCTCGTCGCTCTGAATGAATAGATCAATAATCTCGAAGCTGCGCTGGACCGCCTTGATGTTGTATTTGTCGTTTTTGTCCGCTGCCTCGGTATCCATTTTTTCTCCTTAAAAATCGATCATCTCATGCAGACATTCGGCTAGTTCGCGCACCTTCGCTGGGGGTAGATCGGCCACAGGAGCCCTCGGAGATCCTGGGTCAAATCCCCTGATTTTCAGCGCAGCCTTCACTACGGTGGGGAAGGTGCCTAGGCTGAAAAGCTGACGAAGTTTCGCGAAGTTCATTTGTTGCTTGACTGCTTCCGCTATATTTCCGGCTTCGTAGGCCGAGTAAATTGAAAGGGCAAGCTCCGGACACGCCGATGCCACCGATGAGATGGCTCCTTTACCCCCGTGGAGAAGGGTAGAAAGGATCAGATTATCACGGCCAGCCAGCACCGTAAAGCCTGGCTTTTCAATTCGGAGGAATTCGAGCGTGGTCGCTAGGTCGCCGCAAGAGTCCTTCACGCCTTCCAAGTTGGGCAGCGCGGCAAGGCGGCCGAGAAGCCGCGGGCTGATCGATACGCCGGTAACCGCTGGATTGTTGTAGGGGAGAACGGGGAGTGCTGTAGCATCGCATACTGCTTTATAATATGAATAGAGCTCATCTTCCGAGGGCTTTATCAGGTAAGGCGTGATGACTGAGACGGCATCCGCGCCCTCTTCTTCCGCCAGCTTGGCTAGGCGGACGGCTTCGTAGGTCGTGGCAGCGCCAGCGCCGAAAAAAACGGGGACTTTCCCTGCGACGGCTTTCATAGTCGTCCTCAGGACAGCACGCTTTTCCTCGAAGTTTAGCGCGTAGAATTCGCCGCAATTGCCGACGGCGAAGATACCGTGAGCGCCCGCCGCAAGAAGGAAGGAGAGCTCCCGCTCCAATTCGGGCAGATTGATTTCACCTGAAGCTTTGAATGGGGTAGGGATTGCCGGAATGATGCCATGTATGTTCATTGCCTTTACCTTTGCATGCATGAGTTGTCTAAATTCTATCGTATAAAATCAATACTGTCAAATAATATTATAAATACAATTGATGAAAATCAAATAAAATCTAAACACATTATATTATTTATTGACAGATTTGAGAATCTGCATCTATAATTCCAGCCGAGTAACCGAAACAACTCCGGGAAACCCGAGGAGAAGCATGAGCGGAACCCCCAGAATCGTTGATTATCAGGTCTATGCCGTCGCTGGATACGACTCCATGCTACTCACCTTGAGCGGAGCTCACTCGCCTTATTTCACGCGCAATATCGTCGTGATGAAGGATAGCTCGGGCAATACTGGCCTGGGGGAAGTGCATGGCGGCGAGCATATCAGGCAGGCCTTGGAAAGCTATCGCCCCTACCTCCTGGGCAAGGCGATTGGCGATTGGAAAGGCATCGTAAGCGGGATCAGAAGCGGCAACTACACGCACGGGGAAGACGATGGCCAAGGACTTCAGGGCCTCGACCTCAAGAATCTTCGCTTTGTCGTCCACGCCGAAACCGCCGTGGAATGCGCCCTTCTGGACCTCCTCGGCAAGTTCATGGACCTGCCGGTGGCGGCTTTTCTCGGCGATGGCATGCAAAGGGATTCGGTGCTCTTCCTGGGTTATCTCTTCTACGTGGCCGACGCGACCAAAACAGGCTTGCCTTATCTGAATGAGGACGACAGCCCGAACTCCTGGTTCAGGCAAAGACGTCGCGCGGCGATGAGCCCCGAGGCTATCGTCGAGCAAGCGCGCGCCGCGAAAGCGCAGTACGGGTTCAAGGATTTCAAGCTCAAAGGCGGCGTGTTGCGGGGCGAGGAGGAGATGGAAGCGGTTCGGGCGCTGAAAGGGGCCTTCCCCGACGCGCGAATCAACATCGATCCGAATGGCGCCTGGTCCTTGGATGAGTCCATTCGGCTCTGCCGCGACATGCGCGGGATCATCACCTACATGGAAGATCCCTGCGGACCCGAAAAGGGTTTCTCGGGGCGCGAGATCATGGCGGAGTTCAAACGCGCCACCGGCTTCCCGGTCGCCACCAATATGATCGCGACGGACTGGCGCCAGTTCAGGCATTCCACCGTCCTCGGATCGATCGATATTCCCCTGGCCGATCCCCACTTCTGGACAATGTCGGGCTCGGTGCGCGTCGCCCAGCTTTGTTCCGACTGGGGGCTCACCTGGGGCTCTCACTCCAACAACCATTTCGACATTTCCCTGGCGATTTTCGCCCATGTCGCCGCCTCGGCTCCCGGCGATATCACCGCCATCGATACCCACTATATTTGGCAAGATGGTCAGTATCTCTGCAAAGACCCGCTCAAGATCGAGGGCGGCCGCATCGCGATCCGCAAGGACAAACCAGGCCTCGGAATCGAAATCGATATGGAAGCCGTGAAGAAGGCGGCGGCCCTCTACGCCACGCTGCCTTCAGGCGACCGGGACGACGCCATGGCCATGCGATACCTGATTCCGGGCTGGAAGTTCGATCCCAAGAAGCCCTGCATGGTGCGATAAGGTCAGGCGACATGCCGATGAGGAGAAAACATGAGCGAAGCGAAGAATAGCGCAAGATCCGGAGCTCCCCGGATTGTATCGATGAGGGTCGTCCCTGTCGCCGGGCACGACTCCATGCTTCTCAATCTGAGCGGGGCACATGGCCCCTATTTTACCCGCAACCTCGTCATCCTCGAGGATTCGACGGGTAAGGTCGGCCTCGGCGAGGTTCCCGGCGGCGAGAAAATAAGGAAGACCCTCGAGGACGCGATCCCTCTCGTCCTGGGAAGCAATATCGGCGCCTACAACGATACGCTGGGAGCGATGAGAACAGCCTTCGCCGACAGGGATTCGGGCGGCAGGGGTCTCCAGACCTTCGATCTCCGCACCATGGTCCACGCCGTCACGGCGGTGGAGTCGGCCCTTCTGGACCTCCTCGGCAAGTTCCTTGAACTGCCCGTCGCCTCCCTTCTCGGGACCGGGCGCCAACGCCGCGACGTCGAGATGCTCGGCTACCTCTTCTTTGTCGGCGACAGGGGCAAGACCGACCTGCCCTACGCTTCCGAACCCGAGGCCTCCTGCGACTGGTACCGCCTGCGGAACGAGGAAGCGCTCACGCCCGAATCCGTGGTGGCATTGGCCGAGGCTTCCCGCGAAAAATACGGCTTCCGCAATTTCAAGCTAAAAGGGGGCGTCCTCAAGGGCGATGAGGAGATGAGGGCGGTCGCCGCGCTCAAGAAACGTTTCCCTGATGCCCGCATCACGCTGGACCCGAACGGCGCCTGGTCCCTGGATGAGGCGATCCGCCTCTGCAAGGGCGCGGGCGACGTGCTCACCTACGCCGAAGATCCCTGCGGGGCCGAAAAGGGCTTTTCCGGACGCGAGATCATGGCCGAGTTCAGGAGGGCGACGGGCCTCCCCACCGCGACGAACATGATCGCGACGGATTGGCGCGAGATGGGTCATTCCATCGTGCTTCAATCGGTATCGATTCCCTTGGCCGATCCACATTTCTGGACCATGCAGGGCGCGGTACGCGTCGCGAACCTCTGTTCCGAGTGGGGGCTCACCTGGGGCTGCCATTCCAACAATCACTTCGATATTTCCTTGGCCATGATCGCCCACACGGGGGCGGCGGCCCCGGGGAACATCACGGCGCTGGACACCCACTGGATTTGGCAGGAGGGAAGGGAAAGGCTCACGGTCGCCCCGCCACGAATCGTCGGAGGCACTATCCTCGTGGACGATACCCCCGGCTTGGGCATCGAGCCGGACTTCGCGCGCATCGAGGAAGCCCACGCGCTCTATCTCGAGAAATGCCTCGGCGCCCGCGACGACGCCATGGCAATGCAGTATCTCATTCCGGGCTGGAAATTCGACAATAAAAAACCCTGCCTCGTCAGGTAGGGCAGGGCACTCCGGCACGCCATCGCGCCGGAGTCGTAAAAGGCTTTTTTATAGTGGAGGAACACATGAAAGTAGGTTTTATCGGTCTCGGCATCATGGGCAAGCCCATGAGCAAGAACCTGATCAAGGCGGGCTATTCCCTCATCGTCAACGACGTGAACGCGGCGGCAGTCGCCGAGCTTATGGCTTTGGGCGCCGAGTCGGCGGAAAGCGCCGCCGAGGTGGCGCGCCGCTCCGACCTCGTCATCACGATGTTGCCGAACTCGCCCCACGTGAAGCAGGTTGTGCTGGGCAAGAATGGCTTGATCGAAGGCGCGAGGCCAGGGCTCATCCTTATCGACATGAGCTCGATCGCTCCCCTCGCCTCGAAGGAAGTCAACGCCAAACTAGTGGAGAAGGGCGTGGAAATGCTGGACGCGCCCGTTTCGGGAGGCGAACCCAAGGCTATCGACGGCACTCTGTCGATCATGATAGGCGGCAATAAGGATCTATTTGATCGCTGCTTGCCGCTCCTTCAGAAACTGGGCTCCTCGGTCGTGCTTTGCGGCGACATAGGCGCCGGCAACATGACCAAACTGGCGAATCAGATCATCGTCGCGCTGAATATAGCCGCGCTCTCCGAAGCCATGGTTCTCGCCGCCAAGTCGGGCGTCGATCCCGAGACCGTCTTCAAGGCGATCCGCGGGGGCCTGGCCGGATCCACGGTTATGGAAGCCAAGACTCCCATGATCCTGGCGGGCAACTTCAAGCCCGGATTCCGCATCGAGCTCCATATCAAGGATCTCGCCAACGCGATCGAGACCGGCCACGATGTGGGCGTCCCCCTGCCGCTCACGAGCCAGGTGATGGAAATGATGCAAGCCCTCAAAGTCGACGGGAAGGCCGGTAACGATCACTCCGGACTCGTCCAGTACTACGAGAAGTTGGCTCAATTTGAGGCCAGGAAGAAATAATGGCGCGCGGAGATCGGTCAGGCGGGCAGCGGGACGTCATCGACTGCCATGCAAGGAGGCTAGGGTGAAAAAAAAGTACTGGGATCTCGCGAGCGGGATTTTCCTTCTTGTCTTTTCGGTTGTCCTTTTCATTGGATCGCAGAGCGTAAAAACCCTCTCCGTCTCGAGCGTCGGCTCGGGCACCTTTCCATCGTTCATCGCTGTGCTTCTCGCTATCGTAAGCATCGCGATCATCGTGGGCGGCGTTAAAAAGGCCCGCGGTCCCGACGAAAAGCCTACCAAAGACGCCGAAAAACAGAGGTTATGGGCGGTGTTCGCCACCTTCGCCATAATGGCCCTCTATGCCCTGCTCATGCCAGTCGTAGGGTTCATCATCACGACGATGGTCTATCTCTTCCTGCAGATGTATATCATGGCGGCGAAGGAACACCAGAAACCGATCCTCTTCGGCATCATTTCCATCGTTACCTCCGTATCGGTTTATTACATGTTCGTCAAAATATTCAATCTGATGCTGCCCGCGGGCATCCTGGGATAAGGGGGGAACCATGCTAACAATGTTCGCCGCCGGCCTAACGGCGGTATTTACGATCCCGAACATCCTCATGATCATCCTGGGGGTGTTCGTCGGGATCGTGTTTGGCTGCATCCCTGGCCTGACAACGACAATGGCCGTCGCCCTTTGCTTGCCCCTTACCTTCGGCATGAATTCGACGGTGGCGATGAGTCTGATCATGGGACTTTATATCGGCGGCACCTCGGGCGGCCTTATATCGGCTATCCTTATCAATATCCCGGGCACGCCCGCGTCGGTGGCTACCTGCTTCGACGGTCACCCCATGGCCAAGCGCGGTGAGGCCGGCAAGGCTTTGGGCATAGGCGTCGTGTACTCTTTTATCGGAACGGCTCTATCGATTATCGTCCTTGTTTTCCTGGCGCCGCCCGTCGCTGAGTTCGCACTCCAATTCGGCCCGGTGGAATACTTCGCCCTCGCGGTTTTCTCCCTCACGATGATCGGCACCCTTGCGGGCAAGCAGCTTGCCAAAGGCATTTCGGTCGGGCTCCTCGGCATGGTTATCGCTTTTGTCGGTATAGCCCCAATCGATGCCTATTCCCGTTTTACTTTCGGCATAGCCGACCTGGACGGCGGGTTTGATATCCTCCCCGCCCTCATCGGGCTCTTCGCGGTTTCCGAGATCCTCAACGTTGCCGAGGCCGATACCGTTCTCAAGAAGCAGAATATCCTCATGGAGTTCAAGATCAAAGGCTTCGGCTTTAGCCTGAAAGAGTTCATAGGGCAGACCTGGAACATGATTCGATCGGCGCTCATCGGCATCGGAATCGGCATCCTCCCCGGCATCGGCGCGGGGACCTCGAATCTCGTCGCCTATGGAGTCGCTAAAAGTTCGTCCAAACACCCGGAAAAATTCGGTACCGGCATCATTGATGGTATCGTCGCCTCAGAGACTTCGAACAACGCCACGATCGGCGGCGCCATCATTCCCCTCCTCACGCTCGGTATCCCTGGCGATACGGTGACCGCGATAATCCTCGGCGGACTTATGGTGCACGGTCTGACGCCTGGCCCCCTCCTCTTCATCAACAACGGCACGGTCGTATATGGCATTTTCGTTTCCCTCATCATCGCCAATATTGTCATGCTCGCCATGGAATTTTTCGGACTCCGCGTCTTCGCGAAACTGCTCCGCGTACCGAAACACATCCTTCTCCCCATCGTCTTCGTGCTCTGCGCGGTAGGCGCCTTCGGCCTCAACAACCGCGTCTTCGATGTGTGGGTAGCTCTTGGCTTCGGCGTCCTCGGCTATGTTCTCACGAAGCTCAAGTTCCCAACCTCCCCGATGATCCTCGGCATCATCCTTGGGCCCATGGCCGAAACCGGTTTCAGGCGAGGAGCTCAGCTCTACTCCGGCGATTTTTCGCAATTCCTCACCCGGCCTATCGCCGACATCTTCCTCGTCGCCGCGGTAGGTATGATCGTTTTCATCGGTCTTGGGAACATGAGGAACAAGAAGAAGGAGGAAGCCGCGAAGGCTTGAGGCTTCCGGATTAGCGTTTTAGACCAACTATTGCCCTGGGCAATAGAAAAGTTGAAAAAGGAGGATACCAATGAAAGGTTTCCTGAAAGTTACTGTAGCGCTTTTCATGGTTCTTGTCGCGACTATGGCTCTATCGGCGCAGAGCAATTACCCGACCAAGGCGATCCAGGTCATCGTTCCCGCCGGACCGGGCGGCGACACCGATCTGAACTGCCGTCTCATGGCCAAATATCTCGAGAAGGAACTCGGCCAGCCCGTGGTCATCGTCAACGTCAACGGCGCCGGCGGAACGCTTGGCACCCGCAAGGTGAAAGACGCGGCTCCCGATGGCTACACGGCCCTCTTCTTCCATCCTTCCATGTTCCTGAACAAGATTCTCGGCCTTGTCGACTACAACTTCACCGCTTTTGAGAACGCCGGCATCGGCGTCCTCGACAACACGAACATCTTCGTCGTCAACGCCTCCTCCCCCTACAAGTCGATCACCGACGTGATCGCCGCCTCCAAGGCCAAGCCCGGTTCGATCAAATTCGCCACCGAGACCGGCGGTCTCACCCACATCCAGGCCCTGGCTTTCGAGTCCGAGGCCGATGTCAAGATGAACATCGTCGATGTCGGCTCCGCTTCCCAGAAGATCGTCGCCCTCCTTGGCAAGCAGGTCGACATGATCGGAATCTCCTATGGGATCATCAAGGACTATGTCGCCTCCGGCAGGTTCAGAGTCGTCGGTGTCTTCGCCGATGAGCGCAACCCCGCTTTCCCCACCGTCCCGACCTTCAAGGAACAGGGCGTCAATCTCTCCTTCACCAAGTTTTTCTTCTACCTCTTCCCGAAGGGAACGCCCCAGGACATCATCGCGAAATTCGACGCCGCCCTCGCCAAAGTGGCCGTCAACAAGGACCTTCAGGCAGAGCTCGCGAAATTCATGGTGAGCCCCACCTATGTGAAGCCGGCTGACGCTCTCAAATACATGACCGAGCAGGAAGCCATGTACAACAAGTACAAGGATCTCATCACCAACGCCAAGGTGACGAAGGAAGAAGTGAAACAATAGGTCAGGCGAAGATCCGGTTTTGGCAAGCTGCCGCCCGCACTTTGCCAAGGCCTGGATTCGCGAATGGCTTGCCAACAACTCTCTTCGGGACAGGGGCCGCCGTCGTCGGCGGTCCCTGTCCTTTCCAGCGGGAGACGCTATCGTGGAAAAGACAATCGCTAGGGCAGGGCTCGCGGCTGAAAAGTCGGGTGCCGCCTTGGAAAAGATAACCTGGGTAGGGATCTCCTCCATACTCCTGCCGCTGAAAAAATCGGTGAGCGACGCGAAGGTGCTCACTGGGCGGCAGAAAGCCCTCGATTCCGTTTCGATCCTGACGGCGACGATCCTGGACGCGGCCGGCCATGAAGGCTTCGGTTTCGGCTATTGCCTCCGGGCCGGCGGGGCGGGCATATACGCCCATGCCTGCGAGCTGGCGCCTGCCCTGCTCGGCGAGGACGCGAACGACATAGGCCGCCTTTGGGGCAAGCTGGCCTGGCTTGGCGCCTCGGCGGGGCGGAGCGGGGTGGCCGCCCAGGCGATAGGGATCTTCGATACCGCCCTTTGGGACCTTAAATCCAAGCGAGCCGGTCTTTCCCTCGCCAAATTCATCGGGTCTTACCGTGATTCGGTGCCCTGCTACAACACATCGGGCGGCTATCTCCAGGCGCCGATCGAGGAAGTGCTCGAAGGCGCGGATCGATCTCTCGAGCGCGGGATCGGCGGGGTGAAGATAAAGGTCGGACAACCGGATCGCGGCCTCGATCTGAGGCGGGTCGAGGCTCTGCGCGCCCATCTCGGGGATTCCGTGCCCATCATGGTGGACGCGAACCAGCAGTGGGACCGCGCCACGGCTTTCAGAATGTGCCGCGGCCTGGACGATCTGGGCCTCACATGGATCGAGGAGCCCCTGGACGCTTATGACGCGGAAGGCCACGCCGCCCTGGCCGCGGCCATGGCCACGCCGATAGGCACAGGGGAGATGCTCACGAGCGTCGGCGAGCACGCAGCCTTGATCGAGAAAAAATCCGTCGACCTCCTCATGCCCGACGCCCCGCGCATCGGTGGCATCACGCCATTTTTGAGGGTGGCGGCTCTGGCCGACCAGGCCAACCTTGCCATCGCCCCGCATTTCGTCATGGAGATCCACGTGCATTTGGCGGCCTGTTATCCGCGCGAAACCTGGGTCGAGCATTTCGAGTGGCTCGAACCCCTGTTCGAGGAGAGGCTGGAGATTTCTGGCGGCCGCATGACCGTGCCGACGAGGTCAGGGCTTGGGCTCACCCTCAGCGAACAGGCGGCGTCCTGGACGCTGAATCGTTTCGAAACCGGAAAGCGCCCTTGAGGGACGCGAAAAGAGCATGGCAATGAAAATCGTGAATGGCGGCGTCGTCTCGGGCTTGCTCGCGGGCACGCCCATCCCTCGCATGTTCCGCGCGCGGCAGGTATTCCCAAGACCGCGGATCGACGCCGCGGACATTCCCGGGCGCGTGGACGCGGAAATGGCGAAGCCTGGCATCGCCGAGAGGATCAAGCCCGGCATGCGCGTGGCGGTCACGGCGGGAAGCCGCGGCGTCGCCAACGTCGCCGTCATTACGAGGGCAATCGTGGAGGCGCTGCGCGGCCGCGGCGCCCGCCCCTTCATCGTGCCCGCCATGGGAAGCCACGGGGGCGCCGCGGCCGCCGGCCAACGCGAAGTCCTCGCGGGGTATGGGATAACCGAGGAGACCATGGGCTGCCCCATCGATGACGCGATGGACAGCCTCCTTATTGGGCATTCCGCCCTCGGCAAGCCTGTCTACTGCGCGAGAAGCGCGATGGAAGCCGATGGCGTCGTCGTCTCCTGCAGGGTGAAACCGCACAACGCTTTTCGCGGTCCCTACGAAAGCGGAATCCTCAAAATGATGGCTGTGGGCCTTGGCAAACGCGAGGGAGCCGAGAGCCTCCACGGCGACGGCATGGGCAAGATCGCCGAGAACCTGCCCGCGAACGCCCGCGTCGTCCTGGAAAAGGCTCCCATTCTTTTCGCCCTACCTTGCGTCGAGAACGCCTACGACGAAACCTGCTTGATTGAGGCTGTGCCGCCCGACAGCATCCTCGAGCGCGAACCCGAACTGCTGAAGCTGGCCTTCGCGAACATGCCGCGCCTCATCGTGGGCGAGGCTGACGTACTCGTCATCGATGAGATTGGGAAGAACTACTCCGGCACGGGAGTCGATCCCAACATCGCGGGGACTTTTTCGACCGAATACGCTTCGGGCGGGCTTAGCGTACAACGCACCTGCATGCTCAAGCTCTCGGAGTGTTCGCGCGGCAATGGGCTCGGCACGGGACTCGCGAGCGTCATCACGGCGAAAATCTTCGACGCCCTCGACGGCGAGAAGATGTATCCCAATTGCCTCACGAGCACGGTCCTCAAGTCGGCGATGATCCCTATGGTCGTCTCCAACGACAAGGAAGCCATTCAGGCCTGCCTGCGCACGCTCAACGGGGTCGAGCGCGGCTCCGAACGCGTCGTCAGGATAGCGAACAGCCTTCATATAGGAACCGTCATGCTTTCGGAAGCATACTACGCCGATGTACGCACGGGACGCTATTCCGGCCTCGAGGCCTTGGACGAGCCCGCCGAGCTTCGCTTCGACCTATCGGGCGATCTCGCCGAGCCTATTTTTTCCGAAGGCGGCGTCGATGCGTGAGCCTTTCGATGTCCTTGTCATCGGCGCCGGCGCAGTGGGCTGCGCCATCGCCCGCGAAATGTCGCGATACCAGCTCCGCGTAGGCCTACTCGAACGCGAACTCGATATCGCCATGGGCAACTCGAGCAGGAATTCGGGGGTGCTCCACGGCGGCTTCACCTATGCCACAGGCTCTCTGCGCGCCCAAACCTGCGTTGAGGGCAACCATGAGTTCGAATCGGTGGCGGCCGAATTGAGCGTGCCCTTCAGGAGAAGCGGCAAGGTTGTCGTCGGCTTCACCGACGCCGACATGAAAAGCCTTGCGCGGTTCAAGGCGAGAGGCGAGGCCAATGGCGCGCGAGGTTTGGAAATCGTGGACAAGAAGCGGCTCGCCGAGCTCGATCCCAGCGCCATCGGGGAGTTCGCCCTCTATTCACCCGATTCCGGCATCCTGGATCCGATGGCCTACACGGTCGCCTTGGCGGAAAACGCCGCGATGAACGGCGCCGAGTTTCTTTTCGGCAGGGAAGTTGTCGCGGTGTCGCGGCGCGAAGGGCTTTGGGAATTGACCGCCGGCGGCGAAATTTTCCGGACGCGCTGGGTCGTGAACTCGGCGGGCATGGATTCGGCGCGTATCTCCGCCATGCTGGGCATCCCCGGCTATGTCCTCCGCGGCTTCAAGGGCGAGTATTTCATCCTGGACAAGAAGGCTGGAGCCTTCCTGAAGATGCCCGTATACCCCGCGCCCGACGAAAAGGGCGGTTTCGCCACCCACGCGACGCCCACGATCCACGGCAACGTGCTGATTGGTCCCGACTCCTATGTCGTGGACGATTTGGCCGATTTCAGCAGCAGAAAAATCCGAATGGACGGTCTTGTCCGCGATGGCTCGCGGATGTTCGCCCAGGTGAAGCCCGAATACTTCATCAGGAATTTCGCCGGCATACGGCCGAAGCGGATCAATCCCGAGACGGGCGAAGTGCTCGATTTCGTGTGCGAGGCGCGCGACGAGGCGCCTGGCGTCATCAATCTGGTGGGCATCGAGTCGCCGGGGCTCACCGGGGCCCTGCCTTTGGCCCGGCGGACGGTAGCCCTTCTCGCCGCGCGCGAAAGCCTGAAACCCAATCCGAGCTTCGATCCGCGGCGGCCGGCGCGGCCAATTTTCGCCGAGGCCGACGAGGGGACGAGGGCTCGCCTGATCGCTGAGGACGTGGATTATGGGGAGATTATCTGCCGTTGCGAGACGGTGACAAAAGCTGAAATCCTGAGCGCCATTCGGGCAGCGCCCGGCGCCAGGACTCTCGATGGCGTAAAAATCCGCACGAGAGCCATGATGGGCCGATGCCAGGGGGGATATTGCCAGACGCGCGTCGCGCGCATTCTGCGCGATGAGCTCGGGATTGACCTCGAAGGGATTCTCCTCGGGAGGAAGGGTTCGAAAATGTTCACCGGAAGCGTTCGTGAGTGAGTCTGTGAAAAAAGAAGTGGTGATCATAGGTGGCGGTCCCGCGGGCTTGGCGGCGGCGGTCAAGCTTCGCGAGCGCGGAATACGAGAGCTCGTCATCCTCGAGCGCGAGGAGAACCTGGGCGGCATCCTGCACCAATGCATCCATGACGGCTTCGGCCTCACGCGCTTCGGGGAATCCTTGAGCGGGCCGGAATACGCGAAACGCTTTATCGACCGTGTCCGGGATTTGGGCATTCCCTATGTCACCGAGGCTTCGGTGATCGGCCTCGGCGCCGACAAGCGCGTGACCGCGGCCACTCGAAACGGCTTGATCGAATATGAGGCCGATGCGGTAGTCCTGGCCATGGGCTGCCGCGAAAGGACGAGAGGGGCGCTGGCCATGCCGGGAGAGAGGCCTTCGGGCATTTACACGGCGGGCGTGGCCCAAGCGTATATCAATCTTCACGATATGATGATAGGCCGCGAAGTCGTGATCCTTGGCTCGGGCGACATCGGCATGATCATGGCGCGCAGGCTCACC
>Ga0172375_10005548_pt1 | contig 18143 bp, 14 predicted proteins | sample LakKiv1m_FD_114537 | JGI IMG/M metagenome (GOLD analysis project Ga0172375, IMG submission 114537) | Freshwater microbial communities from Kabuno Bay, South-Kivu, Congo - kab_092012_11.1m | ecosystem: Environmental > Aquatic > Freshwater > Lake | place: Democratic Republic of the Congo...
AGCCATATTCTTTACAGCTGTCTTTTCCTTCTTAATGCCAAAGAGTTATCTGTCCAAAGTTACTCTTATTTCAGTTGACTCAGGCGCATCTGCAACATCTAATATTGGCAAATTGTTAGGCATTTCCAGTATTTCTTTAGGTGCGTCTTCAAACGATATCATTGTAGCAATGATAGAAAGTAAACGTATGGAAAAAGATATAAATAATTTGATAGCGCTTAATAATAATCCAAATTTTAAATATACTATAAGCACTAAAACTATAAAAGCAGGTCTTATAATAGAAGTAAAAGGCGGGGATCCTGCTCTTACAGAAAAGATAGCTAATTTTACAGTCCAGAATCTTGATAAGATAAATGGGGAATTAAACATCACCCCTAATAAGCCTATGGTAAAAGTGTTAGATCCTGCTGTTTATGGACTACCTGCTTCTAGAAAAATTTTACAAAAAATTTTTATTGCGGCGTTTTCAGTGTTCTTAATTTTGAGTTTTTATATTTTTTTAGTTAGCTATTTTAGAAAAAATAACCTGCCTTGAACTTATTAACTTGAAAATAATTATATGGATTACGATATAGATATTATTTATTTTTTTAAAATATTAAATAAATGGAAAAATAAAATATTGATTTTAGTAATAATCGGAATTGTGGCAGGCATTATAAAGGCCAATTTTATCCCTACAGAATACAGCTCTCAAGCAACAGGTTTATTGTCCCCAAAAGCCAGCGATTTATCCTATATGACTTTAAATAGAATGCTGCCTGATCTTCGGTTAGAATACCTTCCTGCTCAAGCTGTTATTAGTATGATAGCTAGCAGTAGAATGAGAGATGGGATTGATAAGAGATTTAATTTAAAAAATAATTCAAAATTTAAGCTGATAAACATAACATCTTATTCTCTCGCTGATGTTATTATAGTGGTAGGGGTAAGGGGGACAGATCCGGAACTTACGAAGTCCATAGCAGACTTTTGCATAACTAATATAGATAATATTAATAATGATATAAAAATAAGCTCAGAAAAACCTGTTTTAAGGCTGATGGACCCTGCTTCTACAGGAAAACCCATAACTAATAATCTTGTAAAAGGCATGATAGCAGGTGGTTTTTTTGCCTGTATCTTTAGCATTATAGCAGCATTTTTTTTAGAATATGTAGGTATGGCATATAAATATCAACAGAATAGGCGTATATCATGAGCATTGCGGCAGAACCAATAAAAGATGGGGTTGAATTTAAGAGCAGCAGGCTCCTAAAATACGCTATATTTATAAATTTTCTTTCTATCTCCGGATTTTTTCTTACTCTTTTATTTCAAATTACTTTAGCAAAAGAATTTGGCGTTTCATGGATGACAGATGCTTATGTAGGGGCGTCTACTCTCCCATTAATAGTAATAGGAACTATGTCAAGTCTCTTGGAAAAAACATTTATACCCGTTTTCTTTGAATACCGTTTAAGGCATGATATATGGAGAGCAGTCTATAATGTTATAACTATCTATTTTTTATTTCTCATTTTAGTAGCCATAATCAGCTATCTTGCAGCCCCGGCTTTAATAAAAATGTTATTACCCGGATTTAACGGCGCTTCACATTATATGACTATAAGGCTTTTTAAGATCCTTTTAACCGGCATAATATTTGGAGGGCTAGCAGGGTTTTTCACATCCTTTCATTATGCTCAAGGTAGTTTTGTTGTGCCGAACATAGCTCCAAGCGTTAAGTGGGTTACGGCGATTATAATCATATTTGCTTTAAAAGATATATATGGCATTATTGCTGTGCCAATAGGAATCAGCGTTGGTTATTTTTTGCAGTTTGTTATAGTTTTTCTTACTGTGCCTCAACTCAAAAAGGCGAGGTTTGTATTTAATTTGAGAGAGACATTTTTTTTAAAGATCATGGTATTGATAATGCCGTTGGTTGTGGCCAATATCTTTAATAATTTAAATATTATAGTTATGAGAGGCATGGCTTCCGCTATGAGCGAGGGAAGCGTTTCGTGCCTTGATTATGCGTATAATGTCATAACTATAGCTATTTTTATCTGCGTACAGGGCATGTCAGTAGTACTTTTCCCTTTATTCTCAGAGCATGCCGCAAAAAATAATATAGAAGAGCTGAAAAGGTTGTTTATTAAAAGCCATCGCATGCTTTTAATGATAATCTTTCCTTTACTTGCAGGGTTGATTGTCTTGAGGTATCCCCTTATAAAATTGCTATTTGAAAGAGGTAAATTTATGCCGGAAGCTACTTTTAAAATATCTAACCTGATTTTCGGATTCTGCGGAGCATTTCTTGGGCTGGCTATTGGCACAATACAAAGCCAGATTTATTATGCTTTAAGGAATACAAAAAGATTGATGTTTATAACTATGATACAGATGGGGCTGTTCATAGGGATGGTGTTTATTTTGAGGCCGTTTCTATCCATATATTTTATAGCAATAGCTTTTTCTGCAGCTATTTTTACAGGCTGCTGCATAAATTATTTTCATATTAATAAAGTATTAAAAATTAGCGTTACGGAAGAAGATATATATTTTATTGGAAAAATCATAGCTGCAACTATTTTAATGGCTGCAGGCGCATTTTATATATATAAAATATCTACAGTTTATCTGCATAATTTATTTCTGGCTTTACTCTTGATTTCTGTTTTTTCTGCGGGTATCTATTTTATTATATTGAATAATATTTTCAGAATTCAGGAACTGAAACTTATATTAAATTTATTGATACCAAAAAAGAAATATGTATAGCGATAAAAAGATAAAGATTTTATTTATATATCAGGATTTAGATTCTGGAGGCGCGGAAGAAGTTTTATCATCTACTGTAAGAAATATAAATAAACATAAGTATGACGTTAATATCTGCTGTCTTGGCAGTAAAGGTATAATAGGTGAGGAGTTAGAATATAGTGGATATGCGGTTAGGGCGTTAAATAGGCATTACGGGATAACCAGCATCTTTACAACTTTTATATTGTATAAGCTTATCAGGCAGATTAAACCTGATATTGTCCATACAAGTTTATTCTATGCAAATTATCATGGCAGGATTGCTGCTAATTTTGCAGGTGTCAGGGTAATTGTAAGCGAAGAACAAAATATATATAAATGGAAAAACAAGAATCCTATTTTTATATTGATCGATAAAATTTTGTCTTATGTGACTGACAGGATCATAGCTTGTTCTTGTTCAGTGAAGGATTTTACCGCTAAACAGGAGGGGATAGATCCGAATAAATTCATCGTAATTCATAATGTTTTCGATATGGCAAAATTTAATATTGATTCAGACGAAAAGGATATAAGAAGAGAAATGGGATTCGATAAAGAAGTTAAGGTTATAGGCACTATTGGGAGGTTATGCGAACAGAAAGGGCATAAATATCTTATTGCAGCCATGGCAAATATAATAAAGGCCATACCTGATGTTAAGTTGGTTATTGTTGGAGAAGGCCCCTTAGAGCAGGATTTGAAAGCGCTAACGCAAAAACTTTCTCTTTTGGACAAAGTTATATTTATGAAGAAACGGCGCGATATATCTGCTATCTTGAAAACATTTGACATTTTTGTCCTGCCTTCTCTATGGGAAGGTTTATCTGTTGTTTTACTTGAGGCTATGTATATGAGTAAGACAGTGATTGCTACGGATATACCAAGCAATAAAGAGGCTATGATAAATAATGAGACAGGGGTGTTAGTTCAAGAGAAAAATAGTGTCTTATTGGCAGATGCTGTTATAGCGGCATTGAATAATAAAGCATTGATGGAGAGATATGGCGAGAATGCAAAAAAAAGAGTGTCAGAATGTTTCAGCTCTCAAAAACGCATAGCTGAATTAGAGGATTTATACAGCGCTTTAATAAGAAAAGATCTCTTATTAACACAGGAATATTATTATGAGAAAAAAATACATTGCCAAAGAAAAAGGGGATGATAGGAAATTTTGGGAAGACAATTGGAACAGGACAGATATAGAAGATGCGGTAAAATTTTGCGATATATCTCCACTCCGGCCCGTCTTTGATACCTATTTGCCGAAATATGGCAAGATACTTGAAGGAGGATGCGGGGTAGGCCAATTTGTCATTTATTATAGAAGAAAAGGTTATGATATGGAAGGCATAGATTTTGCCGAAGATGCTGTGGCGCGCACTTCGAAATTATATAAAGATGTCCCTATTAAAAAAGGCGATGTTTTAAACTTAGATTATCCTGATAATTATTTTAAGGCATACTATTCTGGAGGAGTGGTAGAGCATTTTGAAAATGGCCCGCTTACGGCTCTGAAAGAAGCCCATAGGGTGTTAAATAAAGATGGTATGCTCATAATATCAGTTCCGTATTTTAATTTATTAAGGAGGATTAGGAGTTTTATGGATGTTGGTTTCTTGAATCGGAAATATTCTGATATTTTTTTAGATTTTGATGGAATTCCTGCGGTATATTCCCTAAGGCATATACATGAAATAGAGGCTCCAGTATCAGAAAGATTTATTTTCCATCAATATGAGTATACAAAAAAAGAATTTGCAAATATATTAAATGCCGCGGGTTTTAAAATAACGCATGTGAGACCTGTTTCTATAAGCTGGGGGCTTATGGAATTCAGCCTTCTTAGAAGATTATTTAAAAGAGCAACAGCAGATATCGGCAGATGTAATAAATTTTCTCAAGAGAATAATCCGCACAGAAACGCTAATAATAAGTTTAAGTTTATATTAAGAAATATTCTGAAAAGAATTATAATAAGCGAAGATTCTGATATTCCAGCCATAAAGACTTTGATTAAAATTTTAGGCTATTTCTCTGCTAATCTTATTCTGTTTGTATGCGAGGTTGAGAAATAAAAAAATAAGCGGCCATTGGTTAGATAAGTTATATATGAAGAATAAAACAAATATAGCGCTTTTATTTTTAATAGCAACGGTTTTTTTGCTCGGGAGTTTAGGGATGACTTCCGATTTGAAGTATTCCAGAATGTCTACAGAGACGGAGCAAATTAATTTTGCGCTTAAATTTGGCGCAGGAGATTTTAATCCTCATCATTTTGTCCATCCACCATTTTTTGCCTATATTTTATTTATATTATACGGGGCTATTTTTGCCACAGGCAAACTCTTGGGCGTTTTTCATAGCGCATTAGATTATGAAATATTATATTACACTACCCCGCAATTTTTTCTAATTATTGCCAGAATTTTTATATTATTCATAGCGGCATTATCTATAATAATCACTTACAAGATTGGTAAAAGGCTATTTGATAAAAAGATAGCTATTTTGGCATGCGGGTTTTTAGTCTTTTCTCAGCTTTTTATAAGCGCGACTCATTATGCCACAGGAGAGGTGCCGCTTTTATTAATGTCTCTTGCGGCGTTTTATTTTATAGTACGGATTTTTGAAGACGGTCATCTGAAATACTATATATCAGCAGGCCTGTTAATAGGCCTTGCAATAGCTACCAAGTATAATGCAGGATTGCTTATCGCGCCGTTTTTGTGCGCTGGGTTAATAAGTCAGAGGCCTGCAGTATCCGAAATAAAAAAGATTTTTATGGGACTTGCCTTTATTGTCATAGGATTTTTTATAGGATGCCCTTTTGCATTTTTTGATTACAAGGTTTTTTATTCGGAGATAATTAAGCAGTTTGGAAGAATGAGGTCACTAACTTATAATTTTGAATCATGGAAAGCGGATAAACCAGGATGGCTTTATCTATGGACCGACACTTTCCCTTTTTCTTTTAGCTGGCCTGGCGTTATACTGGTTTTTATAAGCCTTATATGGGGGATATTTTATAGGAACAGGAAAATTTGCCTCCTGCTTATATTTGTAGTTTTATATTTAATATCTTCGGCTAGGTGGACAGCTGTAAAACCTAGATATTATATACATATATTTCCATTTATGTGTATAATAGCAAGTTATTTTTTATTCGAGATCTCGCACCGCCTGTCTAAGTACAAAAAATACGTATTAATTATAGCAACTTCAATTGTATTTGCGTGTGGAGGGATAGAGATTTTTAAATTTGAAAATTCTATTTTTTTTCAGCCATATAGCATAAGCGCTAAGGACTGGATTGAACAGGAGATACCGCAAGGCTCAAAGATAGCAATATCTGACGGTATACCTGTAATTCCAAATATGGAATCTATCGACAGGCAGATAGAAGAGATATATAAAAAGGGTTATGGAAGGGCAGCATATCTAAAAGGCCTTAAAAAATATATTAATTTATTTTCCAAGTCGTATGATGTTTATTTACTGCCTCTTCCTTGGATGGAAAATTACGATTCGGAAGATTTTAATTTTCAGCTGTTAGTAGATAAAGGCGTCAGGTATTTTGTTATTTCTCAGGAATTCACTGAGTATCTGCTGCGTCCGGATAAATATCAAATACAGGCAGGATTTTTTAAAAACATTGAAAGCCGTTGTGATTTGATAAAACAATTTAGAGGGGAAAGGCCATTGATAGAGCCAGAGCATTTAATAGATAATGAATATGTCCTGATTTATAAATTAAGAGTATAATTTATGCGTACAAGGTAAACAAAGATTATATGAGCAGAAAAGAAATATCTATTTTTATAGCTGCACTATCGCTTTTATTTATAATGCCTTTTAATTTTATATCATCTGGTATTATCCTATGCCTTGTTTTTTTAATAGGTTTATTGTTTATATTTCAAGCGAATCAAGATGATTTTTATTTTTTATTTTCTTTATTTTGTATCTCGTTTATTTTTAGGTTATTAGCTGGTATTTTTATGTATGAATTTGGACTTTTTACAGGACAGGGTGAGTTTATAGGGGATGGCCTTGCTTATTTCTGGAATGCTGATAATATGCTGAATATATGGCTATTAGGTTCAAGAAATATAGAAGCTATCAGCAGTTATATAAAAAATAACTATAGCGCTACAGGAACGATTGGGTTTTATGATTTTTGGAATGCCATGATATTGCTTTTTAGCGGAAGAATGCCGATAGCCATAGTATACGTTAATATTTTAGCAGGTTTATTGACAATAGTTTTTGTTTATCAGATAACCAGAGAATTATGCGCAGAGAAGAGAGCTGCAAGGTTATCTGCTATCTTGTGCGCTTTTTGGCCGTCTACATTTTTATGGTCTGTGCAGAATCTTAAAGAACCGATAACAACATTTTTGATATGCGGATTAATATTATATTTTATAGGATTTTTAAAGAGGCCTAGTTTTTATTATATATTTATGGCGTATCTTTTCGGATTTGGATTGAAAATTTTCAGAGAGCAATTTTTTATTATATTCTGCTTAGGTGTAGTGCCTATAGGCTTATTTTTTTATTTACTGCAGGCTAAAGCTGTTAAAATCCATATCTTAGTATTTTTAATAGCGATTATTTTTGCAGGAGGTTATTTCTTTTTTTCTGGAGAATGGATTGTAAAATTTCAAAAATTATCATTAAAATCTTTGCTTGATTATGCATATACCATGCGCACAGACAGGGCATACGGGAATACAGCTTTTTTGCAAAATATAGATTTCACTAACATACCTTCTTTTTTGATGTTTTTGCCGCTTTCTTTGTTAACAATTTTTTTAGCTCCTTTTCCATGGCAGCTTTTGAGTCCAGCGAAAATTTTAATATTGTTTGAGATGCTTTTCTACTATGCTTTGATCTATTTTATGTTTAAAGGAGGGCTGTTATTGTTTAAGAATAGGGTTAGAGAGGCTGTAGTTTTAATAATATCTATTTTTATTATTAGTATTTTTCTTGCGTTATTTGAAGGCAATATTGGGACAATATATCGTCACAGGGCCATGGTGCTGCCTTTGATATTTATTTTAGCCAGTATAGGCATTGAAAAACGGAGACAAGATATAAAAATAATATAAAACTGGAGAAAATATGAATATATTGCTTGCTAATATGCCGATAAATTTTAATAAGAGAGAAAATCTTGAGCCTCCTTTGGGTATATCTTATATTGGAGCTGTGCTTAGAGATGAAGGCCATAGTATTTTTTTAAAAGATTATGAAATAGAAAATTTCTCAGAAGGAGAGATAGACAGATTTATAGAAGATAAAGCTATTGATATAGTTGGTATATCTTTTAGAACCGCGTCCTATAGGTCTGCAAAAATTTTTACGCAGTCATTAAACAGATCAAAATATAAAATAAAAGTTATTGCTGGAGGCCATCACGCTACAGCATTTTCTAAAGAGACACTGCAGGATTTGGCATTAGATGTTATAGTGAGAGGAGAGGGTGAATATACTGCTATACAGCTTGTGAACGCATTAGCAGGTGGAAAATCTCTGGAAGCCATAAAAGGAATTACATATAATGATAAGGGAAAGATTATTTATAATCAAGATAGTCCCCAGATAATAGAGTTAGACAAATTACCTTTTCCTGCGCGGGATATGCTGCCTTACGACTCTTATACTCTTGCTACTATTATAACCAGCAGGGGGTGTCCTTTTAGCTGCATCTATTGCGATAAAGGCATATCTACTAAAAAGGTGCAGTTCCGTTCTGAAAAAAATATTATAGCAGAGATAGAATCTATTACAAAACAGTTTAAGAAGCACAGGCTGTATATAGTTGATGATCATTTTTTCTTAAAGAAAGACAGGACACATGCGATACTTGACAGGATTATATCTATGAATATTGATATAAAATGGGTATGTCAGGCTAGAGCCGATGGCGTAGATGAGGCTATACTGGTTAAGGCCAAGAAATCAGGATGTGAACAGATTATGTTTGGCCTGGAGACAGGCGATGAAATGGAACTTAGGAATATAAAAAAGCAGAGCACTCTTGCGCAGGCAGAGAGGGCAATAGCTTTGACCAAGAAAGCAGGCATTAAAGCTAGGACAAATTTTATGTTAGGTTTTCCTTTTTCAACTCACGAATCTACAAAAAATACCATAAAGTTTGCAAAAAAGATAGAATCAGATATTGTAAGGTTTTTTGCAGTGACCCCATTACCGAATACAGAACTTTGGGACAGTATTTATGGTAGAGATGCGGATATTAGCGCTGTGAATTGGGGAAATTTCGATTTCTATAACCCTAATTTTGAAACAAAAGAATTAACAAGAGAAGATATTTCGCTTTACGTATTAGCTGGTTACTGGCATGTGTTAAAGAAAAAATTTGTATTAGAAACAACTGTTTTTTTATTGCCAGGACTTGCGAAATTGGTATGTAAAGTTATCAAAACAGGAAGATTGAGAGGAAATATTTCGCTTTATTTTCCCGCGGCTATAAACTTAATTCGCGATACGCTTCCTCCTATTTTGAAGAAAGGCCCTATTAGTTCATTAAAATTGCTAAGAAGCGCCATGAGATTAGAAAAGAAGATACGATGACAAAGACATTATATATTACTAATTTTGGCCTTTTGGATACTCTGGCGAGCACGCAGATAGTTCCTTATATTAAGGGCTTTGCGGATAATGGCATAAAAGTTTTTGTTATATCGTATGAGAAAATAAAAAATCTAAAAAATCAAAACCATTATGAATGCCTGCGCCGGGAATTAGAGTTAAAAAATATAGAATGGGACTATCTTATATATCATCGGAGGTGGGGTAATATATGGGATATTATTAATGGCTTATATAAGGTGATTTTATTGACGATCACGAAAAATATAGATGTCTTGCACGCCCGCGCAAGTATTCCAGTATTAATATCATTGCCTGTCGCTAAGATATTTGGAAAGAAGCTTTTATATGACAGGAGAGGCACGATGGCAGGGGATTTCAGCGATGATATTGATATCCAGAATATATTTTCAATCAGCAGTTTTTTATATAAGTTTATAGATATTCTGGATAGGCTTGTAATAAAATTTTCAGATGGCGTAGTAATCCTAAGCAACAGGGCTAAAGATATTTTGATGCAGGACAGCTTTCTTAATAAAAAAAATAAATACGCAGTTATTCCATGCTGTGTAGATATGGAAAGGTTTAACATAAATAGCGCCTCGGATAATCGCTATGAAATAGAAGGAGAAAACCATTTATGCTATCTTGGCTCTTTGGGCACATGTTATCTTTTTGATAAGATGATAGATTTTTTTAAAGTTTGGAAAGAATATTTCAAATCAGCCAAATTTATAATAATTTCCCAGACGGAAAAGGACTTTATCGTAAAAGAGCTTCAAAAATCTGGTGTTCATGCAGGTGATACTGTTGTATTAAAAGTCCCGCCTCAAGATATTGTCCGTTACCTTGTTATTTCTAGGACGTCTATTATGTTTATAAAGCAGGTTGAATGTAAAATAGGCTCGTCCCCTACAAAATTTGCGGAATCCTTGGCTGCCGGTATACCAATTTGTATTAATAAGGGAATAGGCGATAGCGATAAATTTATAACAGATGGGCAGATTGGAGTAATAATAAACGAATTTAATGATAGTTCTTATAAAAAAGCAATAGAGCAGTTGAATAGCTTATATCTTGATAGAGCGCTTTCATCCAGATGCCAAAAATTTGCTAAAGACTATTTTTCATTGGAGAAAGGCGTCGCAGAATATATAAATATATATAAAAATTTAAAACCATATGAAAACTATCTCTGCAATAGATAAACCGAGATGTAAAATACTTTTTATAACATGCGGCACTAAGATTGCCCCTGCGACTCGATATAGGGCCTATTTATATTTTCCTTTTCTGAAAGACGAGGGGATAGAATATAAAGCCTATTCTATTTTTTCAGATACTTTGACTCGCAAGATGATTAACTCTTCTACCTTTAGCAGATTGCAGAGAATAATCTATTATATTCAATTTTCCATAGAAAGGATTATAAGGGGATTAAAGGCTATTAAGATGGCCGGTAAGTTTGATATAGTTTTCTTACAGAGGGTAACTTTTCCATTTGGCATGGAGAAATTGCTTAAGGCAAGGAATAAAAATATAATCTTTGATATTGATGATGCTATATATTTACCTGATAGCGAGGAGAATAGTTTAGTGGAGCTATTAAAAAAATATATAAAAAAGAAAGAAGTAATCTCTATTTTACGAGTTGCTAGGTGTGTTATAGCAGAAAATAATTATATAAAAAGTTTTGTGGAGGGGTATTGTAAAAAGGTTTATCTTATTATAGGACCTATAGATACTGCAAAAAATTTTCCTCGCGAATATAAACTATCTCCAGGTATTATTACTATTGGCTGGATAGGCACTCCTTCGACAGCGGTGTATCTTAAAATGCTGGATAGCGTTTTTAAAAAATTAGCCGAAAGATATAAAATTAAAATCAGATTGATAAGCGCAGGCCCCTATTTTATAAGCGGGGTATTGGTGGAGAATATATCTTGGGATGAGAAGGCAGAGGTTTCTGAACTGCATAAATTTGATATAGGCGTAATGCCTATGCCTGACAATGAATGGACAAGGGGAAAGGTCGGCTGCAAGATGCTTCAATATATGGCAAACGGCATACCTTCAGTAGTTTCTTATACTCCAACAACCGCAGAAGTGATTGAAGACGGTATAAATGGATTTTTAGCTGATTCAGAAGAAGAATGGGTTAAGAAGCTTTCAATCTTAATAGAAGATTTTCAACTGCGTGAAAGAATAGGGCTTAATGGCAGAAAAAGCGCGGAAGAAAATTATTCTGTTAATATTGGCGTTAGAAAATTTATTGGTATAATAAAGAATGTTTAAAAATATAACTAAGAATTTTTTATCATTAATAATAGCCCAGGCAGTTTATAAAGTACTTTCATTTCTTACTATTGTATACATTACGAGAAAGATAGGAGATGCTGGTTTTGGAAAAATTTCTTTAGCGCTATATTTCGGAACCATATTTCTTGCATTGGCAGATATGGGGCTTAGCGAGTTTTTTGTATTGGATTCTGCTGGAGAAAGAATAATAAATCCAAAGAAGATAGGGATTAATATAGGAACCAGAATATTCTTAAATATAGCGGTATGTTTTATTATTATTTTTTGTGCTTTTATATTTGCCAATGAGCCTCCACTCATAATTACTATTATATTAATAGGAATATCCGCGTTACTGGATTCTTTTACACTTTTTTTACGTTCTATATTTCGTTCAATAGAAAAAATGCATTATGAGGCTATTTCTTTTATATTGGAAGGCATTATTAAATTCGGAATTATAGTTATTTTAGTAAATCTTTTAAATGCCAGCTTTGAAATATTAGGCGCAGCATTTTTGATCACAAGTATCATCACTCTTCTATTTACAATGTTTATCTGTAAAGAAAAGCTTTGCATTGTGCCGATTGTAAATTTTAAGACATGTATAGGATATATCAAAAAGGGTATGCCATTTGCTATTATAGGTTTTTTATGTGTAATAAACCTTAAAATAGATGTCATTATGCTCTCAAAATTAAGTAATGATTATGCAACAGGATGGTATAGCGCTGCTGTAAGACTTGTAGAATCCTTATTGATTATCCCGGCTGTATTAGCTATAGCGCTTTTTCCTGTTCTCTCTCGTTTACGTAAATATTTTTTAAACTCCTTTGTGTATTTATACAGGTCTGCATTTGGGATATGTATCATGGCAGGGCTTACTATAAGCATATTATTATATTATAGTTCAGCTTTTTTAATACGGTTTATATTTGGGCAGGTATTTATAAATTCAATAGAAGTTTTGAAAATCTTAAGCTGGATATTTGTGCCATTTTTTCTCAAGTTTTTTCTGGAGAGAGTGGCGATGGTATTGAATAGGGCTAATGTGTTATTCATAGCATATACAGGAGGGGCAATCTTAAAGATAATGTTAAATTTTATTATTATGCCAAGATGGAGTTATCGGGGCATAGGTTTTACTTCAGTTTTAACAGAGGCGCTTATTATAATATATATATTATTTTCTGTCAGAAAAGATGCAAGATTATTTTATACTAAACCTCTCCAAAAAGATTTTGCTATAGAAGGCATAGATGAATCCAAGATTAGCGCTATTTAACGCAGCTGATTTTATAAAGAAAAGCAGGTTTTCTTCGCTGGGCCTTGCGTATATTGCCTCATATATCAGGAAATATTCTAATTTTAAAGATATACATATCATCGAAGGCAATGGTATAAGGGAGCTGAAGCGCTTAAAACCACATATCGTAGGCATATCGAGCGTTACGCAGACCTTTAAAGAAGCTGTAGCGCTTGCAGAGTTTATTAAACGGGAGTCAAAGGAAACAATAATTATTCTTGGAGGCCACCATATCAGTTCTCTCCCTTATACCATGCCTGAATGTTTCGATATAGCAGTATTGGGCGAAGGCGAAGAGACATTTGCGGAGTTAATTAAAACTATAGCGCAATATGGAAATAATTCCGAGAAATTATATTCAATAAAAGGGATTGCTTTTCATGATGGAAACCGTATAACAACTACTGAAAAAAGAAATTTGATAAAAGATATAGATTATATCCCTTTTCCTGCTAGAGATATTCTGAAAGCCAATCCTTTCTCAAATGTTATTTCTTCGCGTGGATGCCCTTATAAATGCATATTTTGTTCTTCTGTAAACTTCTGGGGTGCGCCTAGATATCATTCTGCGGAGTATTTCATTAGTGAAATAGAAGAGATTATAGGAAAATATAAAGCTGTTCATATCTCTATATGGGATGATCTTTTTATTGCCAATAAAACTCGCCTCCAGGAGGTTGCGGATGCAATAAATAGAAAAAAAATTAATCAAAAGGTTAGTTTTGGATGCGCGCTTAGATCTAATTTGGTGACAGATGATATATGCAAATTGCTGAAAAAAATTAACATAACAAGAGTTTCTATAGGTTTTGAGTCAGGATCGCAGAGGATATTAGATTATCTTAAATGCGGCTCTGTTACAGTAGAACAGCATATTAAAGCAGTGGATTTGTGTAAAAAATATGGATTTTATACAACAGGTACTTTTATGATAGGTACTCCTGGCGAGAATCAGCAGGATCTTGAGAAGACACTCGGGCTTGTAAAAACATTAAAGCTTGAAGGAGGAGGCAATATCAGCCTGACAACACCTTTGCCAGGAACAAAGCTATGGAGCTATGCAAGGGATAATGGCCTCATATCAAATGATGCGGATATTAATAGGATAGGGCTTATGTCTGCAGATTTTTCTGACCCGGATAATTTTAAAGGCATAATACTTACCCGGGAGATATCTAAGAAGGATTTCTTTAAGATGGCTCAGAAAATACAGCGTGAGGCAAACAAATATTATATAGCAGGCTTGTTTAAATTAAAGAATATATCTTTTAAAACTATAATCTTCGTTATTTCCAGACCTATAGAGTTTGCTTATATTGTGAGATTTTTGATTAAATCATTATTCCGCAGGTCCTCGGTTATGGATAGATATGCGTATTATTATAAAAAGATGGATAATTAATATATTGTCTGTATGCGGAATTAGCAGATTAAGCAGATATTTTTGCAAAAATTCCTTCAGGATACTTTTATATCATTCTATAGGCGCTCATACACAAGGAGACTATCTTGGGTTAAGGGTGAGTGTGGAAGATTTCAGGGAACATATGAAGATGCTAAAGGATAACGGGTACAATGTCCTGGCCTTAAGGACAGTGGCCCAGATGCTCAAAGAAAAAAGGTTCGTTCCTTATAATAGTATTGTGATTACTTTTGATGATGGTTATTCTGAGAATTTTCAGGAAATATTAAAGATACTGCGTGCCTTTAATTTTTCAGCCACATTTTTTATTAATGTCGGCTATCTTAGTAAAGATAAAAAGGTTGATAAATACTGGGAGAAGTGGGATTTCCTGACACCTGATGGATTAAGGGAGATTGCAGCTTCAGGCAATGATATAGGCCTACATGGCCTTGCGCACGCAGATCTTACTAAATTGCCGAAGGATAAAATAGAAGAGGATATTATAAATTCTAAAAAGATTCTGGAGGATATTGCGAATAAAAAAATAGATATTTTTAGCTATCCCCACGGCAAGTTCAACGAATTTATTAAAGCCAGTCTTAAAAGGAATGGCTTTATTGCTTCATGCTGCAGTATGGCCGGGGTCAATTGCTATTATACAGACTCGTTTGAGCTAAAAAGGACAAATATAGACGGCCGGGATAATATTTTTACGTTTAGAAAAAAGATATTAGGATATTATGACTGGTTCTAAAGAATTGGCATTGCAGAAGGACTGGGAATTAGATGTAGATAGAGGCCTTCCTGTCAGCAGGATAACAGTAGAGCTTAGATGGGTAAGGATAACCAGGGAACTTGCTTCTTTTATAAGGAAGTATTGCCAAAAAGGGGGCCTTATTCTGGATATAGGCGCAGGAGACGGCTCACTATATCATCTGATAAGTGATACAGCGGGTTTATATACAGGCATAGAGCCATCTGATAATATGCTAAGGCAGTTTATTAAAGCCGAGCATGCTAATGCCTGCAAAGCTTATGGAGAGGAACTCCCATTTAAGAAAGATATTTTTGATGCCGTAATATTTAATTCCTCCCTGGATCACTGCCTGGACCCTTTATCTGCCCTGTCTGAAGCAAACAGGGTACTGAAAAAAAATGGAAAGGTTTTTATATTGCTTAGTAACGATAGCTCATGGTATAAAAATTTTTTTAAAATATATAATAACAAAAGAAAAAAGATGACAAAGGAGCATAATTATTTTTTTAGCAAAAAAGATATTACAACTTTTTTAGAAAAAAAAAGTTTTAAAAAAATATCTATTTTTCAATTTGATTTTTTGAGATTTCCTATTTCAATAGAAAATTATCTAATTAAGCATATTTCTTTCAAAATATTGTCATTTATGTTGGAATTATCTGATAGCGTAATGCGCAGTATTAGTTTTTTGCAAGGAGGAACCATTATATTTATAGGGGTAAAAAGATAAATGAAAAAGAAAACAAAAATTAACTTTTTATTTTTTTTTGGTGCTATATTTTTGTTCACAGTGTTTATAGAAATAATTATGCAGATTATTGCTCCTCCGAGACTAATCAAGGTAGGAACTGTCAGGGCGCCAAAGGCTGACTTATATGGATGGGCACCTATGCCAAATAGTCATGGAATTTTTGAAAATCCTGATACGGGAGAAAAATCTAAATTTACCACTAATTCGCAGGGGTGGAGGGATGTTGAACATAGTTTTGGAAAACCGAAAGATATTACAAGAATACTTTTTCTTGGAGATTCTAATACTTGGGGGTATGTGCCACTAAATAAATTATACACTAGACAGGTAGAGTATTTATTAAAGAAGCGAGGGTTTAAGAATATAGAAGTAATAAGTATAGGACTATGCGGATGGGGTACAGATTTGGCCTTGGAGGCATTGCAGAGGGAAGGCATAAGATATAATCCAGATATAGTCATATATCAATTTTGTGATAATGATATAGTAGATAATTTACAGCCTATTGAAAACTATAAGTATGGTGATCCAGGATTTGGAAAATTATTTAAATATGAATTGGACAAAGGAATTTTAAAAAAAATAAAATTGCGTTGTTCACCAGTAGCTGTGCCGTTATTCAAGAAAATGCTTTTAAAAAGTGCTTTAATATATAATATAAATAAATTAAAGAATAATAGCGTAGATGCTTTTTTAAGCATTACTCATCTGAACAATAAAAGCCCAATAGATCCATTTTTCACGATATATTATGATGGATCTGTTGGAGAGAATGAGAATATAATAAAAGGTTGGAAACTTTTTGAAGAACTTATTAAGAAGATGAAATTGATTTGTTTTGAAAATAATGCAGAATTTATTGTTTTTGCTCAGACCGGAGATGATGGTGGGGTATATTGGAATACTAAATGGGGCGGAGTTAAATCTGATGGTGGCAAGAATTTTGTGCTATATAATGGCAAAGAATATTTTGTAGACTTTAGAAGGCCTTTAATAGATTTAATAGAAGTAAGCAAGAGGAACAATATCCTTTTAATTAATCCGACGAGGCCGTACAATAGATATAAATACGATCCTCATCCAAATGAAATAGGCAATAAGAACATGGCTTTAGATATAGTTAATTTTTTAATAAATCACATGAGTATATTCAAAAATAATGCTTAGAAATCAAAATATAATCTGCATATCCAGCATTGACTGGGATTTTATATGGCAGGGGCATCAAGAGATAATGAGCGCTCTGGCTAAAAGTGACAACAGAGTGCTTTTTATTGAAAATACCGGCGCTAGAAGGCCTGGCATAAGAGATATTTCTCGCATAAAGAGCAGGCTTAAAAATTGGTTCAATGGAGTAAAAGGCATAAGAAAAGAGGCTGATAATTTGTATATTTTTTCTCCGCTGGTTCTGCCTTTTCCTTACTCTAAAGTTGCATTATGGATTAACAGGCGTTTAATAATGCCTGTTTTGGATAGATGGATGAAGGTAATGGACTTTAGCGATCCTATTGTGTGGACGTTTTTGCCTACGCCATTAAGCATTGATATAGCGGATAATGTCGTTAAAAAACTTTTTATTTATTATTGTATTGATAATTTCTCTGTTAGCTCTGCTTCTGCCGGGAAGATAAAAAAATCAGAAGAGAAGCTGTTAAAAAAAGCTGATATTGTATTTGTTACTTCAAAAGAATTATATAATCGCTGCTCTATGTATAATCAGAAAGTATATAAGTTTCCATTTGCCGTAAATTTTAAGACTTTTGAAAAAATAAGACTGCAGGATACATCTGTTCCAGAAGAATTAAATCGTATAAAAACCCCTATAATAGGGTATGTTGGCGGTGTGCATAAATGGATAGATCAGGATCTTATAAAATATCTGGCGGGAAAATGCCCTTCATATTCTTTTGTTTTTGTAGGCCCACTGCAGACCGATGTGTCTAAAATATCAGGATTTAAAAATATATATTTTTTAGGGAAAAAACAACATGAAGATTTGCCCCTTATTATAAAATATTTTAATGTGGCCATTATCCCATATTTCATAGCAGAGTATACAAAAAATGTGTATCCTACCAAGTTAAACGAATATCTTGCTTTGGGCAAGCCTGTTGTCTCAACCTTATTGCCTGAAATAAAGGAATTTAATATGGAATACGGAAATATAGTGTATATAGGCGGAGACAAAGATATATTTAAGGAGCATATTGATAGGGCG
>Ga0172375_10005549_pt1 | contig 18143 bp, 22 predicted proteins | sample LakKiv1m_FD_114537 | JGI IMG/M metagenome (GOLD analysis project Ga0172375, IMG submission 114537) | Freshwater microbial communities from Kabuno Bay, South-Kivu, Congo - kab_092012_11.1m | ecosystem: Environmental > Aquatic > Freshwater > Lake | place: Democratic Republic of the Congo...
AATAAAGTTTTAGCATTGTCTTCGCCAGTAGCTAAGAGAGCATCACATTCAGGACAATGATATTCTGGATCTTTAATGTCGTCACCGTATTCTTGAAGGCTAGCATCGAACTGATCTCCGGCTGGATAGACTTTGTAATAAGCCTCAGTGAATCTAGTTTCCATTAAACAATCTAACTTAGCATTACACTTAGGGCAAAGACATTCGTCATTCATTATTAATTTTTTCATATTATTCTTTGAAGTAAGCGTCGATGGTATAGTAACCCTCTGGCTTACCTACAATTAAATTACTTATATCGTTAGTGGTGTAGATTCTATCTCTAAACCACACACCAATTCTGTCATCTTCACTTTGGAAATCACCACCCCCTCTACCATTGCCAACACAAGTTAATAGTGGAAGTGGATGTATAATCCAGGCTTCGTCATCGTCAAGTCCTTTAACATGAAGTTCTAGTTCTTCAAGGTCTACAATAAGTTTCTTAGAAACATTAACAATGTATCTAAATTTAGGAAAAGGATTATTGGCCTTAAGAATATCTAAGATTTCTTGTACGGAATATCTTTCACATACGTCCTGATAACCAATATCTTTCTTGTTAGATAACGCATCTATTAAATCTTTAGCTTCTTCAGTGTTGGCCATTCTAGCTAGAGATAATTTAATTTCTTCTGAGCTTGGTCCTTCGCCTGGTTCATCGGCGTAATCTCCAACCCATCCGAATGAATGCTGATACCAAGGGCCATCCTTTGAAAGAAGAAACATCACGAACTGAACATACTCATTACCAAGCCATGAGTGTTCCATTAACTTCATGCCAATTGAATAAGAGTACTTGTCTTTTGAATTATTAAGAGCGGCCATTGCCTCTCCAACATCAAAAGTATTAACACTTTTTAAAGTATCAATGCTTGTCGCATTGTAGTATTGCCCGATATTTTTATCTAATATTACTACAAATCTTATTAAGAAGATGTAGCAACATTCACATTAATTAATTAGAATTTTTAGCGTAATATTCTTTTACTAAAGATTCCACTTGATTGATTGCATCTCTTATGAATTTAAGATGAATAGGAATTTCTTGTGTTCCCTTTTCTTTTGATTCAGCAAGAGCCATCATTGAAAACATTTTAAAGATGTTTTTTGGATCATGATCTTTTATCTTCATTATGCTAATCATCTTGTCGCCAGTTCCTTCTTGAGCTGTGCCAAGAACGATTAAGCTTTCATATTGATCAGCCATAATCATTGCCCCCTTTAATTCATTATTCATATTATTTAGTGCCTAAAGAAATCTTAATTTCTTCAAGGCTTTTAGATGAATAATGTTTATCAACTTCGATGCCGAGTCCTACCGGGCCGACAATCTTAGCTAATTCTTTTAAGCTGAAGTCTCCACTTTCATCGTTATAATCTTGATATAATGAAACATAACCACTAATGATTATGTCATCTAATATCCAACCCTCACTCATTAAGTTTACTTTATCTTCATTAGAATAAGCAGCCTTAAAGTCTTCTTGTTTCTTGAGTCTCCACTCTGAAATGGATTGTCCAAACCAATAGCCTCTGCCATTTGGATTGAACCACTTAACTGGATAGAGTTCGGTTGTATTATTAGCCAACATTTCCTCCATCTTAGCATCGATGATTCTAAAGATGCTCTTATCTAAAGAGTCTCCGCCTTGATCGAACATAGACTTGCCACCTTTAGGTCCATCTTTAATGTCCTCCCAGTTTACTTTAGTCAAAGCCTCTTTGATAGCTGCTGGTTCTTTAGTCCCTTTCTTAAAAGGATCTAAGCCGATTGTCCTTAGATAACCAACAATAGTTTTCTTGGTATCTAAGTGAGCAAACAAATCATAAGACTGTGATTTAAATCCCCCAGAGATTTCTGTCTTTGGAGCACCAGGAGTTTGATGTTTAACCATGAACTCATCAAAGATATCATGATTAAGTTTGTTTAAATTGACTGCCATATTTTTAATAGACTAGCGCCAAGTTAAGTACTTGGTTTCGCGTCGTCTTTAATTACTTTGATCTTTCAATTTGACTTTGGAGTTTAGCTTTGTACTGTGGTATATCTTTCCAGTTAGTAAAGATGTCACCGACTGAATTAGTAACTGGATCATACACTTCATAGTACTCAGTAAACCCAATGGTCCTCATCCTAATTCCTACCATAAAGTTATAGGATGACCACTCTAAACAAATAACTATTAGAACGACCCCAACTATAGTTAGGTCCATTCTTAGTCTTGTTGAAGAACAGTCTTCCATCTTTTTTGCTAGCATACTTAAGCAACTTAGTATAATACTCTGACTTCTCGCCAGCTCTGTCATAAATTTCTAATCTAACCTGTTCTCCCGGCAAGAGATAATCTCTAAGTTCGCTGGCAGTTCTTAGGTCTGTTCTATATTTCATATAGTTATTTCATCAACTTTAATTGCTTGGCTATTTCACCGGCAGATAATTGTGGACAGTTTTCTTGGCAATAGACAATGAAGTCTGCTAATTGATAAGCAGTCAGATTGTTTACTTGAATTCTAAAGTTTCTCAAGTTGCCATTGATATAGTTATTAACTATATATTCAAAGTCAACAGGTAATTCAGACTCTTCAGCCAAGTCTATTTTATGATGACCATAATCAGAATTATCTCCATCGTTTTCATCTGCTCCTAGATATAAATTAGATGAAGATCTGTCCATATCCTTAGTAAGATAACGAATGAAATCTACCATCACAGTTTGAGGACTTAGTCTGTCTAATGGATCTGTTTGGTTATCAGCTATCTCGGCTTTAAGTTCTTGAAGATATGTATTAACAGTATCTAAGAACTCTTCACCTCCCCAATGTGAGAATAGTACCGGGCTTTTCTCGTTACCATTGGTAAATTGAATTGAAATTCTTGCTCCCATATTTTTATTATCCTAGTGTCAGGGTTAATCCCTTGATTTCACATCGGATTTAATATTTAAACGTACAATTTATATTGTGTCTTGAGCCAGTGCCCACATTACAAATAGGACATCGACCTTTTCGATTCCAGACTTTTTTTATATTTAATCTTCCATTAGAAATATCATTGATAGTATTATTCTCGATAGCCTCATTACCAATAATGATTAAATCATTAGCAATTTGTTTTACATCGTTGATAGAGTGGCCCTGATAATACAAGTCCATAAATATTTTGTCTGCTTTTTCTCTTAATTTTTGAGAATAAGTTTTCATATTATTTATTTTTACGTTTAGTTTCTGCTTCCCATCTAGCTATAGTTTCTTTTGCTTTAGAGTCAACATCACACCAATCTAAATTATCTTGATATGCACATAAAGCTAATCCTTTATTATCTTCAAAGGCTTGTACAGACCACTTTTTATTAAGAGTCGAATAAGAATTACATTCACTATCAGAAGAAGTAAAGACTTTCATATTGCCAGGGAATTTCTTTAAGATTTTAATCAACTCATTAACTGTAATTGATTCAATTTCTTTATTTATCTCGAGCGATTTAATTAAGAACCCATACTTATCTGATAAGTAATTAGTTATCTCTTCATTATTGCTAAACATTTTACGATGAATGTTTACTTCAGTTGGAAGAGCAACCGATTGACCATCAGTTTCCCATTTAATGTTTTTGATTTTAATCATATCGATTTGATTAATGTTAATAAGTCATTAGCTTGGTTAATTAAATTCATATCATCAGTAGTTTCTTTAATATCCCAAGCTAATCTTGAAGACCTATTCATTAAGTCCTCAATCTTTTCTTTGTTCGACATAAAGTTATTATTTAACTGAATTAAATAAAGTAACTTGATTTATATCAACCTGAGTTTCGGCAAGAAGTTTAATGAATTCATCAAAGTTTTCTACAATAATATAGAAAGATCCGTCCCAAATAATAGACTTGCTTACTGGTTCGCCATTCTTTAGGCCGATGTTTTCATAAATTAAAACTTCGAACCAAGCGTCATCTTGGTTTTCTTTCTCCACTAATTCAAATGAGATTATGTTTTGTTCTAACAAATAAGAAGTTATATTATAAATCATACAACTTGGTTTGCTAGCAAACTTATTATCGAGTTTAGTGAAGTCCTCCATTAATTCTTCCATCTCTTTGATGTCGAAATCATGGAAGGGATGATTAACATCGTTCCGAATTGTGTCTTGATCTAACAAGGCATGATTGATTTTAGCAATCAATTCTTCTTTATTCATAAATTTATTATTGAATTAATAAGATTTCTACTTTCTTGATACGAACATCAGGGTGTTTATTTGTGCCGTAGTTTTTATAATAAGCTACGACAGGATAAACTCCATCACCAAAGCCAGAGGAAAAGGCAACAGCATAAGCATTACCAAGTTCACCAGCTTTATCCTCACTTAAAGTTTTCTTACAGGCATTGGAATAAGATTCTTCAGTTGAATTAGGATTATCAAAACAATCATCTTTCCATCTATCTAGATAGCCAGGATCTACTACCATCAATTGGCCAGAGTCTACAGCACAATGACCAATTATTTTCTTGAAGCTTTTCATAAAGTTGGTTAAGATTAATTATTATATTTACGATAGCAATTATCTATTGCCGTTTCTTTATCTTTTTTAGCAGCATCCCAGAACCTAGTGGCAGCAGAAACTCCGTTCTTATCATCACGTTTGCCGGTGCCATTAAGCTCCATAAAATTCCAGTAATCATTTTCAGCATCAGCTATACAGGCAGAGATCATTGCCTTAGCATAAATTTTATTAGCTTCAGCTTTTCTGTCTTGTTCTTTTTGATAATTCATTTTATCTCTTTCAATTTGAAGTTTGGATTCAGCTAAAGATTGTTCGTTGTTTTGTTTATTTATTTCGACGGTAGTAAAACTTAAAATAAAAATAACAACAACTAAAGCTATGATATAACTTTTTTTCATACAAATATTATTTAAGATTAGTTAAATTTTTACGCAATGATGCTGGTAAAACAACAGCGTCGACTGATGCTATGCTTTGAGCATCCATAACAATATGTTTAGCAGCTTTCATGCCGGGATTTCTTCGTCTGCTTCTTTTAAATAAAATCAACCCCAGAAAGCAGAGCTTTTCTACCATAACTTTGTCGTTATATTCCTTTTGTTCGTGGAATAAACGTCTTACTTCAGCCTTAATTTGTTTCTTGAATATAAACTTGATTAGATTAAACATAAATTTGAGGCCACAGAAGGGCCGTTAATGAATAAGAAACGAGAAGAGGACTAATTTGTCCTAGAAACAGATTAGCCCTCAATTAGACCTGGTGTAGCGCCTAGGATTAAGCGTTAGGAGTGGACTCCAGAGCCTTTAAGCGATATTCCAATCCAAACATGTAGAAGAAGTTATTGACAGCTTCTTGATTTTCTATTATTTCAATGCCTTTCTCTTGGTCAAAACGAATGTTTGCCCAAAGGGAAGCCTTAATCTTATTGTCTTCGACAATTTGATATTGCTTAGTAGATCTAAACTTACCCTCAGCATTATGCCAGCGATTAATTACTGTACGCAGCATAAGATTACCCAAAACATTGTTCGGACGAACAAAATGAGCAGATTTAACAACGCCCCAAGGATAAGTGATTTCATACACATTCATAGTGTAGTCATCGGTAGTTTTGGTTTCAATGTGTTTAATGTTAGACATAGTTTTTGTGTAAAGACAGCATAATTCTAAGATTTATGCAGTCTTTTTTATTTAGCTACGAAGTAGCTTTTTAAATTAATTAATAGAGATAACTTGAGGCATTTCTGGTTCATATTGAAACAGAGAACGCATTGTTTCCACAATGTTTTTGCCTAAGTTTCTTTGGTGAGCCTTTACCGTAAAGGTAACGATTTCACCAGTAATCGTTTTCGCTTCCACAACGTGTTCGCGATAAGTGTAAACTTCCACCATGGGGAATGGCTTGGTTAACATAGATTTAAGCACGGATTCCGCTAAGATTAGCTCTTATATACGGATTACCGTTGATACCTGTCTATCTAGAATGACAGGAGGCTTGGTAAGCCTATAAAAAGGGCCAGATAAACTGACCCTGTTTAAGGACTACCAAGACATTACAATTTCGATAGGCACTCCTTTGACTTTTTGATTACAAGTCCAAAGGTTTTGTTTGCCTTCGTTGATAAGCTTGATAGCATAACGAGTTGAACAACCAACATTGTAGGCACATTCATCAGAGATGTCCTTGTGCCAATAGTTATTGATTTGGAATAAACCTCTGTCGGTAGAACCGGCAGGGTTATTCCCGTTAGAATTAGACGCTTTAGGGTCTAATTTAGACTCGCATTGTGCGAGTTTTACCAAAAAGTCAGGCCATTTGAAGCTTAATTCGTCAGCAATAGCGCGAATTTCAGCTTCGATAGGCATGGCCTCGAGACTTTTTGATTTCAAAGGTACGATAGTGACGTCAGTTGAAGTTGGAGTTTCCGTAATTTGTACGGAGACTTCAGGTTCTTCAACTGGTTGAACGTTGGTATAACGTTCATAAAGCATGCCGAAGATAGGCATGATTAAGATAATTAGAACTAAGACAAGCTTAGATCTAATTTGTTTGCGGCGTTGTGTTAGTCTGCCGCAATAAGTTTTGTTATGCCGAGGCATATGATTATAGCAAGTTCCGTTTGGACTTAGAGTCCAAGTTTACGGATTATTGCGTTAAATTGGCTAAAACGCCAAATAAGGCCCATGAAATAATCATGAGCCCTATTGAAGTTCTATATTAAGTTTGATAGTTGAGTCTTACGCTTGAGTATTATCTAGAGTCGATTCCGATTACAACGTATTAAAGTCAGACGTCCTAAGCGAGTAGCGGGTTGAATACGAAGTTTCCATTATGCGAAGCATAGAATGGTACCTTCCTAACGTAGGATTAAATCCTTACATCCTTTACCATAGCAGAGGCGTCACTCAAGGTTGCATCATCTGAAGATTAGGTTAAAGTTTAGGTATGTTTAAGTAGATAACGGTTATTATCTGATATTAGTGAAGGAATAAGTCTTCATACCAGTATGAATCAAGAAGTAGGTAGAAATAAAAGTGAGGAGAATTGATGGAGGGAGGGGGGGGATAATCCCCGCTATTTCTTATTTCTATTTTGATTCTATTTTAGTTCCTATTTTGTCCCTTATTCCAGTCCTATTCCAGTCCTATTTTGTGTGCCTATATATATATTAAGGTAGGTGAGGTTAAGTTTAGGTGTGCTAGTAAGCACTCTAGCATGCTATTTATTTAATGTAAATAGGGATGATATATACATATATAATATATATATAATGATATAATATATACGTATACCAGCTATTTATAAATAAATAGAGATGATGGGTATCCCCCCTCTTACAAATACTTAATAAAATTTTTCATTAGCTCTCCCTTCTTACAAATAAAAGACTAAATTTTCTATTAGCTTTTTCCACTTTTTACAAATATTTAATGGAATTTTCTATTGGTTTTTTTCTCTATTACGCTGTGGACTTAGGGAAGTTGACAGGGATCATGCCAGGGTGTATAGTGGAGTTGCTAGGGCGCATAGGGCAACGTGGTTGTCTAAATGGCAGTACCGGCAAATGTAAGAGAATTTAATAAGAAAGCCAACAAGAAGTCATAGAACTTCTATTTTGTGTTTTACAGGGTATTGTAATAGATTTTAAAACGTGATATAATTTGAGTGTAGGCTCAACTAAGAGCCAAAACCCAAGTTAGTATGGATAAAGAATTTAATCCTGAAGCTGCATCTGAGTTTGAGGGTGGAGAGAGCAAAGCTCAAACCCCGGAACGTCCAGATATTAAGATGGTCATTGAGGCTATCTTAGCGGACACCACTTCTTTGCAGATGCTTGCCCAGGCATTAGCCCCTTTATTGGGATTAACAGGCACCAAAACTGAAACTCCTCCTGAAGAGGAAGTTAAGGAGTAGGTCTAAAATTTTATGGAAAACGACAAAAAGGATGAGGCTCCCAAAGTGGATACCCCTCAATCCAAGTCAAAGAGTCTTTTGGACTCAATTCTAGATGCGGTTCCTTCTAAAGTGGAGAAACCGGAGGAGAAAAAAGAGACTCCAAGCGAAGCGGCGCCTAAAGCCGAAGTGAGCGAGGAATCTAAAAAACTTCAGGAGACGCTCTCCGCGCTTTTGAAGGAAGAAGAAGGAGAAGTCGAGAAAATGAAGGCTTTACTCCCGAACACCAAGGACGAGAGTAAGAAGCTGGAGATTGAAAGATCCATCTTTGAAAAGGAAAAAAAGATCTATAGCATTAAAAAAGGGCTGACTCCGGTAGTAGAGGTCATTGATTTGACCGAAGTTGACACAGTCCTAGGGGAAATGAAGATCGATAAGAGCGGAGAGGCTTACAAGCTAGTTGAGAAGATGAAAAGCCAGCCTAAGGGCGCGCAAGATCTTGTCAAAATGTTTGTGAGGATAGCCAAAGCTATCGCGGCTGATGCCAAAAAATCCCCTGCCCCTGCGGCATTAGAGGATAAACCTAAAGATGTTCCCTCTAAACAAGTGGAACAAGATAACGGGATTGTCGCTCAGATTGCTCGCAGTCTTAATAAATAAAAAATAAACACAGGCTTTAAATTATATGAGTTTCGAAAAAGTAAACATGCTGAGCGAAAGCTTACAGTTTAGCGACTGGGCTTCGTTCGTAAATCAGCCTGGTATGGGCCAGTTGATTGCCGGGATGTTGATCGAACAGAGACAGAAGGTGTCTATGTTCACCAACGTTCCTGGTCTGATCAACTCCAAATTCAAGGTTGAGTTAGGTGCTGGTGATGAAGCTAAGGTGTATTTCATGACCGCTGCTCAAGGTGTTGGTCTTCCCGGAGAATATCAGCCGGATCGTCAGTTAGCAGGTAATGAAGCAATGGCTGACTTCAACATGGCGTATGATAAGGTGACCGTTGGTGTTCATCGCTATGCTGTCGCCATGCGTAACTTTACCGATAAGGAATTTTTACCCAAGCAAATGGTGAATTATATCTTGGGCTCGATCTCTAATTGGTGGGTTGAGCAGTCCGATGCCGATGTCTTTACCACTTTATTCCGCGATTATCCTGCTTACTATGCTGAAATCGGCACTGTTTCTGGCGGTTTAATTGAACGTATTGAGGCTCTTTTTGGCCGCGGCACTCGTAACGATGTAGTCGTTAATCCGGCCGTTATCATGCCTAATAATAAGACTGATATTGAAAACGCACACGATAATGTAGGTCTCAAAGATGAAGATACCTTATCTGATGCCTTCTTACGCAAGCTTAATAGCTTCTGTCAGAATGTTATTGGTATGACTCCTATCGCCATGGAAGATTCTTTAGCAAACTACGGTTTGATTGTTGATCAGTCTGATATCAACTTCTTAAGAGCTAATTCAAGCAGCTCTTTAGAAGATAAGATCAAGACTGCCTTCCAAGGCCAGGGTTGGAATTCTCCGGTCTTTAAGAACGTGATTATGGATTTAGAAGGTATTCGTCTGTTCAAATGGGACCCGATTGCCTCTAATGATAATAGGAATGCTTTAGCTGCTGAAAATAGCCCTTACAAGGGTCTCCGTGGTACTGCTCTTTATCCTATGGGTCGTGTTTTGGCTGCCGCTCGCGGTGGCGAAACCGTCTCTGGCTTGAAGATTTGGGCCGGTGGCGATGCTGTCGGCACTCGTGGCTTGGCTGGTGATACTACTAAGCACTATTTATTGGTCTCTAATGGCGCTAAGAACTTCCCATACTTTGTACCGACCGGTACTTTAGGCGCTGGGTCGTCTGTTGTCGGTAAGGATTCTTTAAATAAGTTTGACGTTACCGCCACTGAAGCTGCCTTTGACTCTTGCGATTTGACTGCCGGTCAATATGGCGGCCGCTTGCAGATCGGTGAAGGCACATCCACTTTGACTCGCTTCAAAGTTTTGTACACCGGTCCGGTTTACGTTGGCTCTTTGCGCGTAGGCGTTCCGTTTGCTTCTAATCGCACCTTCGTTGAAGATGTGTATCGCTTAAAGGTTGAGGCTATCGCAACTTGGGATGAAGCTACTAAGACTTTCAACGCTTATGTTGACCCGGCTACCGATATGGATGGAGTCGGTGCTGGCACTGATACTTACTGGGATGCTTTAAATGCCTTCTTGGGTATTGATGTAGCCACTAAAGTTATCAACCAGGGCGCTGCTTACAATAACTTTACCTATTTGAAGAATCAGAGAATCCACATGTTTGATGTTGTTCGCTCTATCGTCTTCGGTAGGAATATAGTAAACGAAGTCTTGGGAGGCCAGGGCTTGAATTACTCCACCGAAACTCGCGATTACGGCGCTGTCACCGGCAACGCTTTGACCGCAGTTATCGGGAGAAAGCTCGCCACTAATGTCCAGGGTATGATTACTGGCTACGCTATCGTTGCCTTTAAACGCCCTAACCATCTGTTGGGAATCTAATCACTAGAGGGGGGCTAGATTCTTTCTAGCCCCCTAGTAAAATATATTTATGAAATTACCCAAACTATACGCCTTAAATGCTTTATTGGGTTTAGTTAGATCTAAAAGGGAAAGCTATCATCTTGATGAGAATAAATGCTTCACGCCTAAAACGCACGAAGATTTTTATTTTTTTATCAAACAAGGCTTCCTCTTGTCTGATGATCCTGAAGTTAAAGTTAATTCCTATAAGATCAATATCAACATGACCGATGAGGATATTAAAAGGGAAATGGCTTTGCGTAAAGGCAATGGGATCGTTCCTAAAATTGAGAACGATCAAGAGTTTAAAGAACAATGTTATAAAGACTTCTTCGCGAAAGTCGATCGCGAGGTTGAAAGCGGCAAGATCGCAGGCTATCCGTCTGACATGCCGGAGAAAGCCGAGTCATACTACCAGGAAATGAAAGCCAAACGCATCAAGGAAATGACTGTCCCGGCCTCTACTATTGATAAATCAGAAAATGGCCCAGTAATTAGTGAGGGTGATGAAAACATAGGGGAAGCTGACAGTGAAGCCGCTAAAACGGAAGATAAAAAAGAAGATACTAAGACTTTAGAGGTTGAAAGCACCACTGAAGTCGCAAGTGTTTAAAATAAATCTATGGAACCATTCATTAAAGGCATGGTAGAAATGGAAGTTATCGGTAAAAATGGGATTGTAAAATCTCGTTCTTACAATAATTTCCTTATTAAAGGCGAAGACATGATCGCTAAGTTCTTAGCCAGGTCTTTTGCCAATAAATATGATGTCAACGAGGGTGCTACCCAGGCTGGTTACTTTGATTTTATAGCTATCGGCACAGGATTTAAGTCCGCTCTACTTGGAACTGACAGAATTTTAGTCTTGCCTAATAAGCCATATGGCATTTTAGACGATGCTATTGATGCCTTTGATGGCAAGACAGTAAAAATCTTGAGCGGTTCTAATTCTGGCGTAAACGGAGTAGTGGCCGTTGATGGATACAACGCAGCTAATGTTGATTTTGGAGGCAATCCGACTATCACTTTAGTCGATGCGCTATCTTATCCGGTGGAGGTCGGAGTCCAGTTCGTAATCTCTCCTATCGTAGGGGAGCAGGCACTCCAGGGTGAAAATAGATCTGACTACAAAGGCGCTTCTTTCTTGAATCCAAGCTCTAGTAGGGTCCAGATTCTTGATAAAAAAACGCTTTCTGCTGTTAGCACTCCTGTTGGTGCTGAAAATGAAGTCTATTTCACCACTATTTTACCGGCTACTCAACTTTCTGGAGGTGGGAGCCTTTTGATTTGTGAGGCTGGTATTGTAAATACGGCTACCATTCCATCCAGCCCGGCCGCGAAATCTGGCGAAATGCTTGCCAGAGTATTATTAACTCCTACGGAGAAAAGCCCGGAGGAACAAATTAACCTCAACTGGCGCCTTCGCATAGGCTCAGAAAGAGCGTTAAGTATATAGAATAACAGCGCAACACATATGAGCAATTTACCAAACAATATTGATACATTTCAAAGGATAACCGATAGGACAGATCAAGAGAACGTCCACAAGGGGCTTCATAATGACCTAGCGGAAACACTTGAAAATGTCCAAAAGTTTAGCGGCGCACATCATGTTACGGTTTTGCCGGAGACATCTGATGTCGGCCATGTTTATACCTTGCTCGAAGCATACGGAGAATACCAGCCAGGTATTTACGTCTGTGTTGCGCCTGATCCTGTATATTTACCTCTTGCTTCAAGAGGAGAGGGTTATGTAAAAGAGTTTGCTTTTACAAATGAGAAGAATATTTCGATTAACCACGGGCTTGGATCTCGTGGTGTTTTCGTTAAACTGTTTGATGATTCATATAATGAAATAGAATACGATGAATACCAGATTGTTGATGATAATAATATTTTAATTAAGCTCACAAACAATGCTAGCGGTAAAGTTATACTGCTTGCAGGAGGAAAAGACGGAATACCGCCAGAACATCAATGGGATGGGACTCGTCTTAGATTTAAAAATCCAAATGGCTCATGGGGTTCTTGGGTTGATCTTATTGCAGAGATAGAAAATAAAGGAGATAAGGGAGATATCGGCCCAATGCCAGAGCATGAATGGAACGGGACTTCCATTAGATTTAAATTAGATGTAGATACTTGGGGCGAGTGGGTTGATTTACAAGGTCCTCAGGGTCTCCCCGGAATCGGAATCCCTGGGGAGCCTGGGGCTGATGGAAATGATGGCGCCTCTATTATATGGCGCGGAACTTATAATGTCTTAGCTTCTTATGTCCCGAATGACATGGTCTTTTTCAATGGATCTTCTTATATTTGCAAGCTGGCCACTACCGGGAATTCACCTGCCGATACTACATATTGGGATATGAACGCATCTAAAGGTGCTGATGGCAGTAGCGGCGGAACTAGTCGCTTAGAATTAGTTGCCGGGGAAATGATCCCTTGCTCTGGGTATTTATCGCAACCGTTTTCAGGTAGCGGATTCGAATCAATTAAAGTTGGAGCTGATATAGCAAAACTTAAAACCTATTCTGCCAAGAGTTTACTCGGAGTTCAATTTTCTATGCGTAAAGTTGGCACTCCGATAGGTCCTATAACGATTGAATTATTTTTAGCGACCGGCGGGGTGCCAATCGGTGGACCGATTGAATCGGTTACGTTCGATGCTTCTGAGGTTTCCGATGAGTTTACCGCAGAAGATTTCCTATTCACTTCTTTACTAGAAGCTAATGATCAATATCAATTCTTATTCTCTAGCGCTGCTGGGGACGAAAGCAATTATGTTGACGTTATAGTAGAAGATTACGTTGAAATTATGCCGCAGGCTACGCCTGTTTATATTGGCGCTGATGGCAATGTATACGTTTCTCAAGACAGTGAATCTAGAAACAAAGTGGACGGATTTGTTGATGTCCCGTCATCTCCATTGGATCTTGTTATGGTTACTGTTGGCGGTGTTCAGTCTAATTTCAATCAGTTACTCCCTGGAGTTGAATATTATCTCTCAACTTCGCTAGGGCAAATTACAGATGAAGTGAGAGGTATAAATGTCGGAAAAGCTTTAACGGAGTCATCCATCCTTATTCAAGAGGAAGAATTAAAAGTTATTCCAGGCAGAATGATTGAAAAGACTGCTGATGGTATTGGAGCTACCATTGCCACTCTTAATGGGCAAACGTCGGCTAAGTTAATTGGTGGCGTTCCTGACAGCATTGATAATTTTATATCTTATTTAAAGCCGGCTAATATTGTAGAAATTAGCGCTACCGAACAATCAGGCACAGATCCAATTTACGGAGTTTACAGATATGGTCAGTCATTCACTATTTCTTCTAATATTTATTTAAAATCAATTAGCTTTTATTTAGATAAAGTCAATAGTCCGTCTGGTAATCTTGTGGCCAGGCTTTATCTGTGTGGGGCCGGGCTTCCTGTTACAGAACTGGCAAGTGCATCAATAAACGCAAATATTATATCTGGGTCATGGAATCAATTTGATTTTAACAATATTAAACTTGAAAGTGGCCAGCAATATGCAGTAATGTTGGAACTACCAGAGATGACAAGTTCAGCGTATATTCGTTCTTATAGGTCGAACACAAGCATATACGCTGGAGGAACAAGATTAACATCTAGTAATGGTGGATCCACTTTCAACATTCAAACAAATGATTGCGCCTTTAAACTTTATACTGAAGAATATGACAAGACTGCTCGCGTAGCGATTGATATTGATGGTATAGTGGATAAGAATGTTAACGTAGGTCTTAATATTTCACCAGAAAATATATTGATTTCAGCAACATATGGCGGATCGAATTTAAGCGTAACAAATACACAAAAAGTTGGTCAAACGTTCACTACTTCATACGACTTCTTAATGACTGCGGCTTACTTTAATTTGAGAAAAAGCAGCTCTCCAACAGGTAATTTAAATTTAGATATTTATGAAGCAGATGAAAACAATATTCCGTTTGGGTCATCTCTTGCCAACGCCTATATTGATGCTGCAACCTTATCTATTAGCAATGAGGAAAAGAAATTTACAATAAGTTGCTTGATAAAGAGAGGTGTTAGATATGCCTTTGTATTAAGTGGTCCATCGTTCACGCCTGGAAACTATGTGATTGTAGATTATTATTCGAGCGGAAGTATGTATTCTGGCGGGGGATATATAACTTTATCCGATGTTCTATGGAATTGTTCTACTAATGATCTAAGATTTAAGATCGAAGGGGATATAACCAATTTCTCATCACATTCAGATGTGGCCGCGCTGTTGCAAAGCGCTATCAGATTAGTCACCGGGAGAAGGGAAAAAGTTTCTTATGATAATGTTTATTCCATCGAAAGTTCCATAAAGACAAAGGCTAGCGTTTTAGAGAAGCTTTCATCTCCGATGTCGGGTTTAGAAAATATAGACCTTGATTTTAGCGGAAATGGCGCTACGGTTTGTTTAAATCTTGGAGGAAACGCATCTATAGTCCAGCCAATCAGTGATGAAAATTCATTAATGATTAATGACATGCTTGGTAACGAGCAAAGCTCTTTTATTAAATTAATCGCTGGAGAACAAATTGATATTATTGATAGCGCTGTGCCTGTTTATATAGAAGAACAAGACGTTGTAAGTCAATCTGAGTCGACCGTATTTTATGACAGAGGATATAATTTTCAATTTAAATCTTCTGGTTATGATACAAGCGATCACTATACTTATATTCTTCAGCCATTTGATAACCTTAAATTTAATGCATTAAAGTCAGTTAAATTTAAATTACGAAAAGTCGGGACTCCAACTGGTAATATGTATGCCAGACTGTATGTTTTAAATTCTAGCAATAATCCAGTATTACTACTTGGAAGCTCTAATGCTCTTGATGTTTCGACCCTGGTAACAACTTACGAAGAAAAAACATTTACATTTAGCAATATTGTTGCACCAATGGATTCAAGGCTTGGGATTATGATAGACACAAACAGTGTGTCTGGCACTACTGGCTCATATGTAGAAGTCCCGGTTTCCTCGTATGTTAGTAATAGTATAGTCGTTAAAGTTAGAAGAAGGACAAAAAATGGCTCCTGGACAGAAGAAAATTATTACTTAAATTGCGAAATGTCCTTTGCTTCAGAAATAGGCGGATTTGACGAAAGAATTGCCGGCGCAGTTTATGCTTCATATAGTGAATCGCATTTATATAAAAACGAAATAGATGGAATCGTTATATCTAGTGCTAACAAAGGAGATGTTATTCCTGTATTTATTGGAAAAATAAAAGGACTAAGCGGTTTACTCGCTGGAAAAAATTATTTTGTAAATAATTTCTTTACAGATAATCAATTATTGAATCAAAATGTTACATCTGGGATTAATCTATCCACAAAAAAAGGTGTTTCGTTCACCACTGGTTCAAATGAAAAGACAATTAAGAAGTTTACTGTGAAGATGCGAAAAAGCATATCTTCAACATTTACTGATTACTTAATATTAAATTTATATTTAGCTGATTCAAATGGCCTGCCAACTGGCATATCACTAGCTACTGCGAAGATAAGCGCTGACGTTTATTACAATTCTTATTATCAATATTCATTTGAGTTTTTATCACCAGTCATGGTTTCTCCGTTAACTAAATATGCCGTAGTAATAGAACACGAGGGGTCTAGTTCTAGTATTGTATTGGGAATCGATACGGGACACTCTCCTTATATTAATTGGACTGGATCTGCGTGGGCAAATGTAAGTGGTGGCGCTCCTTATTTAATTGTTAATAGTAATAATTCAGCGAACATGTCTACTGTCGGTGGTACTCTTAAGTTATCATGCGGGAAAGCCTTGAGTGAAAATGAATTTTTGTTTGAAAAGTCTAGCGGAGAAATAATTAAATCTTTTGCTCCAGTCCTTGTTGACGCATCTACGACTACTTGTCAAATTCCATCAAACACAAAAGCAATTTTGTTCACATTCAGAAGCTATGTTTATAATTCTACAAATACACCAACTATTGAATTATACTTATTAAAAGGTCAAACTAAATCTTCTGGCGGAAGTTCGGCGATGTCAATTACATTTAATAATAACTGCACTGTTACCATTAGCGGCAGTTATAATTCCACTGGCGCTATAATGCCAAACACTCAAAATCTATATTGCTTTAACTAATATGTCTTAGTTTTCCAAATTCGCCAGACAAACAACAAACAATTAATATAAAAGTATGAATTCATCAGATATATTAAATTTTAGTAGAGATAGAGACTGTTCTCCTATATACAGGATGACGGTTGTTCCTACAGGAAATTACTCTGCAACAAAGATTTATCTGGTAGGAGACTCGGTTTTTTATGAAGGTATCTCCTATGTTGCTATAAAAGCTAATGAGGGAGTACTAGTGACAAACAATGATTATTGGCAAGAACTTGCAGGTGCTATCCCCGGTGGACTTAAAGATGAAGTTTTGACTAAAGTGTCTGATAATCAATATGAATATCTTTGGAGAAAACTTAACAAGACAGACATAGGATTAAATAATGTTGATAACACCGCTGATCTTTTAAAACCAATTTCAACTGCTGTTCAAAGCGCTCTAAACCTTAAGGAGGATGTTGGTGTCGCTGACTCTATAATGGATTCCCATAAGTTTCAATATAACCATAGCTTGATTGAAACAGCACTACAAAGCGAAACAGATCCAATTTGGAATAATGAGAAAAATAATTATTCATTAACATCGCATAATCACGATGCTGTATACCAGCCAATAGGGAATTATTTGACAGAAGAAACGGATCCAATTTGGAATAACGAAAAAAATAACTACTCATTAACGTCGCATAATCACGATGCCGTGTATCAACCGATTGGGAATTATTTGACAGAAGAAACTGACCCACTATTCAATGCTTGGGATAAGTCAACAGGAATTAGTATTTCAGAAATCCAAATCTCTGACTTAAAAAACTACGCTTTAGAAAGTGATTTAACAACAGGACTTGGCGCTAAATGGTCTTTAGGGGGCGACACCCTTAGTGCCAAAAAAACTATTGGCTCTTTAAATAATTTTGATTTTGGCATTTTAACTAATAATACTGAAAGGATTACTGTTTTATCAAATGGCAATGTAGGAATTGGCACGACTGACCCAGGGTCGTATAAATTAAATATTGTTGGTTCTCTATACGCTTCTGGTAGTGCGATTGTTAACTATGGCTTGACTGTAATTGGTGCGACTGGAGATTATCCGTCGATTATGAGTTACACTAATAGCGATACATCTTGGCATGGTCTTTTTAATAGTGCACGTCGTTCAAGGGGTAGTTACACTTCTCCGACTGCGGCCGCTAATGGTGATTATGTCATGTATTATGATCAATGGGTGCACGACGGAACGAACTACATAAGAGGAGGACAATTTAAGTCTTTTGTTGATGGGGCCGTATCGACAGGTAAGACACCTTTAGCTTGGAGTTGGACGACGATGGACGCAAACGGTAATTCGGCAGTAAGATTTAAAATTAGTAGCTCTGGCAATGTTGGTATTGGGACGTCGAATCCTGGTTATTTGTTGGATTTATATAACTCTTCTTCTGCATCAGTTTCTGTAAAAAATGATTCAACTCAAGCTTTATTATTCGCTTCTTCAAGTGGCTATT
>Ga0172375_10005550_pt1 | contig 18140 bp, 12 predicted proteins | sample LakKiv1m_FD_114537 | JGI IMG/M metagenome (GOLD analysis project Ga0172375, IMG submission 114537) | Freshwater microbial communities from Kabuno Bay, South-Kivu, Congo - kab_092012_11.1m | ecosystem: Environmental > Aquatic > Freshwater > Lake | place: Democratic Republic of the Congo...
ACAAAATCTTCGCGTATCCCAACCAGACGAGGCTCGGCGAAGGGGATCTCCCGTGGGACTACCGAGACGGTGAGAGCATCGCCTTCAAGTACAACTCAAGGGTTGAGCTTCCGTTCAATGACGGCCGGCAGGGTGCGGGTCTATCCCGGGTTTCCATACTGCTTTACGGAGAAAATGGGAAAATCGTCTTCCAGCGCGGCTTTGACGTCAAGGAACTCAAGACCATGACAGGAAAGGGCACCAAGGTGGAAGGCTCGAAGACTCGATCCGGAGAGAGACGACAAGCGCTCTAATGATAGTTCTCATGGTGGTTAGTAGATCAATTCACAAATACGGTGACGGAACGGGGCACCCGGAAGCAAGATCATAGGGCGTTGTCCCGAATGCAGGGGCTAAGTTCATCCCCGCCTGCCTCATAGGTTCTCGGATACCGGGTGGGGATAAACCCCGCCACTACTGCAGCGGCATCGCCATCATTGGGGCCCGCGTGTATGCGTGACCGTATTTAGGAAAATCTGTACTTAGTCACGGATTTCTTTTCAACTGCGGATACAGAGTGCAGTAAGAGTTGATTCCAAATTCTCCCCCAGCGGGGTGGTATGTACTGGAAAAGAACCCGCCAGATCGTCGAGCAAAACGGCAACCAACCGGCGCGGTCGCAGCTCGCTGACGGAAGGTTGCTTTTCCTGTTATCCTGCCTATGGGTTCTGATCCTGTCCGGAACAACGCTCCATGCCGACACCGTTCATCAGGTGCATTTCAAGGGCACCGATGCGGAGCTGGATGTTTACACCATCAAAGGGACCGAGCCCGGGCCCACGTTGCTCTTGCTGGGCGGGATCCAGGGCGACGAGCCTGGAGGCTATCTGGCCGCGGACCTTTACGCGGACCTGACGCTGAAAAAAGGTAGTCTCATTGTGGTTCCCAGAGCTAATTTCCTCTCCATCGTCGAGAATTCCAGGGGCGCCAATGGGGACATGAACCGGAAGTTCGCAGGGGAGACGGCTAGTACTGACCGTGATGCCGCGGTGGTGGCCATCATCAAGGAATTGATGCGACAAAGCGATTTCTTTCTCAATTTGCACGACGGATCAGGTTATTACGCGCCCCGGTGGGAATCGCCCGTTCGGAACCCCCTGCGATTCGGGCAATCCATCATTGCCGACACGGACCAGTTCACTCGACCGGACGGTAAGACCATAGACATGGCAGGGATTGTCCGGCGAGTCCTGGAAAAGGTGAACCCGCAAATCTCCGACTCGGGGCATGTTTTTCGTTTCAATAATCATCGGACCCCTTCGAAGGACACTCCGCACAAGGAACAGAGGCTTTCAGCCACCTACCATGCTTTGACAAAGGTTGGGATCCCTGCCTTCGGGATAGAAACATCCAAGGACATTTCCGATTATCGTATCAGAGTTCGATACCAGACCATGGTGGTCAACGCCTTCCTGGACGAGGTCGGAATAGTCCCGGACACCCCCAGGATGTACCTGGAGACTCCGTATCTCAAGTATTTGGTTGTTTCCGTCAATGGCCGGACTCCGATTGTGTTGACCGGCCAGGACGTGTTCAAGGTCCAGGCTGGCGATACCATAAGCATCGTGCACATCGAGTCCAATTATTCCCGTGGCATCACGGCCCGCATTCAAGGGCCGGACCGCAGATTCAACGATCTCAATCGGGAGATAGCCGTAACCAAGAACACCGTGATCGAGGTCCGCAAGGACCGCTTCCTGGTGGCTCGCATCCCTGTCGAAATAAGTCCGTCCAGGTCCCAGGCGTCTGCCGATATGCATTTTGAGCCGAAGCTTCAGTATTTCTGCGTTCGCGTCAACGACAGGACATTCGCTGTGGAGCCCGGAGAAGAGCTGACCGTGATCCGTGGAGACACTGTGGTGATAATGGATCCCAAGACCAACCTCCACCAGGCTGACGAGAAAGGGGTCAGAATTGATCTCAGAGGCTTTCAGGCGGATTCAAGCACTTACAATAGGGAGGATCGCGGGCATCACATCAATACGGCCACGGATCTGCAAGACAAGTACGGCCGGCATCGAGGACGGGAGACTGTCTTTGCCCTCCAGGCGAAACTGAACAACAAGGTTTTCGGCGAGAGTTACATTGCCGTAAGTGAACCGTCCCTCGAGTATCTTGTGTTCAAAGAATCCCAGGGAGGAACCTTTGTCGTGTATCCCGGCGACAAGCTGGAATTACCAGGGAACAAGGAGCTGCAGGTCGTTGACATTAAGACCAACTGTCCGGAATCGCCACCTTTGTTTCTGACCATGTCGGGCCGCACGGTGCGATGGCAGCACAGTGGGTCCGCGGGGATTGATTCCTCCAAGTTACCAAGCAATGAGACGCCTATGGACATCACCCGCAACGGCCGGAGTCTCGGCAGAATCTGGCTGAAGCAGGGCGATGATTTTCGGGTCTCTTCGTATGGTAACCAGCTTAGGGTGCCTGTGCCGGTAAAGTATCAGTAGGCTGTGAGGAATTTTCCGTCCCATTTGTCTCTTCCGTTGGCTGCCAAAAAAATCTTGCCAGAATCCCTTTTTCCGGTGCAACATCCGACGCATCCTGTAACAGTTCGTTTTTTTGTAGGTACAGCGGTGCGGATCTCGCTCCGCCTGCGTATCATTCGACCCGAGGGAACGCTGCCATGACGAGAAGATCGTCTCTTGAACGGAAGATGCTTACATATTTTGGGCTGATTGCGGCCGCGTCGCTGCTGATAACCTTTGAGTTCATATGGGCCATTCAGGAAGCCATGCCCTCCGCAGGGCTTGCTATGAGCGACTCGGCATCGGGGGGCGTTGTTCAGGGAGTGGTATCCGCCCTGGTTTCTTTGAGAAGCAAGGCTCTGCTCATGTTTGTAGTTCAGGCTGTCGTGACCCTGATCGTCCTGATAATGTTCATGAGGCGCATCACAGGCCCGCTCCAGAAAATGGTGGAATCCTCCAGGATCATATCCGAGGGAGACCTGAGCCAGACCATCGAAATCCGCACCAGCGACGAGATAGGCCTTCTTGCGGAGACCATAAACGGACTGACCAGTAACATCCAGGAGATAGTTGCATTCGGGCTTTCCACGGATGCCTCTCTTCGCGCCCCACTTGCGGAACTTCGATTTCGGATGGCGCACGATGGTGTGTGTCATGAACGGCTCGATGAGATCGAGGAGAGACTTGCGGGGTTCAGGGACATTTTGGAGAGCTTTCGGCTACTTCCCGCTCCTCCAACAGAGACGGATACCAGTGCGCTCTCAAGGGAGTGAAACCAGGGGGGCACCTCCTCGGCTCCGAACGGAGGACCTGACTTCGCTCCGGAGGTGTCCCGCCGGCAAGATAAAGTCACTCGTTTGAACGCGAAATTGCATGAGGTGGATAACAAGTCGTGAGTAATGAATGGATGGCCTTGCCGGCGGGATTTGTTATAGCGACCCTGGCAACGCTGGTTGGCTTTGGGGGCGGTATTCTATGGATGCCGTACCTCATACTGGTGGCGCGTTTGGAGCCTGCACAGGCCGTTGTAACTTCACTCATCATCCAGGTGGGCGGCATGGGCTCGGGCAGCGTCGCGGTAATCAGAGCCAAGAAGGCCGATCTTTCCCTGTCCTTGTATCTCTCCGCGTGCGCCATCTTCGGGATTCCCGTTGGAGTATGGTTGTCCCAATGGATTTCCGCGGACTCCATTGTTTTCCTTTTGGGCGTGATCAGTCTCGCTATGGCGCTGGTATTTGTCTACACACAAGACGACTGCGATAACTCGACAACGAATAGGGTTTCTCTGCGCCAAACCGCGCCTTATCTTTGGCTGTCCACAGTGTTTGCCGTCCTGACGGGCCTCTTGTCCATGGGCGTAGGGGATTTCCTGGTTCCCATACTGCGCAATCGGCTACGATTGAGCATGGAATCCGCAATGGCGGCCTGCCTCATCGTCATGGCCATCAATGCCGCTCTAGCTTCGATATTGCATCTCTTGATAGGGGACAGATTCGCGTCGGGAGTGGTACTGTGGGCAATACCGGGAGTTCTCCTGGGAGGGCAAGTCGGGCCGCGGCTGGCCGGTCGTATACCCGATCAGACGCTGAAAGAAATCTTCATTTACGGTCTTTCCCTTGCGGGAATACATATGATGTTTAATATGCCGGGCAGCCATTAGTTGCGTTTCGCGTTCGCGAAGGCTTATATGTGAATGCGCCGGGGAGGGACTTTTGCAAAAAGTCCCTCCCCGGGACCCCTCCTCAAAAACTCCCCACATATCTGAGGCTTCCGCTGGTCGCCCCTTCTTTTCAGCTCACGCAAGACGCGGTGGACCCCTCTGTCCAGCCGAACTGTCGGGCTATTTCTTGATCGCGTCCATCCTCCTCAACTCTTTGCGCAGTATCTTGCCCACAGCGCTCTTGGGCAGTTCTTCCACGAAGTCGATGAACTTGGGGACCTTATAGCGGGCAAGCCTTTCTCTGCAGTATTCGATAATCTCCTCGGGGGTAGCAGTCTGGCCTTCCTTGAGAACAACATAAGCCTTTATCCGTTCGCCGGAGTGCTGGTCTGGAACTCCTATGGCGCAGGCTTCCTTGATCTTCGGATGAGCGAAAAGGATTTCGTCCACTTCCCTGGGATAGATGTTGAAGCCGCCTGATATGATCATGTCTTTTTTACGGTCAACTATCCTGAAGTAGCCTTCTTCGTCAATCGTGGCAATATCTCCGGTGAGGAACCATCCATCCCGGATTGCGGCGGCGGTTTCTTCAGGCCGGTTTATGTATCCCTTCATTACCTGGGGACCTTTCACGCAGAGTTCTCCTGGCTCGTTGAAGGCTGTGATCTCTTTGGAATAGTCATCCACGTCCACCAGTTTTGCGTCGGTGTTGGGGAAAGGGACGCCTATGCAGCCGGGCTTCACCTTACCGCCTAGGGGCATGGCGTGAGTGCAGGGACTTGTCTCGGTGAGCCCGTAGGCCTCAAGGAGTAGGATACCCGTGAGATCCTGGAAGCCCCGAATCGTCTCCATTGCAAGGGGGGCCGCTCCGGACAAGCACATTTTGATGGATCGGAGATTGTACTTCTTTATTTCCGGGAAGTTTATCATGGCGTTAAAGAGTGTGGGCACGCCGGGAATAAAGGTGACCCGATGCTTGTGAACCGCTTCAAGGATTACTTTGGCTTCCGGTTTGGGAATGAGGACATTGCACCATCCATAGAAGACGGCCATGTTCAGGGCTCCGGTCAGCCCGTAGGAGTGGAAGAAAGGCAGCACGCCGAGAACCACTTCCTCACCGTCTTTGAAAGAAGGTATCCAGGACTTGGCCTGCTGGCAATTGCACGAGAGGTTGCCCTGCGTCAGTTCCACGCCCTTTGACACACCGGTGGTACCGCCCGTGTATATTATCAGGGCGGTGTCGTCCATTTTCGATTTGTGGTTCTCCTTTACCGGAGCGCCTTTCTCCACGAGATCCGTGAACTCGTAGATGTCCTTGCCTGAGGGCGTATTGAGGTGCAGGTCCTTCTTGACGAATGGAAACAACTGCTTCAGGGGAAAGGGCAGATAATCGCGTATGTGGCACGAGATGATTTTCTGGATGCCGGTTCTCGGCCTCAGGTTTATCATTCGCGGCAGCAGTGTGTCCCAGCACAACAGCATCTTGGAGCCTGAATCTTTCAGTTGGTGCTCCAGTTCTCTGTCGGTGTATAGGGGGTTGTTCGGGACCGCGATGGCGCCTATTCGCAACGTGGCGTAAATCCCGACCACCGTCTGGACCAGGTTGGGCAGAAGCAGCGCCACCTTGTCGCCGGGCCGGATGTCCAGGTTTTTCAGTGCCGACGCGAATCTGGACACCATCTCATCAAGTCCTCTGTAATTGATGGCCTTGCCCTGGAACAACAGGGCAGGTCTGTCCGGAAACCTTGCTGCTGTCCTGCTCAGCGCCTCCTGCAACGTCAAATCCATGAAATCCACATTTTCCGGAACACCTCGAGCGTACGATTTTAGCCATATCTTTTCCATGAAAAGCTCCTTCCCCTTACGAAGATTGGTTCAAGAAGTGTTACATCAAGCGAGGCACCGCTGCTCAGCGGGCCGCGGCCGCTATTCTCTAGCCCGAGATTGCTTCCAAGAGAGGTTGGTGGGCATAACCAAGCGCCTGCGCCACCTTTTCGTACGTGACCAACCCATTGTACAGATTCACGCCCCTGGCCAGAGCCCTGTCCTCCGTAACAGCCGCAAAAAAGCCCTGATCGGCAAGTCTCAGCGCGTACGGGAGAGTCATGTTGGTCAGGGCGAACGTGGAGGTCCTGGCCACCGCGCCCGGCATGTTGGGCACGCAGTAATGTATCACATCGTCCACCAGGTAAGTAGGATGCTTATGAGTCGTCGGCCGTGAAGTCTCCATGGAGCCGCCCTGGTCAATGGCGACATCAACAACCACGGATCCGGCTTTCATGGCTCGGATCATCTCCCTGTCAACCAGCCGCGGGGCCCGTGCCCCCGGAATGAGCACGGCGCTCACAACCAGGTGAGAGTCCACAACGCAGGAAGCGATATTGTCGCGGCTGGAAATCATTGTGGTGATGCGGTTTCCGTAAATATCATCAACATAAGCCAACCTTCGCTGGTCAACATCGAGAACGTAAACATCCGCCCCAAGACCCACGGCCATCTTAGCAGCCGCTTTGCCGACCGTCCCGGCTCCGATTATGGTGACGCGACCCCGGCGGACTCCCGGAACCCCGCCAAGGAGAATCCCTCGGCCTCCCTGTGTCTTTTCCAAGAAGTGAGCGCCCACCTGAACCGACATCCGGCCTGCAACCTCGCTCATGGGCTGCAACAACGGCAAAGAGCCGTCCTCAAGCTGAATGGTCTCGTAAGCGATACCGATGATTCCCCGTTTCACGAGCGCGGCTGTGAGCGCCGCAGCTGGGGCCAGATGGAGGTAAGCATACAGAATTTGTCCCTCGCGGAGCAGATCGTACTCCTCCGGCTGGGGTTCCTTGACCTTCATGATCATCTCGGAGCGCCCGTACAACTCGACTGCGCTCCCTACGATCTCCGCGCCGGCAGCAGCGTATTCCTCATTGCTCATACGGCAGCCGTCCCCCGCCCCTGACTCGATAATGACCAGGTGGCCCCGCTCAGTGAGCGCCCTAACCCCTCCCTCAACAATGCCGACTCTGTATTCGTCTTCCTTGATTTCTTTTGGAACCCCGATGATCATGGCAAGCTCCGTGTTTTGTTTATTCTTAGTTGGCCTGCATGAGTCTGAGGGTACCAGGGCCGGCAACCTCGCTCAATTATTTCATAGGACCGCCTCAATAGTCTACTCGCTCACCGAAAGGGCATCCGACGGGCGCCGCATGGGTAGAGTTTTAGCACATTCCGAGGCGGCTGTCTTCCAACGATTGGCGACGCCGCGACAAGACGGCCCGTGCACAAGCGGGTGATCGTGTTGGGAGCGTCGCCGGTTCTCTCCTCACCATATTCATGGAAAGTGATGCTCTGAAAGCAGCTCCCCTTGTGAAATTTTCAATAAATATGATATAATATCTAAAAAGATAAGAATATGGCGACACCTGTCTCGGTAGCATTTTTATGAAAGCTCACGAACATGGTTGAAATACACTTGATTACCGCAGACAAACCGAACTGTTTTTCTGATACCAATAACCTCTATGTCCTCCGCATGGCCCAACTGGCAATCAACATGCTGATTTACCATTTATTTCGCGACAGGTGCGGTTCACTTGGCTCACCACATCCTGCCCGGACTGCGAAGGAGCGGCGACCAGCGGAAGCCGCTGAAATGCTGGGAGTCTTTTGAAAAGGGGTCCGGGGGAAAACTTTTCTGCAGAAAAGTCTTCCCCCGGAAGCATTCTTATAGAAATGGACTGAAAATCATGATTCACGATCAACTGCTTCAGGCCGCGCGAACCGGATCCGCAGGAAAGATAAGAGAATTGGTCACTCAAGGCGCGGACGTGAACACGGTTACGGACTCGGGAACACCTCTGATTCAAGCGTCCCTGGGCGGCCACACGGAAATCGTCCGGTTCCTTCTCAATGCGGGTGCCGAGGTCAACAAGAGAGACAGGTTAGGAAACACGGCGCTCTTGGAAGCCGCCCTCGGCGGTCATGTCGACGCAGCCCGAGGCCTCCTGGAGCGGGGCGCCGACGTAAACGCGAGCAATCGGGAAGGAGAAACTGCTCTCGTTAGGGCCGCCATCTGGGGCAACCTGCAGATGGTGGAGCTGCTGTGGCGATTCGGTGCAGACATGCTCGCTCAAGACAAGGAGGGCAACACGGCTCTGGCATGGGCAATCAGGCAGGGACACTTGGAAGTGGTCCAGATGTTGCTGCGTCTCGGAGCGCGCGTATATCGCGAAGACAGGCTTAACAAAGGCGCGCTGCCGCTGGCCGTGGCCTCGGGCCGCACGGAGCTGGTAGAGCTTTTTCTGGACCGGGGGGCCGATGTTGACGCAGAGGACCCGCATGGGCGAATTCCACTGATCGAGGCTTCCAGAGCAGGAGACCTGGAGATTGTGGAAATGCTCTTGGAAAGAGGCGCGGACGTCAACATACGGGACAGCAAGTTCCAATGCACGCCTTTGTTCTGGGCTTCTTACAACGGAAACGCGGAAATGGCGCGGCTGCTGCTGGACAGGGGGGCAGAGGCCAAGGCAAGAAACATTCAGGGCACCACTTCGCTGTCATGGGCCGCATTCAAAGGATATACCGCTATAGTGGACCTCTTGCTGGCCCGTGGAGTAGCGGTCAATGAACCGAATCGCTCGGGCATAACCCCTCTCATGCTGGCGGCGAGGTCCGGTCAAGTGCAAGTCGTCAAGACTCTTCTGGAAGCAGGAGCCGACATCGCCCCGCGGGATCGGGACGGTAAGACGGCCTTGATTCATGCCGCCAGCGCCGGGCACGGAAGGATCGCGGAGATGCTGCTGGATCAAGGGGCAGATGTCGGGGCATCGAGCAAGCAGGGGAATTCGAGCCTTTTCTGGGCCGCATTCAAAGGTCATACCGATGTTCTGCATCTTCTCTTGTCGCGAGGCGCGGCAATCAACGCAGTCAATCTCAAGGGGCAAACGGCTCTTTTTTGGGCTGCGCTCAACGGCAATGGAGAAGTGGTAGGGATGCTTCTCGGACGAGGCGCGGACATAGCTCGTCGTGATCGGATATACGGCAGCACTCCTCTTTTCTGGGCTGTTCACCAGGGCCATTGGCCCGTGGTGGAACTCTTGCTCCAGGCGGGGGCCGACCTTCTTGAGCGAGACCTGAAGGGCAACACTCCACTCATGTGGGCCGTCCGTGCGGGAAGGACGCAGACGGCAAATTTCCTTTTGAGCCGCGGAGCTGATCCCAACGCCGCCAATCGCCTGGGAACGACCCCTCTTTGTGTTGCTGCAGGAAAGGGAGACCTGGACTTGGTCCGACTCCTGGTGCGGGCGCGGGCGGCCCTGAACGTGCACGATCAGCAAGGACTGAGTCCTCTGTGCCGGGCGGCCTGCAAGGGGCATTTGCCGGTTGTGGAGTTCTTGCTGTCCAAGGGAGCCGATGTCAATGTAAGCGACAGGCGTTTCGGGAACACTCCGCTTTCCTGGGCCTCTTACATGGGGCACAGCGATCAGGTAAGGCTGTTGCTGTCCCGCGGAGCTGATCCCAACTCTGCAGACAGGCGGTACGGCAACACCCCACTGTTCTGGGCTGCTTACAGAGGCCGCGACACGGTGGTGGAACTGCTTCTTTCCGCCGGTGCCCGGGTTAACGCGTCCAACAACGACGGCAATACCCCTCTGATCGCTGCTGCAATGGCAGGAAAACCAAAAATTGTGACAACGCTCATACTCAGAGGTGCCGCTGTCAACACGAGGAATAGAAAAGGCCAAACCGCGTTGAGTTACGCCCTGCGCAACAAGTCTGCCGACACAGCCGAAATAATATTGGCGCGAATCTTCCAGTCCGGTGAGCCGGTTCCGGAAGAAGTCTTTTTCGAAGCCTGCCAATCAGCCCATGCCGACACAGTGGAAATGCTGATTCGCAGAGGTGCCGACGTTCATACCCGTGACAGGCGTTACGGGAACACGCCGCTGTTCTGGGCATGTTACAAGGGTCGCATGGAGACAGTGGAGATGTTGTGTGCCAACGGCGCCGATGTGAACGCGATGAACAAATTTGGCAACACGCCACTTTTTTGGGCTGCGAGGAACGGCCACGTTAAGGTCGTGAAAGCGCTTCTGGACCGGGGCGCTGCCGTCCACGCCGTTGATCGGGACGGCAAGACCGCGCTGATGGTGGCGGCCGGCTCTGGAAGACTTGACGTGGTGAAGCTGCTCGTCAGCCGAGGTGCCCGGGTAAACGCCCGGAACCGTTACGGCTGGACTGCTCTCATGGAGGCCTATTTCGAGGGATACCCCGAAGTAGTGGCTTATCTGAAGGGCACGGGGGCCGACCTGACCGGTTTTCGCAAGAGTCGGTCATGGCCGAGTGGCTGGAGGTCTGCCCGGGCCTGATGCTATTTCGGTTTCAGCACCTTGAAATCAGCACGCGGCGGCCAACGTCAACGATTTGTCTCAGCCCCGGAATTCATTCTCGCGGTTAGGGATTCCGCTGCAGCCTCGCGTTTGGAATACCTGACGGTCTCGTTGTATGTGCCAGCGATCTTGAGGAAGTTCCGTATCAGTAGCCCTCCGTCGGGCCTACTGCTGAAAAAGTACTCGGGATGACCCTGGATTCCGTAGACCGGCCTTGTGCGGTGGCGCATGATCTGAATAGGGCTGACCTTTTCCGAGGCCAGGAGCACAAAGCCTGGCGGCAGGATCTTTACCTCGTCATAGTGGCTCTCCAGTATTCGCACGTCTCCGGCGATTCCGCTGAAGATAGGATCTGCCGCAGTCATGGTAAGGGGCACCACTCCGCCCTGACGATCCCGGCTGTACGGCATACAATCGCAGTCCCCGGCCCTGATGGGGCCCACCTTGCCGCCGAATGCAAGCGCCAAAGCCTGATGGCCCCCGCATATCCCCAGAATGGGAATATTCATTTCTTCCGCAATCACCGGAAGAAGCCAGAAAAAGTTCTGGAGAGCGATGCCCTTCTCGCCGGTGTAGCGACACCAAGGGGTCCCCTGGGGGCTCAGAACGATAAACTCGGGCCTGGTCTCGGCAACCAGTTCGGGAGTGACCTCGCTGAAATGAAGGATGATCCCCTTAGGATTTCCTGAAAGTTCCTTTATTATGGAGTGCAATCGCTTGCAGCCCCCCGAGCATCCTTCCGGCGACAGTCCCACCATGAGCCACGGTCTTCGGGCCTTGTTATCCGTCCTGGCCTCTCCTGAGGCACGCCCGGCTGCGAACGAATCCTGCAAAAATAATAATGGGGTGAGCATTCCTATCAGGAGCGCACCTGTCAGGAGGAGCCTCTTCCAGGGGTTCTTCATGATTTCGTCTCAAAGCTTTCGAAGAATCGTTGATGCTCACACCTATACACCATCGGACGCGGGCGATGCAACCGCGGAACGCCGGTGATACGATTTCGTGTTCAAGCACGTGAAATCGGGGAGGCACTTCTTGTAAGAAGTTCCTCCCCGAACCCCACCTCAAGAACTTTTAGAACTCGCCGGAACCCCTATTTCCTCAAAGGAAATCTGGGGTTCCGGCAAATGTTGAAAGTTTCTGGGAGGGGGCTTGGGGGCACAGGTGCTAACTTTGTGGCTGTCAGCACGTGATTTCAGCCGCTTGCCGAAATAAGAACCTCGTCGCCCCGGCGAAAGCCGGGGTCCAGAACCTCTTGAAAAGGCTGGATTGCGGCGTTCGCCGGAATGACGAACAACGGGCCGGTCTAGTGGCATGTTAGCGCCTATATGGCTTGGGGGGAAACTCTTTACAAAGAGGGCCCCCCCAAGCTTACTGTTCTGAATGCGTATTCGTATGAATCATCCGCATCCTCCCCCGTCTCCGCCGCACCCTGTGCCCTTTGAACAACCTCCTGTTTTGCGGACTGCCAGGGCTGCCAAATTTCCGTTCCCGAACACGGCGTCCAATCCCATGCCAATGAAGCCGTTCATCACTACAGGCACGATCGCTCGTTCCAGGAGCACCTGGTTGGGATTGGAACCGATGCCGCTCACCAGGAGCGCCTTACAGTCATGGAGGATTTCGGCCAGCTTCTGCCATCGTTCCATCCCCTGACCCGGCTCCGGCGCGTCCCGCTCTTCCACCAGATGATAACCATCGTCGAACTTGCCCCAGATCTGAAGACGATAAGCCTCGCCAAGGTGTTGATTGACCAGGACGCCTTCCATTGTCCCCACGGCTACGTACGGCTTGTCCGGGCTTTTCGAATACTTGTCCCGCACGACGTCCGCCATGCAACCACGGAACTCTCCGGAGCGGTCATCACCGAGCAGCCCCACAGCGTCGGCGCGACAGCGAGTGCAATGGGTCATCTGAGGCAGGTATTCCCGGGCTTTCGATCTGATCTCCGACACCTGCGCAGCGGTCGGCTCCGGGATACTCTCGAATGGCGTGCCCTTGTTCGGATACATGCTCATGCAGTTGTGAATGTCGGCCCCAAGCTCCGCCATCTTGACTGCAACATCGCTTACATGGCCGTCGTTGACGCCAGGAACCACGATAGTGTTGACCTTGACCTTGATTCCGTGGGACTTGAGAGCCGCTATGGCGTCCAACTGCTTCCGGAGAAGCAGTTCTGCAGCCTTGAGGCCTCTATATATGACCTTCCCGTCCCGAACCCACGCGTATATCTTGGCTCCAACGTCAGGGTCTACAGCATTCACCGTGACCGTCACGTGCGTTACGTTCATTTGCGCCAGATCCTGAACATAGGGACCAATATTCAGGCCGTTGGTGGCAAGACAGAGCAGCAGCTCTGGGAATCGTTCCCGCACCAGACGCATGGTCTCCAGAGTGGCGTGCGGGTCCGCGAAGGCATCTCCCGGCCCGGCAATACCGGCCACGGTGATATGCGGAGCCCGCGTCAAGACTTCTTCGAGGTAAGCTACCGCCTGCCGGGGCTCCAGGAGCCCACTGGTGACGCCCGGCCTGCTTTCGTTGACACAATCGTAGCGCCGGTTGCAGTAATTACATTTGATGTTGCATCCCGCGGCAACAGGTAAATGAACCCTGCCGCAGCCACCTGCGACACCTGCATCAAAACATGGATGACCAACTGCCCTTGTTTCCATCTGTCGTTCCCCGCAATCCACAAAGGAGGCTCGATCTTGGTCACAAGTATGTGTAACCTACTGTGGACGCTTGTTGTTCGTTTTCCAGTATTGCGTTTATTATATTGTCCAGCAGCGTCTGGGCGCCCCGGTACCCTGTGTGCAAGGTTCTTTGGGCCCCAAAACGATCGTGTACCGGGAATCCCACCCTGACGAGCGGGACACCCCATTTTCTGGCCAAGTGGTACCCTTTGCTGTTTCCGATAAGTAGTTTGGGATTCAACGATTCCGCCTTTTCCGCGATCTCGTGGAAGTCAACTCCTTCCAGGATAACAGGCGGTTCCGCTGCCAGGTCTTCCATCACTTCGTTGACGGCCTGTCCCAGGCGCCCGCTTGTCCCGCCGGAAGCGCACAGCACGGGCCGGATTCCTATCTCCGTCAGGAAGGCCGTCAGACCCACCACCAGGTCTTCTTCCCCGTAAACCACAGCCCTTCGACCGAACAGGTATTTGTGGCCGTCCACGTAAGCGTCAACCAGGCGTCCCCGTTCGAGTGAATACTTGACGGGGATCTCTCTGCCGGAGATCTGTTCCAGCGTGCCGAAGAAGCGGTCGCTCTCCCGTAGTCCGATGGGAGTCCCCATGCTATGCAGAGGGACTGAAAACCTGCTCTTCAGCAGCCGACCGGCGCTGGGCTTGCCCACGATGGTTCGGCCGAACTCTATGGTCGCTCTTGAGCCTGCCATGGCCTTGATGGACTCAAGCGGAGTCCCGCCGCAGGGTATCTTTTCGTATTCCTTCAGAGCCGGGCCGTCCAGTGTCAGCGATATATCCGGCAAAACGGTTGCAGACAGTCCGAAGTCCGAAAGAATCTCCTTCAAGTAGCGAACATCCGCTGGCGACACGAACCCTGGAAGCAGGTTTATTCCCTCATGGGGTTCAGTTGCCGCGGCCAACTGGTCAACCACCGCGGCGATTGCTGCGTGAAAGCCTTCCATATGCGTCCCCGAATAGCTGGGAGTAGAAACCGTAACCAATTCGGGTGAGCCGTTCTCCTCGATGGTATCGGGAAATTCCCGCCGGAATTCCTTCACTATCATGGGCACGTCGTCACCGATGGTCTCGGTGAGGCACGTGGTAGCGACTCCGATGAGGCGGCCGTGGTATTTGGCCATCACGTTCTTGAGGCCGAGCTTCAGATTGGCCCCGCCGCCGTAGATAGCGTGTTTCTCGCCCAGAGATGAGGAGGCAATATCCATGGGCTCCCGGAAATGGCTGATGATGTAGCGCCGCATGTACGTGGCGCACCCCTGCGAACCGTGCAGAAACGGTACTGCTCCCTCGATGCCTCGAAATGCTATACACGCACCCAGCGGCTTGCAGAGCTTACAAGCGTTGGTGGTGGAGATGTAATTCTTGGATGTCGGGCTCATGTCAATTCTCCTTCCCGGCTTTTCGAGGAACAAAACGCCAGACCGGGCTCATAACAGTGGCATGAATCTCTTTGGCGAAGTTCAGCATCCCTACGAAGCCCTCAAGAGGTTGTTTTCGCTCGTGGTTGTGGTCGCAGAAACCCACGCCCAGTTTGAAGGCTATGGGACGCTCTTTGACTCCGCCCACGAACACGTCCACATCCTTTTCCTGGAGAAACGCGGATAGCTCCAGAGGGTTTGAATCGTCAACGATGATGGTTCCTTCGTCCGAGATTTCGTGGAGTTCCCGGTAGTCCTCTTCTGTTCCTGTCTGTGAACCTACCAGCACTACCTTCATGCCTATCAGCCGGAAGGCCTTAACCAAAGAGAAGGCTTTGAAAGCGCCGCCGACATATATGGCGGCCTTCTTTCCTTCCAGGTCCCTTCGGTACGCCTGCAACTTGGGATAAAGCTCGTTGAGCTCTTCCCGGACCAGCAACTTGGCCCGGTCCATAATCCCAGGGTCCAGATGCTCGAAAAATCGCGCCACGTTGTAGAGGGACTCCGCCATATCTTCGACGCCGAAGTACGACACCCTCATGAATGGTTTGCCGTATTTCTCCTTGATCATCTTGGCCAGCTCCATGGTTGATCCGGAGCACTGGACCACATTCAGGCTCGCTCCGTGAGCGCGGCGGACGTCGTCAACCCTGCCGTCACCGGTTATGTTTGCCACGGTCTGGATCCCCATGCGTTGGAAGTATTCTCTGATAATCCAGATTTCGCCGGCAAGGTTGAAATCGCCGAGGATGTTCACGCTGAGCGGCGAGACATTCGAGATGTCGCCCGTGCCCACCAGCCGGAAGAGCGCATTGCACGCCGCCTGGTAGCCGGCCCGTTTGTTCCCCTTGAACCCCTCGGACTGCACGGGAAGCACCGGCATGCCTTTCTCTTCGGCCACACGCTTGCAGACTGCTTCAAGATTGTCCCCGATGATTCCCACTATGCATGTGGAATAGACGAACGCGGCCTTCGGATCGTGACGGTCTATCAGTTCCACGAGAGCATCGTAAAGCTTCTTCTCACCGCCGAAGATCACGTCCCGTTCCTGGAGATCCGTAGAGAAGCTCAGCCTGTGAAGTGCCGGCCCCGAAGATAATGCGCCCCGTATGTCCCATGTGTAGGCCGCGCATCCTATGGGCCCGTGCACCAGGTGCAGGGCATCCGCGATGGGGTACAACACCACCCGAGAACCGCAGAACACACAGGCCCTTTGGCTGACCGCACCGGCGAGGCTCTCCTTGTCGCATGACATCCGGAACGGCTGATCGCCCTTCCGATGTATCTGATCCTGTCTTTCGGTAAGAATTCCCGTTGTCATTGATCGGTCCTTGTAAAAGTTCTTCTTTCGTCTCGGAAGCTGCCTGCAAACCAGGCCCCGCCTCGACTTGCAGGTCAGCCGCCTGCGAACAGTATGCGGGCCAATAGCGAACGATCTTTCAGGCCAGCAGATACTTTTCCGCGGGCTTGCCCTCCTCCAGAGCATCCAGGATCTCATCCACCGCTTCGTCACTGGTGACGCCACGGTACCAGTATGCCTGGGGATAAATGACCATTACGGGGCCTTCTTCGCAAAGGTTCAGGCAGCCTGTGCTGGACACCATTGCGTTAAGGCCGCGGTCGGCCCGTTCTTCTTCCAAATGAGGGATCAGTTGGAGGGATTCCTTCTTGATACATTTGCCTTTGGCTTCAGTGCCCCTAAAACTGGCACACACCAAAATGTGATAATCCGGTTTCTGCATCGCTATATTCCTTTCGATCCAAGGGTTCGTACTGATGTCCTCAGGCTCTCGTCTTCTTTTACCTACATCACCAATTCAAAACGTTCTTCCGCGGCGTCCCTGTCCTGGCGGTCCAGGATCGCGTCCAGGATCTTTTCCAGCAGGCGCATGCCTCCTAGGTAGCCCACAGTCGGGAAGTAGCTGTGGCCGATACGGTCCAAAATCGGGAAGCCGAAACGCACCAGAGGGATGTCCTCATCGCGGGCGATGTACTTCATGTAAGTGTTGCCCATAAGCAAATCCACCGGTTCATTCTTTATCCATTGATGCAACAGGAACATATCGCCCGGTGAGCCAACATTTACGGGGTGCGGCACATCCCGTGTGATCTCATGGATGCGGGTCTCGAATTCCTTACTCTGTGTGCCGGTGACGATATGGATAGGCCACATGTCTATGGACACCAGGAATTCGGTCAGTGAGATCAGTTGATCCGGATCACCCGCCAGCGCCACTTTTTTCCCGTAGAAGTATTGGTGCATGTCGGTGACGATATCCAAGAGCTTGCCGCGTTCCTCATTGAGTATGTCGGGCACATTGATTGCCGCGGTTTTCCTCAGTGTGTCCACAAACCGGTCCGTGGCTTTGAAGCCGATGGGCAGATCGAGGATTTCGCCGTGCACCTTGCACTTGGTATCCAATGCTCGTGCCGCCGGGCCTGAAGCCATACGCCCAAGAGCGATGGTCGCCATGCTGTCGCCGGTGCTCGTGAGGGCTTCAACTGTCACGCCGCCCTTGGGGAACATCTCGTACTTGCCTGTTTGAGGCCGGTTGAGCACCCTCGAGGTATCCGGAAACAAGACGGTTCGGACCCCCATCACGTCGGCGATGCGCTTGATTTCCTCCATGTCCGACGGCTCCACGTAACCCGGAATGATGTTGATCTGATCCAGCTTCGCTCCTGTGGACAGAGCAAAATAATCCACCATAGCCTTGGTCATGCCGGCAAATCCGGTCACATGAGTCCCCACATAGCTGGGGGTGTTCACATGGATGACGTACTTGCCCTTGGGGATTTTGCCGTCTGCTTCGGCTTTTCGGGCAATCTGCGGAATGTCGTCTCCGATGGTCTCCGACAGACACGTGGTGTGCACCGCGATCACGTCGGGTTCGTAAATGGTGAAAATATTGTCTATGGCCTGTACCAGGTTGGCCTGCCCGCCGAACACCGACGCTCCTTCGGTGAAGGAGCTGGTCGCAGCCATCACAGGCTCCTTATAATGGCGTGTCAGGGTGCTCCGGTGGTATGCGCAGCATCCCTGCGAGCCATGACTGTGCGGCAGACAGCGGTGTATGCCCAGAGCCGCGTACATGGCGCCGATGGGCTGGCATGTCTTGGCCGGGTTTATGGTCAACGCCTTGCGTTGGACAATTTCTTTGGGTGTATGTCGAAGTAACATGAGTCCGTTCCTTCCTCGATGGATCAATCCCAGGCGTACTTGGCCGCGAGTTCGGGACTTTCCTGCCAGGGCGCTTTGAGATGCTTCCAGATCTGACTGTTAACCATGCGGTCAATCTCCCGGTAGAAATTGACGGCTCCCTTGAACCCAGCGTACGGACCGCCGGAATCGTAGCTGTGGAGCTGCTTCATTGGGATGCCCTTCTTCTGGACCGCAAACTTCTCTTTGATGCCTGCACAAAAGATGGCCGGTTTGTATATCTCGATGAGCCGATCGGTCTCGAACTGGCTGATGTC
>Ga0172375_10005554_pt1 | contig 18132 bp, 14 predicted proteins | sample LakKiv1m_FD_114537 | JGI IMG/M metagenome (GOLD analysis project Ga0172375, IMG submission 114537) | Freshwater microbial communities from Kabuno Bay, South-Kivu, Congo - kab_092012_11.1m | ecosystem: Environmental > Aquatic > Freshwater > Lake | place: Democratic Republic of the Congo...
ATGCTGTTAATTTTGTAAAATTAAGTAGAGAGCAACAAGAGGAAGTAATTGCTAGAACATTTCATGAAAGGATGTAATCGTTTTACTGTCATTCCGGTGTTATTTTCGCTTAGGCGAATGCAACCGGAATCTACTAGTTAACGTTATAAGATTCCGGCTGCAAAACTTAACGCCGGAATGACGAAAGGAAGGATTTATAATTTAAAATAATTAATGCTGAACGTACACTCGACAGAAACATTTGGAACACAGGATTGACCAGGGATCAGATTTTTGGTATTTTTGCAATGATGTAATTTCCGTTGTCTATACTGCCAAAATCCCGATACACGAAATCATAGTGGATGAAAAGAAGTGAGCGATGAAGAACTCATAGCTATGATAGAAAAGGAAGAGGCGTATTTTTGAAATAAATGATGAGTGACTGTGAGTGGCTGAGAACCTCTACTACAAACCAAGGGTTTGATAAGCTTTTTTTCAAAATTACAAAAGCTGTGAATACATACAGCACTAGATACAAATGCTTCCATATTGAATGATGATGTAAAAAAGTTACTTGAAGTAACTGATCTTGTCTTGCCAGATATCAAGCATATGAATAATGCATGGCATGAGAGAATCACTGGAAATAGCAATGAAGAAGTTTTGCAATTCATAGATTATCTAGAAGAAATCTGAAAACAATTCCGAGTGAGATATGTATTGGTCCCTGGATATACTGATCAGCTTGAATATCTAGATAAGATGGGTAAATATTTGGAATGAAAGAAGTTTCTGCAAAGACTAGAGATACTACCCTATCATACGCTAGGAAAATATAAGCGAGATGAACTAGGTCGAGACTATGAATTGGAAGATGTGAAATTGCCACATAAAGAAGAATTAATCAAGGCAAAAGAAATCTTAGATAAATATGTTAAGAATGTTTATGTAAGAATATAAAACGAGTCAACTAAAAAGTGCTCCTTTGGAAAAGGAGCTGGCGAGGAATGTAATGACGAGACTGAGGATTTATAAACGTTAATATAAATCTCCCACCCCGACCATTCGGGGTCCCCCCTCTTTTCCAAAGAGGGACACAAAAAAATAAATTTATAATTTATGATTATTTAAAAATGAGAATACCAATCGGAATAAGCAACAGACATATACATCTTAGCCAAGCTGATGCTGATAAACTTTTTGGAAAGTGATATGAATTTAAAATATTAAAAAATCTGTCACAACCATGACAATTTGCTTATGAAGAAACTGTAGTTATCAAGTGATCAAAATGAGAGATAAAAAATGTCAGAATTTTGGGTCCTGTAAGGAAACAGACTCAGGTAGAAATATTTATGTGAGATAATTATGTACTAGGATGCAATGCACCAATTAAATTATCCTGAGATTTGAAATGAAGTGAAAGTCTAAATATAATAGGTCCCAACTGATCTATTTATTTACAAGAATGAGTAATAGTAGCAAAGAGACATTTACATATCACACAGTCAGAAGCCGATGATCGATGACTAAAAAACAATCAAAAAATCAAAATCAAAACAAATAATCCTGAAAGATGATTAATTTTTGATAATGTTGTAGTAAGGATTACTGATACTTCTTGACTAGATTTTCATGTTGATATAGAAGAAGCTAATGCAGCAGGATTGAAGATATGAGATCGAGGAGAAATTGTAGAATAAATTGTCATCGCGAGGAATGAAATGACATGGCGATCTTAAGATTGCTTCGCTTTTAGCTCGCAATGACGGAACTATTTTTTGAAAGTTAACTTATACTACACGTAATTTGATTTTTTTTGTTGACGTGTAGTACGAGCAAATACCTACTTTATACAGCTTTATACATTGTTGGTTTGTTGATTTATTAAGTAATTTTTTGAAATATTAATTTATCATTTTCACAATCTACATTTATTGTATCTCATTCATAAAAATTTCATGAAATAATTTCTTTTGCAAGTGGATCTGTTAAATATTTTTGTAATGCTCTATCGATAGGACGAGCTCAATTAGATGGATCTCGTCATTTTTTTGCTAAGAAATTTTTTGCTTTATCTGATATGTTTACGGAAATCTGTTTTTTAGAATAAATAAGTTCTAATTGTTGTTTAATTTTGATTTCTAAAATGCTTTTAAACATCTCACGAAACATTGGGTTAAATATAAGTATATCATCCAATCTATTTAAAAATTCTGGACGGAAAAAATCCATCAGAATTGGCTGTAGTTCTTCCTTCAATTCTTCGGTTAATACATTTTTATTGTCTGGAATTGGTGCTGTTTGAATATCGTTTTTCTTTTTGTGTCTGCGCTTTCTTTGCGGTTTCGTTTCTGTATCTTCTGGTGTTGTTGTTTTTTCTAAATCAATAATAGGATATAGGTCTCATAAAGCTTGTTGTGATCATTGTAATTTTTCCATAATTTCACGTCATCAGATATTTGAAGTCATGATAATAATTGTATTTTTGAAATCTATTGTATTACCTAGTGAATCATTGAGCATACCATCATCAAAAACTTGTAGAAAAAGATCAAAAACTTTTGGATGTGCTTTCTCTATTTCATCAACAAGTACAACAGAATAAGGTTTTCTCCTAACTGCCTCTGTAAGTTGTCATCACTGTTCGTATCATATATATCATGGAGGCGATCAAATCATTTTGGATACAGAGGCTTCTTCTTGATATTCACTCATGTTGAGTCTTATCATAGCTTTTTTATCGAAAAAAAGAAATTCCGCTAATGCTTTTGCAAGTTCGGTTTTTCAAACTCCAGTTGGACCTAGAAATATGGATGATCAAATTGGTTTTTTAAGATCTTTGAGTCATATCCTAGCACGTCTAATAGCATTACTAATAGCTGCAATTGCTTGGTCCTGACCTATTACTTTTGTAGATAAATATTGTTCTAAGTTTGCTAATTTTTGTGATTCTTCTTCTATCATTTTGGTAAGTGGTATTCATGTTATCTCTGAAATTACTTTTGCTATATCTTCTCTTTCTACAGTATTTTTAAAAATTATTCAAGACTGAGATTCTAATGTTGTGATATTTTCTTTATTTCATTTTACTTTATTTTGAGCTTCTAAAATATCTCAATATCTAATCTTTGATGCTTGTTCTAAATCTGATTTAAATTCAAAATCTTTTGCTTGATTTTCTAGCTCTATAAGCTGCAATTCAAGCTTTTTATTTTCTTCAAATAATATTTTAATTTTTTCTCGATCAGATTTTTTGGAATCATAAGATAATTGAAGTTTATCAATCTCTTGTATAATAGATTCTATTCTCTTATCTGATTTTTCTTTGATAAATTTATCTGTAGTCTGAGATAATTCTTGCATTATAGAATTTTTTTCTTTGTTTAATTCTCAGATTTTTGTTTTGATTTCTGAAATATTTTCTGGCATTCAAGTCATCGAAAGTTTTACTTTTGTAGCCGCATCATCAATGATTTCTATTGCCTTAGCAGGTAATTTTTTATCTGTTATATATCTATCGCTAAGTTCTACAGCCGCTATCAGAGCAGTATCATGAATATTTACTCCATGATGTTTTTCAAATGCTCATTCTCTTCATCTTAATATTGTGATCGTATCTTGAACACTTGGTTCTTGTATAGTAATAGTTTTAAAATTACCAGTTAGGGCTGTGTCCTTCTCTACTTTTTGACGATATTCACTTGTAGTAGTAACTCATATAACTTGAATCGTTCAGTTTGATAATTCTGGAGCCAACATATCTGATAATCACATAGATCATTCTGCTTTCCCCGCTCATACTACATTATGGAAACCATCTATAAATAAAATTATTTTTCAATCTGACTCTTTAACTGTTTTGATAATACCAGAAATTTTACCTTCAAATTCTCATCTAAATTTGGTTCATCCAATAGTTGATCATAAATTTAATCTTAATATTTTTTTATCTTTAAAAATAGGTAATTCTCCATTACTTATTCTTTGTGCTAGAAGTTCTACAAGTGCAGTTTTCCCAACTCATGATTCTCATATAATTATAGCATTATTTTTTTCTTTTCTACAAAGTATTTCTACAAGTTTATTTAAATCTTTTTCTCTTCAGATTACTTCTTTGAGTTTTCATTGTTTTGCAAGATCAGTCAGATCATCTGAATATTTATTCAATATTTCTGTTTGAGAAAGTTGATTATTTGATATAGAAATACCATCATCTGGATGTAATTGTGCCTTTGGCATCTGAGATATCAATCATTCCATTTTTTTGAAAGTAATTCATTGTTGATTCAATATTTTGCTTATAGAATTTTTGGATTTTAGTAATGATAAAAATATATGATAGATACTAGTATTATCATCTAAACGTATAGTAAGAAAGAGTAGATTCCGGCTGCAATAAATAACGCCGGAATGACGGCTACATCTTATCGATGAATTGCATTCAGATTAAATTGGTTGCTTTTTTGAGAATTTCTATTGATTGAGATACTAGATGAAGTCTAGCATTTTTGATATCATCTGGAGCAGAAAGGATTTTTATATTTGCATAGTATGAATTTAGTAATTTTGAAAGATCAAGCAAGAACCTGCAAATCAAATGGGGAGCTAAGTCTTTTTGTGATTGTAAAACTACTGAGTCAAATTCTGAAAGTTTTTTGATGATATCAAACTCTATTTCTTCTGTGAGAAGGGATCAAATATTATTTAAATCCTCCACCACTTCGTTATCTTTATTTTCTATTTTTTCAAATCCTCCTGAGTCCTCCTTTGTCAAGGAGGTATTAGTGGGTTGGTCTAAAAGTTTGTTTAATCTAGCTCAAGTATAAAGGACATAGGCTCAGCTTTCTGCTTGCATATCTATTGCTTCACGAAGATCAAAAACAATATCTTTGGAAATATCAGTTCTAATGAGAAAAAATCTAAATGATCAGATTGCTAATTTTTCTGCGACTTCATCTAGTCGAAAATCCTCTGCCTCTGGATGTCTTTCTTTGGTTTCTCGATAAGCCTTCTGATGAAGTATTTCCATCATCTCGTCGATAGTAACCGTCCATCATTTACGAGAGGCAAAAGGCAATCTTTTTTCAGATTTTTCTTCATCTGTGAGTTTATATCAGGAATCAAGCAGAGTTTGAGGGGTAAGATAAACTACTCCATATGGTAAATGTAGATATTGTTTATGTTCATTGGTATATCATAATAATTTGAGTGATGATTTAACCACTTCTTGAGCAGCGTTTTGTCTGTTGTCTATCACGGTAATTGCAGTATCATAATTTCAAAAATGTCATTTTCTTTTGTCGTGATCTTGTGAATGGGTTGTATAAACGATTTCTCAATCTGGATCATGAGTAAAGACATCGTATTTAAAATCTTTTTTTAGATAGCCGAGTTTCCGCATAGCAAATGCAATATCTTTGGCAACGTATGTAGCTACTCAGTCAGACTTGATAAGTACTTGATATTGTTTTTCTTCCTTAGTATATTCTGGAAGAGAAGATAAATCTATCACTCGACATCCAGCAGCATCTCACTCTTCAATAAACTTGATGTATCATTTTTCTCTCAGCAAATCCATCGCTTCTGCAAAAAATTTGAGATGCAGGATATCTGTTTCTCGATTGACAACATCGAAATGCGCATTCATTCTTCGACAAGATTTGAACTGCTCAATGGTACATTTCTGAACATATTCAGTATGGACTTTATTTATTGTAGGATCATTTCACTCCTCTATCTGAAGAAGTAAATCTGACAAATATTTTTTGAATTCGACGTCTTCCTCTTTGCTTCTCATCTTGGCATATACCTCTCCACAGTAATGATCAAATTTGAGATCTGACTCAAATGGCACCTTGTAGTATAGGTGTCAGACTAGATTGTATCACACATTTACTCAGCTATCATCACCGTAATCAAATCTATGCACATCATATCAACAATAAGAATAAATTCTAGATATAGAATCTCAGATACAGATATTTCTTGCTTGTCAGATATGTAATGGTTTGTTTGGGTTAGCAGACATATATTCAACGATAACCTTGGAGTTGTTTCATTGTTTCATTGTTTTATTCCCGCCCTGCGGGATTCCGTTTCACTTCATGTTTCATTGAAAAAGGACGTCGTTGATGAATTTTGGTTTATTTATATGAGCATTGAGATATGATCATAAATTTTGAAAAGATGAAAAAAAATCAGACTGAAGTTGTTCGCTTAATTCTTTTGAAATATCGTTGGGTGATTTTCAGATTTGTTTGGAAATTCTAAAGCACGGAAATGCAAGATCTCAAGGTATATTGGAAGGTGGTATCTCGATGAGAGAAAAAATATCTTCAAGAGGAAGATTGGAATGCGAAGCAAGTATTTCAGCGAAATGTTGTTTATAGATTGAAATCATCTGATGATGAGAGGATGTAAAGTCTATTGTCATTCTGAGTATAGCGAAGAATATAATTATATCCTTCGTCATTATATTCCTCAGGATAACGGTTATTTTTGAGTTTAACTTTTTTTTTTCAATTATCAAATAAAAAAAATCCTCAGCCAAATAAGCTAAGAGGATTCTTGTGAAAAAGATTTTAGATTTAGATATAGTTATCTGAATTTATAAAATATCCCCATTGAACTATTACCCCAATAACAAGTGCGATTAATTCAATGATAACAATAATAACACTGAGCACGATACATAGCCAAAGAAATGGAATGAATATCCATATAGCGCCAATTAGAATTATGTTTGACAATATTACAATCACTGTAGTTTTTTGTCCCCAGCTAATTAATTGCCATGGATGGTTCCTTAACCAATTAATTTTTTGCTGAGTCAGTGAGATTTCGGTGTCTTTTTCCAAGGCTAATTCTGCATAACGATGAAGTCCAGCCCAAAATGGTGCTGATGCAAGTTCAGGATGCTCATCTAAAATATTAGGCATGTTGCGATAATTTGTAAGGTCTTCTTTTAGTTTGTTTTTCTCTGCTTTCATAGCAATAATGCGCTTACGGTCAGTTATCTTGAACATTTGACGAACAATTATAGCCTGAAACATAAGGCAAAATATGAAGCTTGAAACTAATAAGACATTGTTAAATACATTTTGAATTGTATTTAATTGGACCGCTCCAATAATTATACAGCCACTAATGATGCTGAACAAGAAGGTTTTCCAAACAATTTTGGATCTTTTTTTTCTCTCAGCCTGGATTCTTTGTATAAAATCCAACAGGGATTCTTCTTTAATTTTTGTCATATGAATGATATTTTTTTGTTTGATTTGTTTTTATTTTTTTCTCAGTTTAAAATATCGTCATGATAAGGACGAGTCCGTAATATTTACGGATATATATTTTTTTTGGTTTAAGATAAAATATATATTTATAAATAAATGTCAATCCTTAATTTTAAAAAAATCCTCCGCCAAATAAGCCAAGAGGATTTTGTGAGAAAAAGTTTATACAAAATTATACCGTTAAGTCTTGTGGAACCTCGAATTCATTGTCCCCAATTCGTATTCTATGCCCTCTTATTTTCTCAACAAAGGAAAGTAAAGCTCGGTCAGGAGTATCTGAACAACCGACAACTGAAGTGGTAGTTTTTTCGTTCACTATTTTACAGTCTTTTATTAATGCTGACCACTGCCCCTCTCCAGGGAAAGGAATAATGGAGGATTTAAGCATATTGCTTATCTGGACTTCAACTTGAAGCCAATTAAGAAAGTCTGTAATTTTAATTTTTGTTATCATTTTTTTTTTATTAATTGTTATTTTACTTCATTAATAACCATATACCAGCACATACAGCAAGCATACCAATCATATGATTGAATTTGATTGTAGGCTGTCCCATAATAATATACCCCATAATAAGTCCAAAGACAGGCATCAAACCAGCGATTATACTGACATATAAACCAGGTTTGGGAGTGTCAATAAGTTTAGCGTAGAATATCATACCCACTCCATTTACAATACCTACGAGTATCGCAAGTCCGATATATTTGAAGGGGAGATTGGAAAAATTATTTTTCCACATGGTTTGAAATATCATTGGAAGAACCGTAATAATCATTACGATTATTGTCGAAATTTCCATCGATGGGCTTCCTGTTTTTTTGAGAAGGATTGGCCAGGAAGCAAAGCATAGTGCAGTTACAATACAATAGAAAATATTCATGATTTTGGTTTTGTTTATTACCCTATATGTAATCATTTAATATCGGATGTCAAGTATAGTTTTTTATTGCCTTTGAATCTATATTTCTTATAAGATTGATGTTTTAAATCCTTATTATAAAAAATGAATTTGAAAGAAGAGTGGCAAAGCCGTGGTCTCGTGAACCAATTTAGCGATGAAAAACTTTTTGATCTGTATAGCAAAGGATGAGAAAAATTCTATATCTGATTTGATCCCTCTGCTGATAGTCTGCAGATATGAAACATGTTTGCTGTGATGGCCGCTATCCATTTGATGAAATATGGGAACAAATGTTATTTCCTTGTCGGAGGAGCAACTGGTATGATCTGAGATCCTAGCGGTAGAAGCGATGAGAGAAATTTTTTAACGGAAGAGAAACTGAGACATAATGAGCAATGCATTTACAATCAGCTTAAAACTTTTTTGGAAAATATCAAAAAAAATTATGATATCAATTTTGACTATGAAATGGTAGACAACTATGATTTTTTCCAAGGTATGGACTACCTAAAATTTCTTCGTGAAGTATGAAAATATATTACAGTAAATTATATGATAGCCAAAGAATCTATCAAAAAAAGAATAGAAGATCCTGAACTATCTATCACATATGCAGAGATGAGCTATATGCTGATACAGTGATTCGATTTCTATACACTCTTCTCAAAGCATGGTGTAAAACTACAACTTGGATGATCAGATCAGCGATGAAATGTAACTACTGGTATGGAGCTTATAAGAAAGAAATTAGATCAAGAAGCATATTGTATGACTATACCTATCATTACTGATGCTAGTGGAGCAAAATATGGTAAGTCAGCAGGGAATGCAGTACGAGTAGATAAAACAAAAAATAGTCCGTATTTTGTTTATCAATTTTTTATGAATGCTGAAGATGCTTTGATATGAAAGTTATTGAAAGTTTTCTCACTCAAATCGGTAGAAGAGATAGATGGGATAGTAGCGAAACACATGGGAAATCCCGGAATTAGATATGGACAGAAAGAGCTTTCTAGTTGGGTTGTAGAAGTATTATTTGGAAAAGAAGCTGTGCAACAAGCTGAAAAAATAAGTGATATATTGTTTGGATGAAATAATATCATGGAAAATATTAAATGATTTAGCAAAGATGATTTGGATGCATTGGCTAATGAAACTGGTTGTTTAAATGTGAAATGTGAAATGTGAAATGATAAATTAAAAGTATTAGATATATTCACTGAAACAGGTTTGACAAGTTCCAATGGTGATGCAAAAAAAATGATACAATCAGGATCCCTATTTATCAATGAAGTGAAAGTAGAAGATCCTCAAATGATAATTTCAAAGGATAATTTTGTAAATGGAATCTTGTTGCTTAGGAAAGGGAAGAAGCAATTTAAGGTAGTGAAGCTTTGATAAACTTAGATTAACATTGATAAACGTAGATCAAAATCGATAAATATTCATAAAAATAACTAAAAGCTAAGTCCTAAAAGCTAGTATTTTTTTTGACAAATACAACTTTTTGATTATAATTTATGCGTGTTTTATAGCATATAAATAAAAATGAAAAAAATAAATCTGATCAGAATTTATCTATTGCTTATAATATTTTTGTGATTGGGAAGTATAGTCTCTGCTGCTACATCACTAAATTTTATGGGTATAAATGTATGATCAATAAATCAAAAATTTTCTCCTGTTGCTTTTAAAGCTGGAGGTAATGATTTTATATGATCCATATTCTGGTTGAATACAAAAAATATAGAAACTTGAGAAGTAATAAAAATCAATGGCGATTCAGATAAAACATGCTTCAAACAAGTGAGATGAATATATTATAATGCTCAAAGATGAAATAGAATATGGCCACTAGATCAAGATACCCTAAAATATTTTATATGATTAGGAGTGGGGAACTATAATGATTTGAGTATGAGTGGGTGATTGTATACCAGTTGTTCTGGTGATGAATATAGTATATATGGACAAGTTGCTTATCATGTAAGCTGAGATAGTTACAATTCTCATGTAACAGCTTGAGTAAAATACAATCGAGGGAATAATAATTACGACTGATCATTTGCAAGAAGTTTACAGAGATTTGATAATAAATTTCCTTTGGGTTTTATACATGATGATCGTTGATGAGGTATATGATTTGTATGATGAGCAGCAAATATAAGTGATTTAGCAGATTTAATAACAAAACTAAATAATGGATCATGAATAAATAATATATTTGGATATGGAGGGACAAATCATAGCAATATAGAATGATTATGAATAAGTATAAACACTAAAGAATGAAATGCTATAAATACTCTTATGAATGCTTGAGTACGATGAACAGTATGATTATCATTCTCTGTCAATACTGTAGAAAAAAATACAATACTATGAAATTTTGATAGAAAAACGCTGATCTTCAATGCATTGAATATAAACTTTTCTAAGCTTATAAACGAGGTAAGAAAAAATACAGAAAACGTATGTAAATGAAAGTATGAAGATTTTAATGATTATAATGTTGTTAATTATTTCAATAACAAAAACTTATTTTGTTTGGATTTTAGTTCAGACAATATCAACAATAGACATATAAATATAAATCAAAGTGATCGAACAGTATTAAAAAATAAAACGATAGTCGTAAAAAATTGAGATATCAGAATAGATTGATGAATGACAACAACTGATTGACCAGTAAATATATTTATAGACAAATGAAATCTATTGATTAAAGACAATATAAGCTCAGCTGTGGGTTTTGATGGAAACTGATATGTAACTACTACAAATTCTGTGACAAAGTGAATCAATCTAAAGGGAAATTTTATAATAAATGGGCTAATAATATGAGCGGATACTTCACGAAATAAAACAGCATTTACACATAAATTATTTTTCAATGGGAAACTAGCTAGTCTAAATACTCCTTCTTATGCTAGCGATTGAAGAAAAGAACAGATAAAAAATATGTTTGCTAGCACAGACTACAATGATCGGATACGATTGGGTAAAGTTTTTACACGAGAATGTAATCCTATCACTTGAAGTTGAAATGATAATGGACAGACTCCATGTAATAACTCATGAGATAAAAATGCCCTACTACCACTGATAATAGTTGACGGTAATTATAAATTTTTCTAACAAGAAAAGATATAAATTACATTAAAAATTTATTTTATATTTTTTTAATATTTATAATATTATTTTAGATATTTATTTGGATCTATTGTCTGATTTAATATATTTCAATATGCATCTTTTGCTTCTACAGATATAATAGATAATGATGGGACTTGAAATGAAGCAAAATTATTTTTGAATTCACTAATAACTTCTCAACTAGTTCCTAGGAATTTTCATCACTCTACAGATGATAATGCATCATCAAACAGCATCATAATCGTATATGTTCAATCTTCATTTACTTTTACTACTGCCTTGTCTTCTACCATAAATGGGGCTTGTTTATCTGCACTTGTGATATTGATTTGTATGGTTTCGCTATTTGAAAATCAGTCTTCGTCTATTGCAATAAGTTGCAATGTATGTTTTCAGTCTTTTATATTTTTGATATTTATAGATTTTATATCTGATATATTTTTTCTTCACGTCGGATATTCAAATGATCATGCTTGGACTTGATCTACAAGAAAAGTAACCATTCTTATAGATTTGGGGCTTGAAATATCAAATCGTATAGCTGTTTTGGATGAGACACTAGCGTCTTCCAATGGTTTTACTATTTTGACCTTGATATCTTCGCTCTCTTCAGCATTTCTACCCTCACAAAAATCTTTGGGATCTTCTATGAATATATTATTGTAAGTATATGCAACCTTTCATGACATAGGATTTTCTCAGCTAAGTTGGGTAGATTGTTTCCATCGATCAGTGATTTCTTGTAGGTCCATATTATTCGGCATAAAAGTAGATGGCACAATTACATATCAATTTTTTGCTTGATCTGTAGGCGTATATGGACTAATCTTACCGTTACATGAAGAATCATATTGTATGGCCTTTGCTCAATCATCACTAACCCCGGGCATACTCTTGATATATCATATAGTGCTGACTGTCAAATCTGATGGCGTTTCAGGTCATGCTAATTTACCAGAGATCTTGGATATAGTAGTTCCCGCAACTTCAATTTTTGTCATTTCTTGATTTTTGATATATCATCTAGTCAACAATTCTCACATGATTTTTTTTACTGGATTAGCATGTATTGTCCCGCCAAAAGCGTTTCTATTCATAGGCGTAGCATCGGCATTTCATGCTCGGAATATCAAGACTCTATCTGGAGTATATGCCGCTAATCGTCAATCTCTAGGGCGATTTCATTTCTCTGTTTTTACATTTGATGTTCATGTTTTGAGAGCGTAGGTAAGTCATTTTACATTGAATTTATTTACCCATCATCCTAATCTATTGACTGGATTTGATAAAATTTTTCGCATAAGATAGACTATTCATGGTTTAATCACTTGATCACGATATTGAACTGTTTTTTTGTAAAGTATAGATCAATCAGAAGACTGAATTTCTAATATAGGATTGATATATGCTGGTTTTCATCACATTGTAAGATTTGTATAAGCAGTAGCTAATTCCAACATAGTTACTTCTGCTGCTCAAAGTGCTAAAGTATAACCATACGGTATATCTGGATTTACTCAACTTAATCATAATTCATTTAAAAATGGTTTAGCGACTTCTTCTCATCATAAGCTTAATAACATTTTAGTAGATGGGATATTTCTACTATGACCAAGAGCTAATTTCAAAGGCAATAATCACTCAAACTTATCATCAGCATTATTTGGTTTATCTGGTCATATCTGGAATGGAATATCATATATAGGAGTATCCAATGTTAAAGGTAATTTATCAAATCATAAAGAATATATAAATGGTTTGATAGAAGATCAAGATTGTCTAGGTCTTCTGACCATATCATTTTGTCATTGAATTTTTTCATTGAAATAATCTAATGATCCTACATATGCTAATACATCTCAACTATTGGAATCTATGTAAATAAGAGAACTATTATTAGCCCCATTATCTTGTATAGAAGCTACATTATCTATCAAAGCATTTTCTGCGAGTTGTTGTATGTCATAATCTAATGTAGTAGTCACTACAAGTCATCACTTAGTAACTGTTTCTTTGCCATATTGCTGTTCTAATTGCTCTATGATCCATTGAACAAAATGAGGAGCTTTGATAGGGAAAGTATTTTTGGCAAACTGATAATTTAATCACTGCAAGAAAGCATTTTTGAGATCGTCCTGCTGTATATATCAATCTTCATACATCCTTCATAAAGCCAAATCTTTTCTTCAATTTTTATATTTTATTGTATATTCTTGTCAGTTATAATAGACATTGAAAGATCATAATCATTCAATAAATTTTATAAAAGAATTTGCATTCTTTTTGGTTGATAAATCAGCATTTGTAAGTCATTGTTGAAATTTAATAAGTATCTGATCTTTCAGATTGTTAGATGGAGTAGAGATGGATCATGAAGTTCATGTAGATACGATAGCTGTAGAAGGAGCAAAAGATTGATCTAAAGAAACTTTATTCCCATATCAATCTACAACTTCTATTCATCACATCAACAACTCTCTATTCTTGTATGGATCGTAAAGTGATGGTCATTTGGGGAGTGAGGCAAGTATAGCTGATTGTAAAACGCTTAAATCTTTTGCTTGTACTCAGAAATATGTTTTAGCGGCAGCCTCTATTCAATAAGCATTATTTCAGAAAGATATATAGTTGAGATATAATTCTAAAGTTTTGTCTTTCATTTCTTTTTTAAGTTGAGACGATGTAAGATCTCATTTCTCTCTAGTTACTCGATTTTCAATCACTCAATTTAATCTCTTGGTAAGTACCATTTCTTTTAGCTTTCTTTGGATTTTCCTATCTTTTGTAAGCAAAAGATTTCTAATTAACTGTTGGGGAATGGTAGATGCTCACTGCATTCTACTGGATGGATTAAGAACTTTTTTGATAGCAGCTCTCAATAATCACATAGGATCCAATCATGAATGCTCTCGGTAACGCTGATCTTCTACAGCTACTATAGCATTTATCATATTGGTATTGATGCCACTGAAATCTATATATTCTCTATTTTCAGCAAAAACCTTATAAAGCTCTTTTCCGTTTCTATCTTGGATGATCGTAGCCTGGGAAAATACCATATCTTTTACTTTGGTCACATCTGGTAATTTGCTATAAATATATATTCTTGCTAATACAAATCACACAATAAATAATCATATAAATCATCGTAATGCGACTCTTAACAATATTTTTTTTGACCAAAATTTTTTTTGATAATTGAAATGATTTGATTTGAAAAAATTTGAACGCTTAGGTGCATGTAGATTTTTGGGATGGTGCAGATCACCTATGTTATAATTTTTCATCATAGTTACTAAATTATTATATTATAAAATTAAAAAAATCACTTGTTGCTTATAGCTATTGTGCTATAAAAAACAAATGATTCTTTGGTTTATTTGGGATTGGTTTATTTGGGATTGGTAATTAGGAACTAGCTTATTAACTAGAAGCTAAGTACTAAGTGCTAAGAATCATTATGGATAGATATATCATATAATTTTGGAATTATCTACGTTATCAACGCGTTTTGTAACTATATATTTTCAAGCATAATTCATATCTCTAATCGTAATTTCTCCAGACTCTGAATCATATTTGTCTACTACTCATACATGTCATGCTGCGCTTCTAAGCTGTCAATACACTATAATTGATCATGCTCTTGGAGTCTGTCAAACTTTGTATCATGCTGCTTTTGCATTTTTATATCGGTCTTTTGCATTTCAACCAAATGGTCTTGATTGTGTATTTTCATCTGTATATGGGAACATCTGAGGCATCACAGCTGCTACATATCGAGTACAATTTCATGGAGCAAATCAGTTTGAAATCTTTTTATTAAAAACTCGCTTTGAAGATATTTTAGCTTTACTAACTGATGGGATATTATTAACATTATTTCAATTATTAGATGGTTTATTGGCAATAGTGTTGTTTCATTTAACAGGCTTGTGTATTATAGGTATATACTTTTTGATTGGTTGTGGTGTAGGTTCTGGTCTAGTGAGTAATCATATATCATAAGCTCTTTCTTGACTGATAGGCAAGAATAATTCTTGTCATTGTTGTAATATTTCTGTTTCGTCTTGGATACTGTTTATTGTCATAAAATCTTCTACGTTTAGATTGTACTTATCAGCAAAAACTAAAACATTGGTTTTTTCTGGTAAATCATAAATTATTCATTCCTCATCAGCAGTTATAATCAACTTTGATCATGGCCTGATAGGAGAAGATCATAAATTATTGATTTTTTGTATATGAGATATAGTCGTTCCAAACATACTGGCAATCTTAGAAAGATTGTCTCAAGCTTGAACAACATATTGTATAACTCATTGGTCCTGATTATCTAATTCTACTACAGCTATAGAATCTAAATTTATAGAATCTGAACTTCAATCATCCATTTGCACAAATGTCGGATTGACATATACTGTTTCATTTCATCTAGAAAACTGATCTGCGTATACTATGATAAGTATAAGCACTGTAATCTGTACAATCGTAAGAAAAAATTTAACCCTGTTCTTAGAATAATTTCTAGGCATAAAATGGTTATAAATCTAAATGGCGGAGAGGGTGGGATTCGAACCCACGGTCCCCGTGAAGGGACAACAGTTTTCAAGACTGCCGCGTTCGACCGCTCTGCCACCTCTCCACTACAACAATTGCAATAATTTAATGGCGGTTGAACGTGTTACAGTTTTGAATATTATATTTTTGGGGTTGATTTTCAAGTGTTAAATCATTACATATTATGATGATTGATAATCATATTTACAATTGATATTTTTGTTGTAGAATTTATTATCGAAGAAGATAGATTTTGATAATAACTATACAATAAACAATTGATAAAAATAATTTACATTGTTATGCTTTTAAGTTTTAGTATCCAAAGCATGAAAGATATACAAAAATTTTATCCAATACAGACATGAATAAATAATCCCATATTGAGGAAGCTTTCTGTGAAAATAGAAAAAATAGATGCAGATATACAGAATTTTGGTGATGAACTTATGGAGCTGATGCAGTTATATGATGGAGCATGATTAGCTTCTCCTCAAGTATGAAAAAATATAAGAATGATAGCTACAACTCAATGGAAAGAAACAAAAAAGGATATTAAATTTCTATGATCAACTCTGATGATTAATCCAGAAATCATAGAAAAATCTAAGGAAATGGTAATCAGTGATGAGGCTTGTCTATCTATACCCAATTTTAAGGGAAAAGTAAGGAGACACAAATCGATTGTAGTAGAATATCTAGATCTAAAATGAAAAAAACAATTAAAAAAACTTAAAGATTTAAATGCTTTTGTTGTACAACACGAATATGATCATCTTGATTGAATATTATTTGTAGATAAATTAATAAAAGATAAACGTTGATAAAGGTTGATCAACATTGATTAAAATTGCTAAAAATTATTAGCAATTTTTTTTAAAACAAAAAATCTCAACTTTTACGTTAAGATTTTTTGCACGGAACTAAATTGTATCTCTAAGCTCAGACAGAGGGATAAGGCACCTGTGGGATTCGAACCCACGAGCCAAGGTTTTGCAGACCCGTACAATAGACCACTCTGTCAAGGTGCCATAGTGTTTGAATCTAATTATTTACTTTGAGTTTTCAATTGTTTTTATTTTTTGATTAATTTATTTCTCTGCAGATTTTTTGACTCTATTCATAATAGAGTATCACAGTCATATTTCTTGAAGATGCTCTATAAGTATATAGTTTATATTTTGTTTATCGCATATATCATAAATATCAAATAATTTTTGTGCACAAGTGATAAGATCTCATCTAGATCATCGTGGGAATACATGTATATAATCTTTGAATTGATTCAGTATTTTTTTATGAGTATTTATACAATCTTGAGTGATTATAAGTCCCAATTTGATATGTGCAGATCACTGAATTTTGAGATTTAATTTCTCTTTCAAGATATCTGGAGTAAGACAGTCTACAATCTCTACATAAGCACTAGGAGAATAATGTCTATACATATTCCCTGGCGAAATATTACTTTTGTGTGCACTATAATATACCGAGATGTTTTTTTTATCAGAGAATAACAACTCTAGATCTTCCTTGGTAACGAAACCCGGACGTAAAATATTTATTTTATAAAAATATTCACAATCTCAATCTGACATAGCTTTGCATATAGGATGTTCCTCAACTTTAATTACTGTCGATTCTATGCCCACTTTACAACATCATCAATCTATAATCAAAGGGATTTTATTTCAAAAATATTGATAGACCATCTTTGCAGATGTAGGACTAGGTTTGGTAGATATATTTGCACTAGGTGCAGCTATAGGCAAAGCACAAGTTTGAAGAAATTTGAGAGCTACTTGATTGGATGGGATCCTGATTCATACAAATGGGTTGGGGGATACTATTTCTGGAATATTTCCTCTTCTAGAAAGCAATATAGTGATAGGGCCCGGCATTAGTTTTTCAATAATTTTTTTTTCTATAGGATTTGAAATAATTCAATACTTAGAAATATCTCCTTTGTGTCATAGATGAACAATCAAAGGATTATTGGATGGTCTATTTTTGAGTTGAAAAATTTTGGAAACTGCTTGTTTATCAAGAGCATTTGCTCCCAATCAATAAACCGTTTCCGTAGGGAAAGCTACAACTTCTCAATCAAGTAAAAGCTGTTTGGCTAGTTGGAAAGTTTTGCTTGTTGGAAGTTGAATATTGGACATAAGAGTGGAGATTGGGAATTTGTAAATAGAAATTTGGATTTGATCACTAATTCCAAGTAAACCAATTCC
>Ga0172375_10005556_pt1 | contig 18130 bp, 19 predicted proteins | sample LakKiv1m_FD_114537 | JGI IMG/M metagenome (GOLD analysis project Ga0172375, IMG submission 114537) | Freshwater microbial communities from Kabuno Bay, South-Kivu, Congo - kab_092012_11.1m | ecosystem: Environmental > Aquatic > Freshwater > Lake | place: Democratic Republic of the Congo...
AGAACGTCAATGAAAATGATCAATAAATATCAAAAATCAAATATCGATTTACAGTTTAATGCGAGCAAATTATTATGGTTGAATTTATTTTTTTCACGAATTTGTTTTTAGAGGTGCCCTTATTTTTTTCATCTTTGTTAATGAATTATGTCTTGGGTTCTAATACGGGAAGATAGGATTTCGATGGCAACTTTATTCTGGCCACCTTGGGGCACAATAATATCGGCATAGCGTTTAGTTGGTTCAATAAATTGCAGGTGCATTGGTTTAACGAATTTTTCATAATGCTTTAACACTTGTTGAAAAGACCTACCTCTTTCTTCAATATCCCGCCAGATTATTCTCATAAGTCTATCATCTCCATCAGCGTCTACAAAAACTTTTATATCAAATCTATTTCTCAGGCGAGGATTTGTCAAAACTAAAATTCCCTCAACAATTATAACCCTTGAGGGTCTTATGGGAATTGTTTCTTTTGACCTAGCACAAGTAACATAAGAATACCTTGGCATTTCAATAGGATCACCTGCTTTTAACTGGTCCAAATGCCTGATTAATAAATTCCATTCTATTGAGGATGGGTGGTCAAAATTGATTTTTGCCCGTTCTTCGGCCGATTTATGTCCATTATCTTTATAGTATGCATCCTGAGGTATTACCGTGACCTCCTGTTTGTGTAATTGTTTGATGATCTGGTTAACTACTGTTGATTTTCCCGAGCCGGACCCACCGGTAATTCCAATAATAAGCATCGTTTATTCTAATATTCAGAGGTGCATAGGCAAAGATAAATTAAAATCTTACTGAATTATTTACTGCAAAATTCAACAAGAACTCCACCGGTTGATTTTGGATTCAGGAACCCGATGTTCATCCTTTCGGCCCCTTTACGGGCAGTTTTATCGATTGGTATCAGGCTCCTGGATTCTGCTTCGCGAAGTGCGCTATTCGTGTTTTTAACCGCTAATGCGATATGATGAATTCCTTCTCCCCTTTTTTTCAGATATTTACCAATCGGTCCATCAGGGTTTGTGGTTTCAAGTAATTCTATTTTTGTTTCTCCAATTAAAAAGAAAGCGGTTTTAACACATTGATTTTCTATTTCTTCGACTGCATAACATTTTACCTCAATTAATTTTTCAAAGAGTGGGATGCTTTCACTTAGGTTTTTTACGGCTATCCCAATGTGTTCAATATGTGTTGGTTTCATTTTGTTTTTTCTTGGTGCCACAAATTTACACTGATATTTTATATTGGCCATAATCATCTGAGTAATTTGAACCAGGAATAGAGTAAGTCGGAATAGAAAGAATTTCTTGTATATCTGTTGTTGTTTTTAGTAATTTGCACTTGAAACTCTTAATACTGAGAATGAAAAACATTGAAACGGAACGAAAATTTTTAGTTATCCGTAATGCTTGGAAAAAGGTTAACAAACCCCTTGGACAGGCGTATTATCAGGGATATTTATGTATTGATGTAAAAAAAACCATCCGGGTTCGGTAAACTGGAACCACCGGATTTATAACCATAAAAGGTAAAGCTATGGGAAATTCCCGCCCGGAGTATGAGTATCTTATTCCCAGGCTTGAGGCAAAAGAAATACTTCAGCTTTTTACTAAAAATTTAATTGAAAAGACTCGTTATAAAATTCAACATAAAAAATTATTCTGGGAAGTTGATGAATTCCATGGAGAAAATGCTGGTCTGATTTTAGCTGAAATTGAACTCAACGAAGAGAATGAAACATTCGAAAAGCCGAATTGGGTAGGAAAGGAGGTTTCCGGAGATAAAAGGTATTACAACGCATATTTGTCCCTTCATCCGTACTTAACATGGGCTAAAAAAAAGACCAATAAGTAATAACTTACTGGTCATCGGGTGGAGTATAGGGGAGTCGAACCCCTGGCCTCTAGACTGCCAGTCTAACGCTCTAGCCAACTGAGCTAATACCCCGAAATCGCCGCAAAGTTAAAAAATTTTTAATTTGTACTTGTATAATTATCCCTTATGAAGCGTTTGTTTGTTGCGATAAAGATTGATCAAGATCCTGGTTTTTTACAAGTTTATCGTTCGATAAAAAGTTGTTTAAGACACGAACGAATTAAATGGGTCGAAGAAAACAATCTTCATGTTACACTTAAATTTTTAGGTGAAACTGCAGAGGAAGTTATTCCAAAAATTGAGGCAATTCTTGAAACAAGGACGCTAACTATATATACATTCGATTATTTGCTTAGTGGTCTTGGGATTTTTGGAAGTACGCATTCCCCGCGTGTGATCTGGGCAGGACTCGAACCTTATAAGAATTTTGTAAATGTTATTAAAAATCTTCAGCAGGATTTTGAGATAATTGGGTTTCAGAAGGATCGTCAAAATCAAGTTCCTCATTTGACCCTGGGACGAATAAAATCAATTGCTGATAGAGTAATTTTTCAGCGAACTGTTGACCAGTTCCGCGAAGTTTCGTCATTGTCCCACAAAGCGAAATGTTTAATTCTTTACGAAAGTATTCTTAAATCTACCGGTCCAGAGTATCTTATCCTTCAGAAATATCCTTTTTTAACAAATGAGCTCCCTTGAAATTTATCAGAACATCGGGAAAGAGGTAAATGGTATGTGTTGCTGTATTTAAGTATTTGTTGTTTTATTTTTTTCAAATTGGTGGGCTATAAGGTGATATACTATCAAACCAATGCCTCCAAATAAACAAATCATTGAAAAAAATGCTGGTTCTTCGTCAAGAGTAGTATAAACTGCCAATATTTTTCCTAAAAGTATCCCAACCCCAAAACCTACAAGCAATAAGCCCCATTTTAGAGAAGAAGTGGTTTTTTTGTTTATTTCAAAAATTGTAGCATCGGTTCCTTTAGCAATTAAAGCTAACCGTTCTTTTTTCCTTATAAACAGGAATACAATGCCATAGACCATTGCAAAGAATGAGATTGGGATCAAAAATTGAGTTTCCATTTCCGTTAATTTATATTATTTTTTCCGTTATTTGATCTCTTTGACGCTGGGGTATCTGGTTGGTTACATTTAATATCCGGAAAGCTATTGCACAATAAACATTCGGGTCAGGGATTTATTATTGCCGGTAAGATGTATAAAATAAATACCTGGGGCTAATTTTGATATGTTTAATTTTTTGGAATTTAATGTCGGAAATACTTTAAGTTCTTCAAAAATTTGCAGTCGACCTGTAATATCTTTTATTGCCAGTTCGCCTTGAATATCATCACCTTGTATTGTTATTGTAATTTCATTTTTAGCCGGATTGGGGTAAAGGCAAAATAATTCTGGTGTTTTGTTATCATTTATGCTCATGCATGAACTTACAAAAATTTCTTTAACTGACTCATTACCCTTACCACACCGGTTTTCACCAAAAACACTAATTGATCCTGAGGTTGCATCCGAACTAAAAAAAATTGTAATTGAATTTGTTCCTTTTCCATCTGTAATTTCGGCCCCTTCTGGTAGATTCCATTGATATATTATAGTGTTTGGTATCAGGGGTATAAAATAATTATAATTAGAATGATCTTGACAGACTGAGTCTTTTCCGGTAATCACACCGGCTGGTTCCGGAACATTTTCTAATACAATTGATTTATTCTTAGGTTCGCTCGAACCACAGAAGTTTTCCGCTATCACCGTGATATTTCCGGAATTAGAGCCCCATATTATGTCAATTGAAGTGGTGCCCTGGCCATCGATTATTAAGGCATCATCCGGAACGGTCCAGGAGTAATTAGTTGCACCGGGAGATTCCACTATAGAAAATTCCATTTTTTCATGTATACATGCGCTTTCCGGTCCTACAATGTTTTCAATGATTACGGGGATTTGTTCAATTGTTACAGTCAAAACACTTGGGTTGCTATTTCCACATTCATTACCTGCTATAACTGAAACGGGTCCTGATGGCCCGCTCCATTTTATACTTACTTGAATCGTATTTTGTCCGTTGATAATGGTATCTCCTTGTGGAACGGTCCATGAATAGGATGTACTTCCATATACTTCGGCGATAGAGTATGTTTCTGTTGAATCCATGCATACATTGCTGGGGCCCGAGATTAGTCCGGGGGTTTGGGGTGGGTTTTTGACAAAGACCGTGACACTGTCTATGGCAGTTTGCATCGATGCGTCTGTAGCCAGTAGTAAATATGTAATTGTTGATGTTGGAGAAGCTATGGGATTTGGGCTGGTCGGATCATTCAGTCCAGTGTCGGGTGACCAGATATAGGAAATTGGTGGTGTGCCGCCATTGGGATTAGCCATAAGTTGAGAAGTCATTCCTGGACAAATAGTATCTGGAGTTGCTGTGGGAAGTACAAAAAAATCGGAAATCTGGTTTGTTATCTTTAATTTACGTGGAATATGATTTACATTTAATGCATTAAGTCCAATTGATAGAAACCCTATTGCAATCACAGAAAAAAACCGATTTAGCACAAAGATCATTTTTTTATTGTGTCAAGACAAACTTACAGAAAATCTTTGTGTTTTACAAACTTTTCCAATGTCATAAATTATATTGAGTGTATTTTTGCAAAGCCGGTTGTAACCCGCTTTATCAATAACCGTCTAAGCCAAGGATGAAATACCAGGACGACAACTTCTATATTGAACGCGTACTGAGTGGTGATGTTTCCGCCTATGCTACATTAGTTACCAAACACAAAAGCCTGGTTTTTTCCATTGCTCTTAAAATTTTGAATAACAGGGAAGACGCTGAGGAGGTTGCTCAAGATTGTTTTTTAAAGGTATATCAGTCATTAAAATTTTTTGAAAAAAAATCAAAATTTTCGACTTGGTTATACCGGATCGCATACAATGCTGCAATTTCTAAGACCCGAAAAAAAAAGTTTGAATTTATTTCGATGGATAATTATATAATTCAAAATTATTCTGAAGACAATGCGCCAAAGACAATAATCGGTCTTGATGAGCATGAACAGACTCTTTTGATAGACCGGGCGCTTCAGCGACTTTCTGGCGATGAAAATCTTTTAATATCTCTGTTTTATAAAGGTGAAAATTCTATTGAGGAAATCAGTTATATAACAGGTCTTTCAATCTCTAATGTTAAGGTCAGGCTTCATCGAATAAGGAAAAAGCTATACGGGGAGATTTCTGATATTATGCAACAAAAAGTATATTGATTTTTATCTTTACCTTCGCATGAATATGGAAGCTGATAATTTAATAAAAGATGATTTTTTAAGGGATCTTATTAAAAAGAGTTCTTCGGATAATCCATCGGATGTTTTTGTTGAGCATATAATGGAAAAAGTTCAACAAACACAAGAATTTTCTGTTTCTAAACAACCTTTTTATCAATACTTGTGGTCGGCTCTTCCTTTGTTTTTACTTACAGCAATTATTTTGCTTTTTCTTTTTACCTCCGATTTGCCATTTGGAAATTATTTTCCTGGAAAAGTTTATTATACCCAGATTTTAATGCCTTTTTTGATTTCTCTTTTGGAAAGTTTAAAAGCATTGATTACTTCGAAGTATTTTTCTTTCGCATTTATGGTAGTACTTGCTGCTGCAGTTTTAGTTTTTATTGAGCAAGTATTTAGCTGGAAAATTAGGGATTTCTTTCTTTCCAAAGGTCCTTAAAACTTTTTTGAGCGATTTTCGGGAGGGTTCTTCTATGTCCCCAAAGTTTTCCACCGAATTGTTTTATTATTCTGTTTTTAAATTTTGGGCCGGGTTTATCAAGCATCCATCTGTTAAGCATTATCATTTTCCATCCCGAAATTATTCTTCTCCACAAGAAAGTTGAATGCTTTTTAATAATTGCTTCATGTCTGTTATATAATAACAATTCGTGAATTGGAATTTTTATCGGACAAACTTCAGAACATTTTCCACATAACGAAGAAGCAAAGCTTATGTGGTTATAATCGCGTAAGCCAAGATAATGTGGTGTAATAACAGATCCTATCGGCCCAGAATAAGGAGCTTTATAGGTGTAGCCTCCAACGCTGCGATACACCGGACAACTGTTAAGGCAAGCGCCACACCTGATGCATGACAGTGCACGTCGTTGTTCTTTATACTTTAATAATTCCGTACGTCGATTATCAATCAGAATAACGTACATTTCTTCGGGTCCGTCTGGTTCATTTTCTGTTCTGGGACCAAATACTAAATTATTGTATACGGTTATGTGTTGCCCGGTTCCATGATGTGCAAGCAGGGGAAGGAACAGATCGAGGTCTTCGATAGAAGGAATGAGTTTTTCTATCCCAACTATGACGATCTGAATTTGTGGAAAGGCCATGCATAATAATCCATTTCCCTCGTTTTCAGTAAGAGAAACTGCTCCAACATCTGCTATAAGGAAATTTCCACCTGTGATTCCTATATCGGCACGAATAAATTCTCCACGAAGTTTTTTTCTTACAAATTGTGTTATTTCTCCTGGTTTGCTGTCGGAGGGTAAATCAAATTTTTCATGGAAAAGCAGGGCAACATCCTCTTTGGATTTGTGCATGGCGGGAGTGAGTATATGATACGGTTTTTCATGTGCAAGTTGAACTATATATTCACCGAGATCCGTTTCAATGACTTCACGTTTATTTTTTTCAATCAATTCATTAAGTTCGAGTTCTTCCGATACCATAGTTTTTTGCTTGACAATAACATGTGCTTTAGCTTTTTTTATGATATGCATGATTTCACGCTGTGCATCTTTTTCTGTAGGTGCCCAAATTATTTTTCCTCCACGTTTTTCAAAGTTATTCTCAAACTCAACAAGATATTTATCAAGGTTATTAATGACCTTATGCTTCAGATTTGCTGCTCTGCGTTTTGCTAGTTCAATATTTTGAAATTGTTCAATTCCTTTTAATAGCGCTTGATCATAGCGACCAATACTGTAATCAAGACGTTTTCTGTGTTCTTTATCAAAGGATTTTTTTTCTGCCTCTTCAATAAATTTATTATATAGATGGTTCATCTGGCGTTTGATTATAAAAGGTGAGAGATTTTATCTACACTTGAAATATGTCTTCCTCCTTCAAAATCTGTAAATAAAAAAATTTTTGCCAGATTAAGAGAATCATCAGGGGTAATATACCTTCCCGGGAGTACTAAAATATTGGCGTTGTTGTGTTTTCTTGCAAGTTTTGTTATTTCTTCATTCCAACAAAGGGCTGCTCTAATTCCTTGATATTTATTAGCAACAATAGCCATTCCGTTACCACTACCGCATATCAATATACCAATTTTATACTTTTTATTCTGAATCGATTTTGAAAGTTGATGTGCAATATCGGGGTAATCTATTGGAATTTCGGACTTAGTCCCAAAATCGTAAAAGATAAAACCTGATTGTTGTAAATGTTGTAATAAATATTCTTTTATTTTATATCCAGCATGATCGCAACCTATAGCAATAATATCCTGTAAATCAACCATTGTTAATATTTTTTATCAAATGTAATGATAAAGAAATCATAATGAGGTAAAAAGAAAAATGTTGGATCAATATCATCCTCAAAATCAAATTTTTAAATTTTTCACAATAAAGTGTTAACAAGTGATTATTTTTGTCTTAAAAATCTTATAAAATCCTATCAGGCTTAATACTTTTTCAATTATCTCTTACAAAAGCTATCAACGTGCTTTTTTATTAAATAGTCTAAACATTTTTTTGGGTTATTAAAACAGCTATCTTACTAACATCAATCTTTATTAACAATCTACAAATTAAATTTAATAATTTGAAATATAATGAATTACAACTTTATAAGTATTCTATTTATGTTTATAAAATAATATTAATGACAATTTAACAAAATACTTGAAAAAGAAATTAACCGTTATAACAGCTATTATAATAAACATAGAAAAGAATTAGAATTTTTTATAATTATAAAAATGAAATCAAGTCAATCGAAAAATATTATTGAATCCATTCTTAGACTTAAACAAGATAAAAAAGCTATAATTCTTGCACATTACTATCAAGTTCCTGAAATACAGGATATTGCTGATTTTGTTGGTGATAGTCTTGCACTTTCACAAGAAGCATATAAAACAAAAGCAAAAAATATTGTCTTTGCCGGAGTACATTTTATGGCTGAAACGGCCAAAATACTTAATCCTGATAAAAAAGTACTTTTACCCGATTTGAAAGCCGGTTGTTCTCTTGCCGATTCATGTCCACCTGAAGATTTTAAAAAATTCAAAAGTAAATATCCAAAACATATTGTTATTTCTTACATTAACTGTTCCGCTGAAATAAAGGCCTTATCAGATGTAATTTGTACTTCTAGTAATGCTGTTAAAATAGTAGAAACTTTTCCAAAAGATCAACCTATTATATTTGCACCTGACAGAAATCTTGGAAATTACATTAATGGATTAACCGGTAGAAAAATGATTCTTTGGAATGGTGCGTGTGAAGTTCATGATCTTATTAAAATAGAAGCAGTTATTAAGTTAAAAACGGAAAACCCGGATGCAGTACTTATTGCACATCCTGAATGCAAAAACATAATTCTTGAATTAGCAGATTATATAGGTTCTACAACAGGTTTATTAAATTATTCTATAAAAAGTCCTGCAAAAAAAATTATTGTAGCTACGGAAACAGGAATTTTACATCAAATGAAAAAAGCTTCTCCGGATAAGGAATTTCTGATTGTCCCAACAGATGAAACTTGTTCTTGTAATGATTGTCCTTATATGAAGATGAATTCTCTTTATAAACTATATATGTGCTTAAAAAACGAAATCCCCGAGATTAAACTCTCACCATCCTTAATAAAGAAAGCGCAAAAACCCATTCTTCGAATGCTCGAAATTTCGGGTTAATGATAATTAAAATTTTATGGTTAAAATCAAGAATCATTTTTTCCTTATCTTCATAACAGTTTTATTAATAATATTTTACTGTAGTACTGTTTCTGGTCAAGAAATCTCCTCCGGAGATGGTTATAAAAGATACAATTATCCCAATGGTAATATTTCAAGTGAAGGAATAATAAAAGATGGAAAGCCTGACGGTTATTGGAAATCTTTTTATGAAAGTGGAAAATTAAAATCAGAAGGTAATCGGAAAAATTTTGAACTTGACAGTTGTTAGAAATTTTACAATGAAGATGGAAAACTGGTATTGGAGGTTAATTATAGAAAAGGGAAAAAAAATGGCATAAAAAACAGTTATCTTGATAAAGAAACCATCCAGGAAAATTACCGCAATGACATCAAGGAAGGGCTAACAAAATATTATTATTCAGAAGGAAACCTTAAAGCAGAGATTCCGTTTATTAATGGCCAGGAACAAGGCTTTGGCAAGGAGTATGCAACCGATGGAACAATAATAACCCTTACTGAGTATAAACGTGGATTTATTGTCGATAGAATGAGAATAAATCGAAAAGACAAAAATAATTATAAACAAGGAAGATGGTACTATTTTTATGATTCCGGGGCTATTAAATTTGAAGGATCCTATAAAGATGATAAGAAAAACGTGTATTTTAAAGAATATGCTGAAAACGGCGATCTGATTAGGATTCAAAAATTTATCGACGATATCATTCAACCAGAAGCCGAAGAAATACAAAAATTAAATATTCAAAATGAATATTATCCATCTGGAAAAATCAAAACCAGCTCTATGTTCAGAAATGGTATTCCCGAAGGCGTAAAAAGAGAATTCTCTCAAGAAGGCCAAATCGAAAAAGCATATCTCTATAAGAACGGAATTGTTATTGGAGAGGGAATCATAAAAGAGGATGGTAACAGAGATGGAAAGTGGAAAGATTTTTATCCGGACGGAACAATAAAAGCAGAAGGAAATTATGATGACGGAAAACAAGTAGGAGAGTGGAAATTCTATCATCAGAACAGTAAAATAGAACAGGTGGGCAAGTTCAATAAAAAAGGACAACCAGATGGAAATTGGAAATGGTATTATGATTCAGGACAATTATTGAGAGAAGAAAACTATAGGGCAGGAGTAAAAGACGGTATGTCGGTAGAATATGACGAAAATGGAAATGTAATTCAGGAGGGTGAATATATCAGTGGTGCAGAAGATGGCCCATGGAATGAACTAACAGGCGATGTTTATATCAAAGGGAATTTCAGAGACGGTCTCAGAAATGGAGCCTGGTCTTATTATTACTTACAGAGGAACGGATCAGTAACAGACAGTATTTTGTTTTTTAAAGGTAATTTTATCGATGATAATCCCGACGGACGACACACATATTACTGGGAAAACAGAAAGATAAAGGATGAAGGACTTTATGTAATGGGTAAAAAAGAAGGAGAATGGTCAAAATATAATTATGACGGAACCCTTTTTATGATTATAACCTATAAAAATGGTATTGAAACCAGATATGATGGTGTTAGAATAAAACCACCCTTTGAAAAGACGGATGAATAGATGAAAAAAGAAAACAATAGAAATATAAAAATCCAGACAGCCGAGAAAGAAAAAGAATTCGTAAGGCTGAACAAGTTTATTTCGAATTCCGGAATATGTTCTCGACGGGAAGCGGATAAATTGATTGTGGCCGGGGCCATAAAAGTTAATGGGAAAATTGTAACGGCGCTTGGAACTAAAATATCCACCTCAGACAAAGTTCAATATGAAGATCAGCCCATAAACAAAGAACAGCCCAGATATATCTTATTAAACAAACCCAAGGGTTATATTACTACCGTTGACGATCCCGAAAAACGAAAAACAGTTATGATACTCATTGAAGGCGCATGCAAGGAAAGAATATATCCAGTTGGGCGCCTTGACCGGAATACTACCGGTCTATTGCTTTTTACGAATGACGGAAATGTTGCTAAAAAACTAACCCATCCACGTTACGGAGTTAAGAAGATTTATCATGTTATTCTGGACAAACAACTTAATAAAACGGATCTTCAAAAAATTCTTACCGGATTTAAGCTGGAAGATGAAATAGTCAAAGCAGACAATCTTGAATATGTGGGAGAGGGGAGAGATAAAAAAGAAATTGGCATAACATTACACTCAGGGCAGAACAGGATTGTAAGAAAAATTTTCGAATACTTTGAGTATAAAGTAGTTAAACTCGATCGCGTTTATTATGCAGGTCTGACAAAAAAAAATCTACCACGAGGACACTGGCGTTTTCTTGAAGAACATGAAATAAATTTGCTAAAAATGATTAGCCTTGCCCATTGACATATGAAACCAATTAGCATTTATATTGTCGAAGACGAACTTCTAATTTCTGCAAGCTTAAGGGCACAGCTACAACATTTTGGGTATGAAATTTTGGGAGCTTCTACACGCGGAGAATCAAGTCTGAATGAAATTGAACAATTATCCATACAGGGCCGGGAACCTGAAATCATTTTAATGGATATTCATTTGAGAGGGGAACTCGATGGAATCGAGACTGCAAAAAAAATAAATGAAAAATATAATTGTGGAATTATTTTTCTAACCGGACAAAGTTCTAAAGAAGTTTATGAACGGTCATTTAAAATAAAACCCTTTGGTTATTTATTGAAGCCAATTGATATGGAGCAGACTAAAATGACTATAGAAATTGCAGCATATCAGAGAGATCTCGAACTTAAAAATATTGAATATCAGCAAAACCTGGAAATCCTGGTTACTTTAAGAACTCAGGAGAAAAATGAGATCCAGCAAATGTATCAAACCATTCTGGATAATTCTTTGATGGGGATTATGATTGCATCATATGAAAAAATCGTCTATGTCAATAAAAAATGCGGGGACATCTTTGAGGTTAATAAAGATGAATTTCTGAAAATTTCTTACTGGGATATAATTCGGATGTTTCCTGAAACGGATCAACAAATAATAATTGCTTTATCAGAAAAATATTTTGAAAACATGATAAAATCCAATACCATTAAACTTCGCACAAGACTCAACCATGTCAGGATAAAATGGTTGGAAACCCAGATTGATACTGTTGAATATTTTGAAAAACCGGCCATTTGCCTCACCTTCTTTGATATCAGTAATTTTCAAAACAACCAGTTTTTTGAACGATCCTGACATTTACCGCTACCCACCCACAATCAATACCAAAAACCACGACAAAATACATATCTATGATCAAAAGATATTTTCTGTTCTTTTTACTAACTCTAACAATTCCAGTTTTTGCGCAAGAAACCATTCAAAAGGTATTAAAAAAATCAGGAGACGCTCTAAATTATCCAGGCGAAAATCTATTAATCGTATTCGACAGTACGTTTGTTGATGTCCAGGAAACAGGACTTACCTATGTGATAAATCATACCCTGACAAAAATCTTAACGACTAAAGGAGCAATAGAACAAAATGTTGTCAAATTCGGATATGATCCCATGTCGGCATACGTAGAAATAAAAAAAGCACAAATCTATCGGAGAGACGGGAAAATCGAACCGGTAGATATAAGAAATACAATGGATTATCCTGCTCCGGCAAGAGCAATTTATTGGGGAGCACGTGAAAAAATGCTAAATATCGGGCATCTTGAACCAGGCGATGCTGTGGAGATCATTATGTTGCGCAAGGGTTTTACTTACGCTCTTTTAGGAGACGAGGAAGACAATAAATATATTCCTCCGATGCGGGGTCATTTCTATGACATTGTTGAGTTTTTTAGTTCCCATCCTTATAAGATTAAGGTTTATCAAGTTTCGGTTCCCAGAGACAAAAACCTTCAATTTGAAATTTATAATGGAGAAACACAAACATCTTCCTGGATCGAAAATGGAAAAAATGTTTATACGTTTACAAAAAAAGAGGTTTTACCATTTAAAGGTGAACCTAAAATGGTTGCCCTTTCCGATGTGGCTCCAAAGCTTTTATTATCGACAAGTCCTGATTGGTTCGCTAAATCGACTTGGTTTTTTAAGGTAAATGAAGATTTTGGAAGTTTCGAATCAGTTCCTGAGATTAAAACAAAAGTCAACCAAATTTTAATCGGGGCAAAAAATGAATTAGACTCAGTTTCAAGACTCACCCACTGGTGTGCTGATGAAATCCGTTATTCAGGCATTTCAATGGGGAAGGGAGAAGGGTTTACACTGCATAAAGGCGCAATGACTTTTACGGATCGATGTGGTGTTTGCAAAGACAAAGCAGGTATGCTGATCACCATGCTCAGGACCGCAGGGTTTAAATCATATCCTGCGATGACGATGGCCGGTTCGCGGATTGACTATATACCGGCAGATCAATTTAACCACTGTGTTACTATTGTAAAACTCCACGATGGAAAATACCACCTGCTTGATCCAACCTGGGTTCCGTTTGTCCGTGAATTATGGTCCAGCGCAGAACAACAACAACAATACCTGATGGGAGTTCCTGAGGGTGTTGACCTGGCAACCACACCCATCTCTGATCCCGTGAACCATTTAATAAAAATAAATGGTAAGGCTGATTTACAGGCCGATGGTACATTAAAAGGACAAATCATGATCACGGCCGAAGGGCAATCGGATGCCGCCATAAGAGGCCTGTTTAGATATTCGAATAAAACTATTTGGTTTCAAAATGTTGAACGTGAATTATTGAAATTATGGCCACAGGCGCAAATTACAAAAATTGATTTTTCTGATCCCATCGATTATCTAACACAACCTATAATAATTACGATTTCCTATTTAATCCCTCAGTTTGCAGTTGTGACCTCAAATACTCTGATCTTTACTCCACTTACAGCTTCTGAGATTTTTAAATCATTTCAGGGACATCTATTATTTGATGCCGGATTAAAAGAACGAAAATATTCTTTCCGGGATCGTTGTTCAAGACTTGTCGAAATGTCAGAAACGATAAATCTTCCACCATTTAAGAGAATTTTCAGAATACCTGAAAGTATCTCAAGGCCCGGGGCTGCAGCTTCTTTCATAGGTGGATACCAAATGAACGGGAATACCATTTCTTTTGAATGCAAAGCTACATTGGGTAAACGAATTTATGATGCACAGGATTGGCCGGAATTTAAAAGCGTTATTGAAGCTCAAAATTTTTTCGCAGAAAAACCAATTATAATCGAACTATAGATAAGACAATACAAAACATTAATGAAAAAAATATTCCTAACCCCATTCCTTTTTTTTCAACTTTTTTTCTTCTCCTCCTGGCTTTTTTCACAGGACGATAATTATGATGCCGTTTATCTTTCGTTGATAAAAGAGTACACCTTAAATCCCGATGGCAGCATAGATTTCCGGTATATTAAAGTTCAGAAACTACAAACTTACAGGGCTATACATAATCTTTATGGTGAAACTTTTGTGGTTTATTCACCCGGGGATCAGGAAATAAAGATAAACGAAGCATACACAATTATGCCAGACGGTAAAAAAATAATTACCCCTGACAATGCATTTAATATCGTACTTCCTGGTTTTGCAGCCAACGCTCCCGCCTATAATTCATTAAGAGAGATGGTCGTCACCCACACGGGTCTTGAGAGGGGAACTATAATTAACCTCGATTATCAAATTCACAGCAAAGTTGGCTTTTATCCTACCCTTATGGGAAATGAATTATTGGCAGAACCCGAACCAATTAAAGAACTAGTAATCAGAGTAAAAATTCCAATAGGTGAAAATCTTTATTATAAAACAATTAATACTAATATTCAACCGGTAAAAACTTCTGAAAAAAATTTTCAAACATATATCTGGAAATTAAACAATATTCCAGCAATGTCGGCGGAAGAAGCACAACAGGGAAACAATGAACTTTATCCCCGCCTTATCTTTTCAACATCCGATGACCGGAATAAAATTTACGAATCAATAGCGGCGCAAGAGGCATTTAAATATGTCATTTCGGAAAAACTGAAAAAAGAATTAGATATAATCCTGCCGGGAAATAGCGGAAAACTTAACAATGCACTTAAGTTACAAGAAAAAGTCGTGAACGATATCCGTCTATACCCGATCCCACACAGATTAATCGGATATAAATGCAGAACCCCGGAACAAATCTGGAATGACAATGGTGGAACCGGTCTCGAAAAAACAGTTCTTCTTGTTGCTTTTCTGAAAGCTGCCGGCATTGAGGCTGAGCCGATTACGATTATCCGTACATCCTTTTTTAATGATAAACTGGGAACAGTTGCCGATATTGAAGATTTTGCGGTTAAAGTTGATTTTAAAGAAGAGGGGACGATGTATTTGTCTGCAACAAACCGTAATAACCAAAACCTGGCCTTATCTATGCCAGGCCGGACCTTGGTTTCTTTAAAATCCGATGGAAAAACAACCTATTCAACTACAGGAAACCCGACGCAAAACGTAACAATTCAAGGCCGATTTATTTGTTCTTCGGATCCCAAAATGACCGGAGAGGTAACTGTAAGTCTAAGCGGGTCAAGTAATCCATTTTTGGGATTGCAAAGAGACAAAAATAAAATTAAGAATGGGATCTCGGGTGGAATTTCTTCGGGCGACATCAAAGATGTACAAGTTACCGATTTTAATACCAACAAGTCATTCCAAACTTTCGTTATTTTGGCTGACAAACCGTTTAAAAAAGACACCCTCCTTTATTTTTTCACTATTCCGTCTTTTAGCGGTGGTGTTGACACCTGGAATATTAAAACACTTACCTCAAAACGTGAAACCGCCTATGAGTTACCTGCCCAGGCTGAAGAGAAATATAATTTTGAAATCTCTCTACCCGACGGTCTTGTTGTTTTATCTCCTAAAACGAATATTAATATTGCAAACAAAGCCGGATATTTCGTATTTGAAATTATACCATCAAATAGAAAACTAATAATTAAAAGAGAAATGCAATTAAGGAAAAGAATTATCGATCCAGGAATTTATCAGGATTTTAAAAAGATCTTTGATGCCTGGAATAATCCAAGAAACAGGGAAATCATTTTTAAAACTAATAAATAAAAACCACTCATCCTAAATCAATGGGTAATTATTCGTCCCAACTTTTTATAGACCTCGGTACTTGTCTTTTTTAACTTTTGCCATTGCTTTAAAAGTTCTTTTTCTTCATCAGGAGAATTCTTTTGATGCAGCCGCTTACGGTCGTTTTCCTCTAACATTTTATTAATTTTCCGGGCCTTGAAAGAAAGAAGACTATGTTCAATGTGCAAACGCAAACGCATTTCTTCTGTTTCTACCAAAATATTATTTTTTGCCCAATTCTGACTTAATTCATAGGGTGTAAATATAGATCAATCGTGGAACGGGAAATATCAGGATTCTGCTTAGAAAGAAAATAATTTCTATCGGGAACAGTATCTTCTTTAAGGCTATTCGCATAAATTTCAAAAATCTGTTTGTAAATGTCGTTTTCAAAAGTCAACTCATCCCGGAGAATATCATGAACGACAAAATCGGCCACTATAACAGGCACTTCCTCTTTGTCTTTTGGATTATGTTTTATGTGAATTATGTCCTGGCCATATAAAAGCAGAATTCTTATAATTTCACCCTCCTGATATTCGGCTAAATCGAAATCAACATCCAATTTTGTTTTAGAGACAGAAAGGTCTTGGACATAATCCTTAGCAATAGCTTCAGCGACGGAAGTATTCTTAAGTACTTTTTTACGCAAAAGACGATTCAACTCATTCATCAGAATATTTTCAGAAACAGCCATCAGCACCGAACACTCTTTAACATAAAGAGAACGGGAAATTCCATCAGGAATCAAAGAAATTGAAAGAACAATCTCTTTGATAAGAGCGGCTTTTTTGATAGGATCAGAATGAACTTCCCCAAGTAATAATTTTGTTTTAAATAATATAAAATTGACTGCATTTTTTTGGATAAAATCCTGAACCTCATCAGGTCGATGCTTTTGTGAATATGAATCCGGGTCTTCACCGTCAGGAAATAAAACAATCCTAACATTCATTCCTTGTTCCAGAATCATATCGACACCCCGGAAAGAAGCCTTAATGCCGGCAGAATCTCCATCAAAAAGAATGGTAATATTTGAAGTGTATCGTTGAATCATTCTCACCTGTTCCGTTGTGAGCGAAGTTCCGGATGAAGCAACCACATTTTCTATTCCAGATTGGTAAATAGAAATTACATCCGTATAGCCCTCAACCAGGTAGCAGTTATCTTTTGAAATAATGGAATTTTTTGCGAAGAAAATTCCATAAAGAGTTTTACTTTTATTATAAATATCTGATTCGGGTGAATTTATATATTTTGGCTGATTTTTGTCGTGACCGAGAATGCGCCCACCAAAGCCTATAACCCGGCCCGAAGCACTGTGGACAGGAAAAATTATTCTTGAATGAAACCGGTCATAAATACGGGAATCTCTTTCAATGGAAAGGCCGGTTTTCATTAAGAACTCTTTTTTATATCCATTTTCAAGGGCAAATTCAGTAAATGAATCCCATTTTTCGGGACTGTACCCGAGTTGAAACTTTTTTACCAGATCTACGCGAATATTGCGTTCTCTCAAATAGGTAAGTCCGACAGCCTTCCCCTCTTCGGTTTAAAAGAGGATACGGGAAAAATATTGTTGAGCAAACAGATTAAGATTGAAAAGACTTTCTTTTTCACTGAGTTCCTGAATCTGTTCAGGCGTTTGAATTTCCTCTTCAATTTCAATATTATATTTCCGGGCAAGGTGGTGCAGGGCCTCGGGGTAAGAATAATGTTCGTGTTCTATCAAAAAGTTTACCGAATTGCCAGCCTTCCCACATCCGAAACATTTATAAATTCCTTTAACAGGTGAAACCGTAAAAGAAGGGGTTTTTTCGTTATGAAAGGGACAAAGACCTATTAAATTAACACCCCTCCGGCGCAAGGTCACAAAATCTCCAATGACCTCCTCAATCCTGGCGGCGCTGATAATGTTATCGATAGTTTCGCGAGAAATCACAATGATGTAATACCAAATAGCTAAAGTACTAAATTAGCTTGAGAGAAAGTTGTAATTTTATCCCCAACTGACAACATGCTTTTGAAACTTCTAAAGCCAATCCGGATAATTTTCTCACTAATTTTCTTTTTTCTTATTTTGCTTCTTTTTGTTGACTTCTGGATCATTTTTTCTGCAACAACCATTCAATCGATTTTATTTTTTCAATTTGTACCCTCTTTATTGAACTTTATTGATCTTTCCACCCTTGCTTTC
>Ga0172375_10005561_pt1 | contig 18119 bp, 26 predicted proteins | sample LakKiv1m_FD_114537 | JGI IMG/M metagenome (GOLD analysis project Ga0172375, IMG submission 114537) | Freshwater microbial communities from Kabuno Bay, South-Kivu, Congo - kab_092012_11.1m | ecosystem: Environmental > Aquatic > Freshwater > Lake | place: Democratic Republic of the Congo...
CTGTCAGCCGCGTATAAAAAGACGTCTATAAACGCAAATAAACATGCTGGGGGTAGCTCTCACTTAAATCCCGTATGAGTATTCACAACAAAAATAAGCACCACCAAGTTCTTGACACAGACGTCAGTCTTGCGGTATTTGACAAATATCGCGTTTTAGTGTAACATATTGCTTCGTTGTATTGCCATATTTTATGTTCCTATGTTGTGAATCGAAATAGTAGCTTCGTAGGATTTTGTTATTAAGGGATAGATTATAAGCTTTCGCTGTGTAAATGATTGGCGGGTCCGCCAAATGCTAAAGCATTTGGCGAGACCTCGCCATAATTTTACGCAGTAAAATTATGGCGGGGTAGCTCAGTCTGGCAGAGCAGTCGGCTCATACCCGGCGTGTCACTGGTTCAAATCCAGTCCCCGCTACCAGTTTCGGGTGAAGGTTCTCCCGCCAACACTTTCGCAGGCTAGATAGGGAAGGCGAAAGTAGGCGGGATCCCGCCCAGCCGAGTAGAGTTTAACTGTTGGGCTGTTGGCGGGAAAATCCCACCCCCGCTACCAAATTTTTGACTTAAAAAAATTTGGTACTGAGGAATACGGGAATTGCGACGTATAAGAGCAATTCCCATTGACGAAGTGCCTAAACACAAAAAAGGAATTCAGAAATGAATTCCTTTTTTGTTGCATGAGGCAAACGCCTGCGCATTCTAAAAAACCGCATTGACCTTTTCGCGCAAAATGTATACAATCATATTATCAGTTCATTCAATCGGTCATAAAAAGGAGGGGTTATGGGCAGGCGGATTCTTTTTGCGGTTGTGATCTCGGTCTTAACCTTGTCGGCAGCTTATGCTATTGCCGAAGAGAAAGTAGACAATAACGCAATCAGCAATGTAGAAGCGCAGAACAGGATAACCTGCATCAAAAACCTTGTTATGCTCACTACGGCAAAAGAGATAATCTGTGTGAATGAAAATCTGGGGCCGGGGGCGGATGTCACTATGGCTGAGATAGTCAATCCCACTCTCCTTACAGAGGAACCCATTTGTCCGTCGGGTGGGAAGTACACTTTAAACGGCTGCGGCGAAACACCTACATGCTCGATACCGGGCCACGAAATTTAGACTATTCCCATGAAACATATCCAGCTCATCTCCAACGTTAGAAATACTGCCAGGCGTTACCAAATGATAGCTCCGAACGACTCCGTGTTGGTGTGCGTATCAGGCGGGCCGGATTCGGTTTTTTTATTAAAAGCTCTGCTATATTTAAAAAAGGAATTCAATCTGTCTTTATCCGTTGCCCATCTTGATCACGGACTGAGAGGGGTTGAGTCAAGAGGCGACGCGCAGTTTGTCAGAAAACTCGCAAAAGAGCATAATTTGCCGTTTTATCTTAAAAATATTAGGCTAAAAAGATGTAAGGGCCTGTCTACTGAAGAGGCTGCGAGGGCTGTGAGATACGAGTTTTTCAGATACGCGTCAAAAAAGGCAGGCGCTTCCAAAATAGCCACGGCTCACAACACGGACGATCAGGCCGAGACTGTTTTAATGAGGATAATCAAAGGTACGTCTTTAAACGGTTTGGCAGGTATCCCTCCCGTAAGGGAAGAAGGCGCATCCGCGTATATCAGGCCGCTTTTTGAGACGGAAAAGAAAGATATTTTGAAGTTCCTTTCGGATAATAAAATTGCGTACAGGATAGACCGGACCAATAAAGAAAATATTTATTTCAGGAACGTTATAAGGAATGAAGTGCTGCCGTATCTTGAACGGTTCAATCCCAGGATCAGGCAGGCGCTTTGCGGTTTGGGCGAAAATATCGCCGAGGCCAAAGCTTTTTTGGATGAGTCCAAATTTCTTCGGAGAAGCGGCATATCGTCCGGCAATGACGGACAAGGATTGGACATTAAACATCTTATTACATACCCGTCAGCTTTACGCAAAGAAATACTTAAAGATACTCTTTTGTTATGCGGCGTTCATATGAAAAAGCTTACAAGCATTCATTGGAAAGAAATAACCCGGCTTATAGAATCTATGCCCAATAATAAAACACTCCAGCTTCCGGGCAAAGTAGAGGTTAAAAAAATCGGTAACAGACTGTATTTTTACGGCAGCTCCACTGATTGATTTAACTATTGAATATTTTCTTTTTTTTTGATACACTTCATACTCTGGAAGGAGTAACTTAATGGATAATAAAGAGCAGAAAAAACCTACCGGTCCCGTTCGAAAAGAAGAAGGCGGAAAAAACTTTATTCTCGTTTTTCTTATCATCTTGGGGCTAATATATTTTATGCAATGGGGTACCGCAGTAATGGAACCTGTTAAAGAACTGTCTTACGGGGCATACTTTGAGATGCTTAAAACCAGTGCTCCAAATCAGACAGTGCTTTCCGCGATAATGACCGAAGACAGGATCAACGGCAAACTAAAGGATGGTTCGAGGTATCTTGTGCATGTGCCTTTGCAGGACCAGGAACTTATGAAGGAGCTGAGGACAAATGTACCGGATTTTCGCATAGAGCCCCCGAAAACTTTTATGGCTAACCTGTTCTGGGCCATCCTGGGGCCGGTTGTTTTGGCCATACTTTTCTGGATGCTCATGTATAGAGGAGCTGGCGGCGGCGGAGGCGGGAAGGTGCTGTCGTTCGGGAAGTCGCGCGCAAGATTCGCTTCGGATGAGTATCTTAAAGTTACATTCAACGACGTGGCTGGTGTGGACGAAGCCAAAGAAGAATTAAAAGAAGTAATCGAGTTTTTAAAGGACCCTAAAAGGTTTCAAAGGCTCGGCGGTAAAATGCCGAAAGGCATCCTTGTAATGGGTCCTCCCGGATGCGGCAAAACCCTGCTTGCAAAAGCTGTTGCAGGAGAGGCGGGAGTGCCGTTTCTTTCGATCTCAGGGTCGGATTTTGTAGAAATGTTCGTCGGAGTCGGTGCGTCCAGAGTAAGAGACCTATTCGATCAGGCAAAGCGGTCTGTAAAGGCAACGAAGAAAGGCTGTATAATATTCCTGGATGAAATAGATGCCGTAGGACGGCAGAGATTTGCGGGGATAGGAGGCGGCCATGACGAAAGAGAACAGACCCTTAACGCTTTGCTGGTAGAAATGGACGGATTTGATACTCAGGAAGGGGTTGTACTCATCGCAGCGACTAATAGGCCTGACGTCCTTGATCCGGCGCTTTTAAGGCCGGGCAGATTCGACAGGCAGATAGTTGTAGACAGGCCGGATATTAAAGGCCGAATAGATATTTTGAACGTACACCTCAAAAAAATAAAACTGGCTAACGACGCAAATGTCGACAGGCTCGCGCAGCAGACTCCGGGTTTTTCAGGCGCAGACCTGGCGAACCTGGTCAATGAGGCAGCAATACTTGCGGCCAGAAGAAATAAAGAGGCCGTTACGATGCTTGAATTGGAAGAATCTATTGAACGGGTGATGGCTGGTCCTCAGAGAAAGTCACGCATTATCAGCAAAGAGGATAAGAAAGTCACCGCTTATCATGAGGCGGGCCACGCAATACTATCTTTGCTTGTAAAACACGCTGATCCTATGCATAAGGTCAGCATTATTCCGAGAGGACTTGCTCTGGGGTATACTTTGATGCCGCCTGAAAAAGACAGGCATCTTTACAGTAAATCGCAGCTGCTCGCAATGATCAGCGTATCTCTGGGCGGGCATGCCGCGGAGTTTTTAGTGTTCGGTGAAATTTCCACAGGCGCGCATGACGACCTAAATAAAGTTGCGGGTATCGCAAGGTCTATGGTCACGCAATACGGCATGAGCGAGGATCTGGGGCATCTTACGTACGGCAAAAAACATGAGCAGATCTTTTTGGGAAGGGATATTGTCGAAGAGAAAAACTACAGCGAAGAGACTGCAAAAGCTATTGATAAAGAAGTGAGAAAGATCGTGGACGAATGTTATGCGCTTGCCAAGTCTACTCTCGGCGGAGCGAGAGACAAACTTGATGTGCTCGCCGAGATGCTGCTTGAAAAAGAAGTACTGGACGACGCTGCGGTTAAAAATATTCTTGGTATTGAAATTCCCGCGGTAAATCCTGCTCCGGCGCAGGGTATGTCCGGGATATAACCGGTGCTACCGGCGATGAAAGATTTAGAGTTTTCAAAAAAAACTTATATAATGGGCGTGATCAATGTTACTCCCGATTCTTTTTACGACGGCGGGAAATATCTGACGGTAAATGCCGCAGTCAGACACGCCGAAGATCTTTATAAGAACGGCGCCGATATTTTAGATATCGGAGGACAATCCACCCGGCCCGGGGCGCGTCAGGTTCCCGAAGCGGAAGAGGCAGCGCGTGTTTTTCCCGTGCTGAGAAAAATTATAAAACGTATACCGTGCGCGGTCTCGATAGACACATTTTATCATAGCATAGCGGATCGGGCGCTGGATATGGGTGCGCGGATGATAAATGATATTACGGCTCTTAACGGAGATACTGAAATGGCGCGTGTGATAGCCCGGCACGACGCATGGATCGTCCTGATGCATATGAAGGGTACACCGCGTACCATGCAGAAAAGGCCGGTATATAAAAATGTAGTCTCCGAAATCACCGATTATTTGAAAAATGCTGTTAAGAAAGCTGTAAAGGCAGGGATATCCCCGGAAAAGATTATTATTGATCCCGGAATAGGGTTCGGAAAAACAGCTGCGCACAATATTGAAATACTGAAAAATTTAAAGGTTTTAAAGGCTCTGAAAAAACCGCTGCTTGTAGGCTTGTCCAATAAAGCTTTTATCGGGCATATTACAGGCAGAGGAGTATCGGACAGGGCATTTGGGACCGCGGCAGCTTGCGCTTTAGCCGCAGCCGGCGGTGCGGATATACTTCGAATACACGATGTAGCCGGCATGTCTGACGCGGTTAAAATAGCGGATGCGGTTTATCCGGAAAAAGGTATCGGCAAATGATTGAATTATTGAATTCTATTTCATGGTGGCGCTATGTTCCAGAGATAATTATTTTGTGGTATTTCTATTATCTCTTGCTAGTATTCATTCAGGGGACGCGCGCTATACAAGTTCTAAAAGGCCTTCTTATACTCGCGATAATATTTGTCCTGTCAGTTCTGCTCCGGCTTAACGTAATGAACTGGATCATGGCGAAACTATTCACTATATCGGTGGTCGCGTTCTTTGTTATTTTCCAGCCTGAACTGAGAAGGGGACTGGCCCGTATCGGAGAACTCGGCATATTCTATAAAGAAGACGAAACGCTGGACGAGATAGCTAATGCGGCCTTATTACTTTCCAAAAAAAACATCGGGGCTATCATAGCCATAGAGAGAGAAATCGGCCTAAAACCGTATATAGAAAGCGGGGTCGTAATAGACAGCCATTTGAGCGGTGAGATCATTAATACTATATTTGCACCTAATACGCCGCTTCATGACGGAGGAGTGGTCATCCAGGGATCCAGGATAATCGCCGCAGGGTGCCTTTTTCCTTTAAGCCAGAATCCTCACATTCCCAAGACTATGGGTACCAGGCATAGGGCAGCGTTAGGGTTAAGCGAGGAAACTGACGCAATTGTTCTAGTTGTAAGCGAGGAAACAGGGACTGTTTCAATAGCTTCCGGCGGAAAAATCGTGCGGCACTCTGAAGGAGAAGACCTTGCTAAAATGCTGGAAAACACCTACAGACCCAAGAAGAAAAAATGGCGCGGATTGGATCTTCTGGCAAAAGCAAATCTTGCAAAACAAAACAACAAAAAAAAGGCGCAATGAAGTTATTTAAATTCTTTACAAATAATATTTTTGTCAAGCTTGTGGCTCTTTTTCTGGCCGGTGTGACCTGGTTTCTGGTGACTAATGAGATCAAAAAAGAAACAGTGATGAGCGCAAAGCCGGATGTTGAGGTGCTGCCGTCATATGGTAAAATGAAATCTAAAAAAGTATTTGTTAAGCCCATTCTTATAGGCGCGCCTCCGGAAGGATATGATATCGACAGGGCTGCTGTGCAGACTGATCCCGAATCGTTTGTTATAGCTGCCCCAGAGTTGATATTCAAGACGCTGGAAAGTGTGGACACGGAACCTATCGACATAAGCAAGCTTAAAAAGACGATCATATACGAAGCCAGCATAGCGCCGATAGCTCCCAGTGTCAACGTGCAGGACCTGACGGTAAAAGTAACAATCCCTATCCGAAAGATCGAAGAGATAGTTCCTCCTGCCGGACAGGCAGCGCAGCCGGAAAATAAATAATCATGGTTAAATTGGGCGTAAATATCGATCATGTCGCAACGTTAAGGCAGGCGAGAAAAGGTGTATATCCCGACCCTATCCAAGCAGCGGCTATCTGCGAAAATGCGGGCTGCCATTCGATTGTCTGTCATTTACGGGAAGACAGACGGCATATTAACGACTCTGACGTTAGGCGCCTGAGGCAGAGCATTAAGACCAGAATGAACCTTGAAATGTCTTTAGCCGCGGAAATCGTAGATATCGCATGTTCAACAAAACCGGATATGGTGACTCTTGTACCGGAGAAGAGAAAAGAATTAACAACAGAGGGCGGCCTTAACTTAATAGGCGAGAAGAAGAGACTGAAAAAATCTCTGCCGCTTTTTAAAAATAACGGTATAGAAGTAAGTGTTTTTATTGACCCTGATATAGATGTTATCAAGGCGAGTGCTGACCTCGGGGTAAAGATCATTGAGCTGCATACGGGTGAGTATGCCAATGCCGTTAGCGGCGCCTTGGTAACAAGAGAACTTATTCGTTTAAGAAAAGCAGCGGATTACGCGTTGAAACTGGGGATGACGGTGAACGCGGGCCACGGCCTTAATTATGAAAATACTGTTAATATAGCCGGTATAAACGGAATGAATGAACTTAACATAGGGCATTCCATTATCTCATACGCAGTTATTTACGGCCTTGAAAAAGCCGTAAGAGACATGCTGAGGTTTCTCCTATGATATTAGGAACAGGTATAGATATAGTCGAGATCGGGAGATTTAAAATTGCCGTAAAAAAATGGGGCAGGAATTTCCTCGGTAAAATATTCACCGAGAATGAAATAGGCTACTCAAAAAAGAGGCGGTTTGAAAGCCAGCACCTGTCTGCGCGGTTTGCGACCAAAGAAGCGGTGTTCAAGTCGTTTGGCCAGGACAAGGGTAGCATACGCAAATGGACGGATATAGAGATCGTGAACGATAAGAACGGTAAACCCGGTGTGATCCTCCATGGAAGCGCTAAAAAACTCGCGAAAAAATTCGGAGTGGGAGCTGTCATCGTGAGCATGTCCCATTCTCATAAATACGCAGTTGCCAGCGCTATACTTGTGACCGAAAGGGGAAAATAGGTATGGTAAAAAAGCATATGGAAAAAATTCCTAAACGAAGCGCTGATTCGAATAAAGGCGATTACGGGCATGTCCTTGTTGTAGCCGGTTCGCGAGGAATGACAGGCGCTGCTTATTTTACGGGCCAGGCGGCTCTTTTATCAGGCAGCGGACTTGTAACAACAGCTATCCCCGAAAGCCAATATGAGATAATGGCTGTCAAATTTATTGAAGTTATGACTCTGCCGGTAGCCGATACAAAAGATGGTGCAATGAGTGCCAAGGCCGAGGATAAAATTTTAGAGTTCAGTGAAAAATCAGATGTTGTTGCGATCGGGCCCGGCATGTCCAGGAATGAGGAAACGGCAAAGCTTATCAGGAGTCTGTTAAAAAATATTAAAAAACCCGTTGTGCTTGATGCTGACGGAATAAACGCGCTTGAACACCATCAGGAAGCGCTGAAGAACAGAAAAGCCATGACAATACTTACCCCGCATCCGGGGGAAATGGCAAGACTGATAAAAAAGGACGCTTCTTACGTACAAAAAGCGAGAGAAAATATTGCAAAATCTTTTGCTTTACAGTATAATTGTGTGCTAATCTTAAAAGGACATAGAACCGTTGTTTCAAATTCACAGGGAGATTTATACATCAACGAAACCGGTAACTCGGGTATGAGTACTGCCGGAGTAGGGGATGTATTGACCGGAGTTGTTGCTTCACTTGTCGGGCAAGGGATAGATCCCTATAGCGCTGCCTGTGCGGGCGTATACCTCCACGGAAGAGCGGGGGATATCGCGGCAGCAGAGCGCGGACAGTTTGGTATGATCGCAACAGATGTTCTTTGGAATCTGCCGCGTGTATTTAGGGAGAACATATAATAGGCTGCTGCTGGGGTAGCTCAATTGGTAGAGCCCGCGCTTTGTAAGCGCGCTGTTGAAGGTTCAAGTCCTTTCCCCAGCTCCAGTATGAGGTTGGAGGTTTCCCGCCTACTGCTCGGCAGTTTAACGCGGTTCGGCTGGGCGGGACCCCGCCCAGTGCGAGATGAGTTAGACGGAGGCACTGTAGGCGGGGCAAGTCCTCTCCTCGGCTCCAAATTCGCCGAAGGCGAATTTGATCCTGAGAATGCGACCATCAGAAGCATTCGAAGGACCAGGATAGAAGACCAAGGCGAAGTTGTATAAATATTTGACAGTTTAAAGTATTAAGGTCCTTCGGCAGTGATTAATCCTTCCATAGGTCGGATTAATAACACTGCCTCAGGATCAAATTTTGCTTCGCAAAATTTGGTGAGGTGCCGGAGCAGCCAATCGGACCAGACTGTAAATCTGGCGGCGCAAGCCTACGAAGGTGCGAATCCTTCCCTCACCACCAACTTGACTCGGGTTGCACAGGCGACCCGTTGAAAATAAACGAGTTATATGAGGTTGAAGTATTAGAGTTTAAGTAACAGGAGCGGCAATATGAGGAAGGCACTGGTTGAGTATGACCAGTGCCTTCTTATTTAGGGGGGGGGGCAAGGTATGACACGGCGAAAAATAAATTGGGTTTTAATAGTTAGCCTTTTGGGCGTTCTTTCAGCATGGGCCATATGGGTCTTGAACGGCAATGCGAAAAAAGGACAAGCTATAGACAAACTTCAAGTGAGTGGGAATAGTCAGGTTGCACAGGCGGAGGGTAATGGTAAGGTAACTCAGGTTGGGACTATGAATGGAGATATGAATTTTTATGAACGTCCAACCATTATTCAACCAGACGCAGAAAAGGTGCGAACCTTAGAAAAGAAAATCGAAGAACTTACAAGTTATAAAGGGGCGTTTCCTGATAGGCCTAAGCTAATCGTTCCCCCTCCAAAAGTAGATTTAATATTTTATACAGAACAGGCTGTTCCTGACGGTCTGGCTAAGGGGCGGTTTGAAGTGGTATTCTTAAATATAGGCGGAGTTGATGCAAAAAATGTAAGAACTAAATGGACTATATTCGACAATGATAGAGCAATAATGGGCCTAAATGAGTGGCTTGAATTGGTAAAACAACCTCCGATGATAATTGATAGTATTCATACTGGTGATGCAAAAGGTTTAACGTATATTCCTGATATGGGCCAATGGGGAAAAGGAAAAATAAGGTTTGCGGTCGATTTTACATATGCTAATGCGAAGACCGGAGAAGAATACGCAGACCGATATAGTGGGTCTGTCTTATATGAAAACCCTCGTGACGACAAAGCAAGGGAATTTATTTTTTCCAAGGCAATTGAATAGAAGGATAAAATAGGTGCGGAGATTGGAAAATTATCATCATTCTATAACACGATACTTATACCATGAATTCGAGAAGAGTTCGATGGTATACCTGCGGGCGGGGTTAGAGATATTTCATAACGCAAGGAAATCATTGGACTCAAACACTCAGCCGTCGATTGGCAATTTGGGAATTGCCATTGAATTGATGCTAAAGACTCTGATAGTGAAGCATAATCCTGTACTTCTTTTTGTGGGGTTACCCGATGAGGTTCAAGTATTGTTTTCATGTCCCGAATCCTTGCCAAAAGATTTCAACTGGAGGCCGTTTGATATTGACCTTCGCTCGTTTAAGTATAAAACCAAAGAGTTAGACGAGTGTATCTCTTTGTTTTATGTTCTATTTCCACAACATAAGCAGGAACTACATGCGTATTTCAGGTTATTGTCATCTTGCAGGAACGCAAGCGTTCATTCTGTGTTACCGTCATTCCAAAGGTATGAGCTTGAAAGATTGGGATACTTGGCATTGCGTGTGCTTATAATACTGCAAACCACAAAAAACATTTCTGAGTATGCATACTTTACTAAAAAAGAAGATAAAAAGTTTTTATTGGAGTTTAAGAATGAGCGTATAGAAAGGGTCAAGAAAATAATTGACCAAGCGAAAGAAAAATCGAAGCACATAGATACGGGAAGGTCATCATCGAGCATTGATGGTTGGGAGTTTTATGTAACTGACTGCCCGATTTGCGGCTCCGAAGGTGTTTTGTCTGGGTATACAGAAGTACATGTAGAAGGTCATGATGAAGACCCCGATGTTAGCCTTGATTTTTTTGCGGACAGTTTTGAGTGTGCGGATTGTGGACTTAAATTAGAGGATGCTGATGAATTGAAGCTTGCAGGAATAGATTTGTTTTATGACAGGTCATCCGAGTTGGATAAATGGGATGCAGAACAGTATGAGCCAGATGGCGATTATATGTGAAATATTCTCAGTGAACTTTGTTGAAAGGAAAAAATAATGGGCGATATACTAAGGTTAGTGCTTGGAGGGATAGTAGGTTTTCTGGGGGTTGTTTTCCTTAGCATAAAATCTGATATTTTACCGGCCATACTTCCTTCTCTCGAAATGATTCCCATAACTTGCTATATAAAAATGATAGTAGCACTTACGGTTTTGGTGGTTTTATTGGTTGTCCTTATCGCATGGCTTTTTTTGAGGATACATGCCAAAGTGCCGATTTCTGGGAAGGGTAAGTTTTGTGGCATTTCATATGACTATCGTCTTAACAGTGAGCAGTATTATAAAACAAGGGATGTGACTGTATACCTTAGCTGGCTGTGCCCTAGGCACGGAACTGTGTTACAAAAAAACTATGAGACTGTGAAGGGGGATTCCGTTCAGACGTTATACTGTAACGAGTGTAAGAGATATTATCCAATCGTGATGAGGGGAAGCCGTATGACTCCCGATGAAGCATGTGACAGGATATCTAATACAAAAATATTTCCGAAAATAAGTCTGGCGGCAAGTGATAAATAAAGGCGTAATTTAATGAAAGAGATTTTGCCTGAGATAATTTACCAGTTTCTTGTGCTTAAGATATTAAACGCTCATGGCGGGCGAGCGGAAACTGCCAGAGTCATGGATATTATCTGGCGAGATTATCGAAGCGTTCTATCAAAAAAAGACATCATGGATTACGAGAAGAGCAAAGAAGCAAGATGGCAAAACAATGTCCGCTTTGCACGACAACACTTGGTTGAGAGTGGCTGTCTTGCCAATAACTCTCGGCGTGGTTTATGGGAAATTACAGAACAGGGGCGTCAACAATATGCTAAGTGGGCCGATGAGATACGGGGAAAACGTGATTAAAGGCATTCGTTTAACAGTTTTGTTAGCGGGTGTCTTATTGAGCTGTTGTTCGATATCCATGGCATCTCAAAAGGTGAAGGCTGTTGTCTCTCCTATAGATAGTTACAGCACTCAAAGAGGCAAGGACTTGGCTACGAAGTATAATGGCAAACTGGAAAGTATTTACAACTTAGTAAAAGCTAAATATAAATCGTCCGAGTTTTCGTTTGTTCCTAAGGACGGCTTATCTTTTTGCAAGGGTATACCTGATGACGGTAAGGCATATGTATCCCTTGGGGGTGGGCTTAATAAAATGGTTTTTAATACATCCCAGACAGATTTTAACAAACGAGTGTCTGCTTCGTTCGGTAAATATGGCAGGACTTTACTGGAACAGGTAATGAGTCAGGCAGAGATGTTCGATAGTAACGATGTTGATGGTGTCTGTCTTAGGATTGGATGGGTAGCCAAAGGAATATCGGAAGGGGTTGTTATATATACAGCCACACAAGTTTGCCGAGAATTTGTGAGCTCAAAGATTTCTGCACAGGAATTTTTTAATAAAGGCACAACTTATGGCGTGCAGGGCAATAATGGGATGAAAAAGATAGAAGTTGTCTATCAAGAGGAGTCCATTTATCTAACAGGTAAAGAATTGAAGGACGCAGTTACGCTTTATTTTAACAATCCAAACAATGATATATTTGTTCTTATCGAACCTATTGAAGATAATGGTTGGCTTAACCCTACGATTCATTATCAGTGCACGACGGGCAATAACAACGTATCTTTCGAAACACAAACCCCCATAGGATTTAGGCTGCCATGTGGCGTAATGTTGACAGACCTTAAAAAGAAATTCAACGACTTCTCGCCAACAGAAAAATCACAGGCAGTAATAATGATGCAAATGCGAATGCCTACTATGGTAATTGTGTGTCAAAGCCAAAGCGAAACAGGAATTCAAGGAAAGGCATATTTTAACGGTAAAGAGCTGGCGTCTTCAATTGCAAATATCCCGTATGGCGTCGTTTCTTTATCCGTTGAAATACCAATCGCAGAAGTTCTCAAGAATGATGACGTGAGCCATATTTAGGATTGTTTTGTACCACAATGGTAAGGGATTGTAGAGAAATCCATTGAGTTATAAAGTGGCTTGATAGTCAACGGGTACAGCATGTAAACGGTGGGAGGAACGCTTGTGGGTGAATACACTAATATAATTTGTTACTTAGACATTTTAGGTTTTAGGAAAAAAATATTAAAATATGGAATTGGCGAGAAAATAAATATTTATGACAATATAATTAGTCGATTTCAAAAAGCGGTTTTAAGGACTGTCTATATGGCGTGGTTTTCTGATACGATTATCTTATATACAGAAAATCTCAATAGAGATAAAGACGTGAAAATAGTCAGATTAATCGAATCTGCGAAAGCGTTATTCAGAGAGGCTATTGAGCTTAGGTATCCAGTGAGAGGTTCCATTGAAATCGGTACGTTTTACCATGAAAAGAAAAAGCAAGCATATCTAGGAAAAGCCTTAATTGATGCCTATGAGTTTGCTAACAATCACGAGTGGGCCGGTATTACATGCACATCGAATGTTAATCGATATATTGACAGCAATCAGGAAAGGCTTAAGAATTTGGTTAGAAAATATGCTGTGCCAGCTAAAAGAGGTAAGGTTGAGGAATTCAATGTTATTAATTGGTGTGCTGGAATGAGTCGGGATAAAGTCGAAGGTGCATTTAAAATTCCAGATGAAGATATGGAATGGGATGTTCAAAGGAAAATGAATAATACGGTTAAATATTTTGATGACGTAACACGGGATTGCAGTATAGGTAATGTGTGACTTTGTGCTGGAACGACATGCGTTAGTGCTATACTGATTGAATTATAAAGGGCGTAAATTAAAGTTCTTCCAAAATGACAATAGCGTTAGAATTCTAATAGTTTTGCAGGACTTGTTTTCAAGACTTTAGCAATCTTTTCAATGGTATCAATTTTTAAGGCAGGCGGATTTTTCCCTTCAATTTTCTGCAGATATTTATAATCAATGTCGGCCAATTCAGCAAGCTTCTCCTGCGTATAGCCGCGTTTGAGGCGTAATTTTCTAATATTCTTTCCAAGAAGCAATTTTATATTTGTTCCCATAACACCGTATTATCCTACGGTTTATTAAATCTTGACACCTAACTGCGCTAAGGTGTATATTGAATTCAGATTTTCAGAGGTATTAACTGTTAAGCGATTAAGCGTTGAAAGGGCAAAAAATGGGATTCCAAGCAGGAACTGGTGAGACAAAGAAATCAAGCAAATATGCCTATGTCGTTGTTTTATTTTTGATTCTGTTATATTTTACGATGGCAGGATTTAAAGCTGATGTCGGGGCTCTAATATCCCCTCCGTTTATTGGTCGAATGCTTGGAAGAATTACAGGGACATTCGCAAGTGGGCTAATCTGTGTATACCCATATCTCATTATGAGAAGGATATTCTTGAAAATAGGGTTTCCGAGTAAGGCAGAATTGATAGGGCTGATTTTGTTTTCGATGATTATAATAACTGCGGTAAAAAATATTCCGAAGTAGTTATGGCATATGATGACTTGTGGTGTAAGTAGCATGCGACGAATTTATTAGAGGACTTCGAAGAGAAGGTATGTTTTGGTTAATTGTTATTATCATTGGGCTAATCTGGCTTGCAATAATATTTCCACCGCTTTGGATTGTATATATTATTGCCTTCGCATATGCTAAGCTCAACGATATGTTTTGACCGTTAACCAATAAGTGATATACTACGTTAAGCGGTAATTTAAAATGGTTACTTGCTCCGCTATAAAAATGTGCTAAAGCACCGAGAGTAATATGTGATACCCGTGCTTTGGCATGGGTTTTTTATTTAAAATCAAGGAGGCAAAATGAACAAATCAAAGAAATCAAGAAGTGTGTCAAAACAGGTAGCTCCGGATTGGCAGAAAAGAGGGAAAATTATCTCAAGGGATATGACGCCGGAGGAACTGCGAAATATGAAACCTGTTGTTTTTGTGCCGTTTCAGAATCAGACGGAACAGCCCGTGATAAAGACGCCTGATGATGCAAAGACAACTGTGGACAAAAAAAGTAGGAGGGTGGATAATAAAAGCTAATAGAGAAAGTGCGTTATGACAATGTGAGGGAGAAGTGGCGAATAAAAGTTTGCAGGATTGTTTGGGTAGAGACAAAGATATCCTAAAAATCAAATGGGAATTTCTACGAAGAAGCCCAAAATATATCAATGACTATAATCGATATATTATTGACAAAGACAAATTGAAGGTCGATGAAAGGAACGATTTCGAAAATGTCTTGGGACAGGTCTTTGACCGGTTTAGGGAAAAATATGGGGTATCATTTCCTCTGCCGCCATCGCTCTCTTACGTGGATTTTATTAAATCACATTGCAAACGGCCGTCCAATAGCGAATTATCTGCCTTGATGGGCAAGTTTCATTTTCTTGCAGAGGCGGAGTTTAGTAAGGGGGCTTACTGTTGGTCTGGAAAGTCAAAAAATGAGCTCAGCGGAAGCCCTCTGATAGAAATCACTGTTGACCTTGACTCGCACTTACAAAGGATTATGTGTGAAGTCGAGAAAATCGTTAAGGAGCGACTTGAGCTTAGAAGAATCGCAGTGTCTCGGGGTAAGAAAAGGCCACGGTTGCCTGAGTATAAAAAATATTTGAGTGTGTATGACCTGCGGCAGAAGAAATGGTCGTGGAAGGCGATAGCACGCAAGGTTGCTAAGGATGACTCTGGCGATGCGATTCGCAAAGTAAAAAAATATCTTCAGAAATGTAGAAGTTTAATCGACGGAGGTTATGCTCAAATAAGGTAGAACTAAATCTGCCACTATCACAAGTGGTATGCTTCAAGTAGAATTAATCCTGTACGAAGTGGTGTGCAGGATTTTTTTATTTGGAGAATGTGATAACGATGAGCGAACTCGTGGTTTCTGAAATTCAAGTTTACCCAGTTAAGCCTCAGAATGGTCTTGTCGCTTTTGCCTCCTGCATCATTTATAATCGTTTTTACATAGGTAATGTTGCTATATACACGTCTCCGACCGCGGTCGATGGATATCGACTTGTATACCCCGTAAAAACACTACCAAATGGCAAGGAGATACACTGTGTCCACCCTATAACCAAAGATGCAGGGGCGGCCGTAAAACGTGCGATTATAGGAAAATTTGAATATGTGATGAAAACACAAGGGAAAAATAATGGAATCTGTCGAGAAAGATAAGGGTTTTGCAAAATTATTTAATGTTATTATACGTGATGGAACGTGGGCAAAATGGTCTCCCAAAGCGCAGGCCGTATATGTGGTTATTTTGTCTCGGGCGAATTATGCAACTCGCAAAGCAATTGTAACTATTCCGACGATTGTTAAAGAATCTGGTGTCTCAAAAGATAGTGTACAAGAAGCTATCATAGAGCTTGAAGTATCTGGATATCTGAGTAAAAAACGAGGAGGGGCGGGTATCAAGTTTATGAATATCTATACAGTGTATAAAAAAAAGAGCCTCAAACCGCTTATTCACAACATTAATCGGGAAAAAACCGTTAAATGTAAGCCTAAACGAGACCCGTCAACTGGAAAGTTTATTGGTACGGCGGAAAAAACCGTGGACTATTTGGGGGCAAATACCGTAAACCACATTTCACGGGAAAATCACGGCAAGGAAGAGAATTTAGAGACTAATAATAGAGACAGCGATGGCTCGGCTTCGGCTTTTTCGGAGAGCCAAGCCTCGCCAATCTCGCCGATGCTACAAGGGATGATAGGGCACACAATCAATTCAGTTCACGAATTAAGGATAGTAGTCAATCAATGTGGAAATGAGGCGTTAAAGCGTATTCAAAGCGGAGAGATAAAGTTGGCAAGCAATGTGCATCTCGAAGAAGTCATGAACAAAGGAGGACAGTATGAAGAAAAAAGAGCGTTTCAAGTTAGGTTCAAAAAGCAATCCAATTAAGATTTTGCTGTCAACAAAACAAAGGAAGAGGTTGTTTGATAAAGGATTGGTCAGCGCGATTGGAAGCGACGGGAAAGGAATATGTCTTATATGTGATAAAAAAGTGCCATGAGGAGCGTTCCGATTATGCCGACACCCAGTGGATGTCTAATGATGAGCAGACAGCGAAGAATCTGATTGCATGCAAAGGTGATAAGTCTATTCGACTGTTACGTTCAGGGAGGATAAAGTTAGAGGAAGGAGTTAGCCTTGATGAAGTTATTAACCCCAGTAAAGGCGATACGGGCAAAGTGTCTTGATTGTTCTGGACATCGACCGTCTAAGGTAAGAAATTGTCCGGTGATGGATTGCGTGCTATTCCACTACCGCATGGGACATAACCCTAACCGGTCTGGGATAGGTCGTAAAATGGGTCAGATTTCACTAAAACAGGCCAGTAGAGATGGGGGGCAAGAGCAAGACATATCAAAGCAAGGGTAACGTTAGGGGGAGCGTCATTATACAGGCCGAGTGAGCAAAAATGAGCAATTTTAGGCCGGTAGTGAACAAAACCGAACAAAATATCCCCAAGAACGTACCAAAACTTACCAAAAGCAAGGATAAAACTGACAAACTCTAAAAATCAACAAAATCGCAAACATCAGCAGTGAATAAAAAAAAGAGGTACGATGGTACTGAGCAGGGAAGCGTTCATGAAAGCTATGGAAGGCGGTCTTGAGGGTTGTACCGAGGCTTCCATTGCGGTCGAATGTGAAAGCGATGAAGTCATGACCAAAGACGACTTCGAAGCGGCCACGGACTTTATAGCAGACTTGCTCCTGCAAAACCATCTGGTAGGCCTAAACGATACGGGGTATGAATTGGCTTGACATGAAAATATAACTATGGTAAAGTATGGTAACAATGAAAAAGCGATATTACATATCAGACATCATCAAAGAATTGGGCATCTGCCGGAAGACCTATTATCTCTGGGAAGCGGCAAAGAAGATACCGCTTGCCCGTAGAGACCCCATAAACCGATATAGATACTGGACATCAGAAGACCTTAAAAAATTAAGAAGGGTAACGGGTAGGGAATAGAGTTTATGGATTGCGACAACAGGGAGGTAGCAAATGGCATGGGACGATGCGTCTAATCCTGTGATTAAACAAACAAGTAAGGATACTATCGACGCGATAAATCATCTCGATAGTTCAGTCAAGAAGCTTGACGACTCGACCACACGTGCCAATAGAATAATGATTTGGCTAAACATTATTATGGTGGTTTTAACTATTGCGATATTAGGGCTGTCTTTTGTCATGGTGATAAAATAACAGGAGTATAATGAACACCAAAGCCATAGCCTACTGCCGATGCTCGACAGACAAGCAAGAAGCCAGTATTCCTTCTCAAAAGAAGGCGATACAGGAATATGCCCAGAAGCATAGCCTTCAAATAATTCGATGGTTTGAGGTTGAGGGTAAGAGTGGACGGAACGCCGAGGAACGGCCGGCTTTTATGGAGATGATTGGACATATCAAAAGCAGTCAGGACTTCAAGTTTGTACTCGTGTACGATGTATCACGGTGGGGTCGATTTGAGAATCCTAAGGAAGCGACGTACTGGGAAGTCGAATGTGAAAAGCACGGTAAAAAGGTTAAATATTGCACCGAAGAAGGTGTCAACGGTGACGATA
>Ga0172375_10005563_pt1 | contig 18117 bp, 13 predicted proteins | sample LakKiv1m_FD_114537 | JGI IMG/M metagenome (GOLD analysis project Ga0172375, IMG submission 114537) | Freshwater microbial communities from Kabuno Bay, South-Kivu, Congo - kab_092012_11.1m | ecosystem: Environmental > Aquatic > Freshwater > Lake | place: Democratic Republic of the Congo...
CGAGCACGGCGAAGACTGCGATTGCGGCTGCCACGATGAAGAGGAAAAGCCCGCCGAATAAGCCTGCTGAATAAATCCAGATAAGAAGCGAAGGTCGAAAGATCTTCGCTTTTTTATTGTTTTCTAACCAGCTAATTACATTACTTCCCTTCTGGAAGTCATCTCAAAACCCATTTTTTGTCATCCTGAGCGCAGCGAAGGATCTTTCTCTAACCTTTATTTTGCTTCAGATTCTTCGCTGCGCTCAGAATGACAGACCTGCCAACCTCTTGTTTTGAGATGGCTTCCAGTTTGAATAGTCTCGACAAATATTTCAGGCTGTGTTAACAGAAGGAGAAACGCAGTTCTACGTTAAGAACAATATTGCAGGTAAGAAGAATATAATGCGTCCCCACTGGACAATATGGCTGGCTATTGTGCTTATAAGTGTCTGCGCCGGAATCGGCGGGTATGCTTTTGTTTACGCCAAAGGCTACTCGTACCTGACCGACGATCCGCAGGCCTGCCTGAACTGCCACGCCATGACAGATCACTTCAACGGCTGGGTGCGCTCCAGCCATCATATCGGAGCGGTCTGCAACAACTGTCATGCGCCGCATTCGTTCATCGGCAAATATTACACCAAGGGGCTGAACGGCTTCTGGCATTCATTCTATTTTACCAGCGGCAACTTTCCCGATGTCATTCAGGCTACACCGCGCAACAAGGGCATTGCGGAAGCGGCCTGCCGCAATTGTCACAGTGACATGGTCGATGCAGTAGAAATGTTAAGCGATGAATCCGATCCGCTTGAGTGCAACCGCTGTCATGACACGGTCGGACACCCGAACGGTTTCTAATACGTCTACATGACGCATGGAGGTTGATGAACATGGCATCCGGCAACAACAAATCTTCGCGAAGCTTATTATGGCTGCTTATCGGCGCAGTCGGTCTGGCGTCCGCGCTTATCGGCGTCGGAGTCGCCGCGCTTATAGCCGACATAGCCGTTAAAAAGCAGGAGTCGGTTAACCCGTTTTACCGTGTGGCCGACTTGAACAACGAGACCGAAGACCCGGCCATCTGGGGGCGCAACTTCCCCTTCCAGTACGACACCTATCTCAAAACCGCCGATCAGGTGCGCACTCGTTACGGCGGCAGCGAAGCCCTGCCGCGCACGCCGTCCGACGCCGACCCGCGCTCCATTGTGGCGCAGTCGCGTCTGGAGGAAGATCCGCGCCTTAAAATAATGTGGGCCGGTTACGCCTTTGCAAAAGATTTCCGCGAGGAACGCGGGCACGCCTACATGCTGCTCGATCAGATTTACACCGAGCGTCAGCAGGTGGTAAAGCAGCCCGGCACCTGTATTCATTGCCATGCATCGACTTATGTTCCATATAAGAAAGCAGGCGGCGGCGATCTGATGAAGGGATTTGAAGTCGTCAACCAGATGCCCTACTCCGAAGCACAGAAGCTTTTCAAGCACCCGGTGGCCTGTATCGACTGCCACGACCCGGTCACAATGCGCCTGCGCATCACCAAGCCGGGCTTCCTGGAAGGCATAAAAGTTCTGAAGGCCAGTCAGGGCATAGCCGATTACGATCCGAACACCATGGCGTCCCGCCAGGAAATGCGCGCCTTCGTCTGCGGCCAGTGCCATGTCGAATATTACTTCAAAGGCCCCGAAAAACGTCTGACCTATCCGTGGCACAAGGGTCTGCGCGTCGATCAGAGCTATGAATATTACAACGAAGTCGGCTTCAAAGACTGGGTGCATGCCGAGACCGGAGCCAATACGCTGAAGACTCAGCATCCCGAATTCGAGACGTGGAGCCAGGGCGTACATGCCCGTTCGGGCGTATCCTGCGCCGACTGCCATATGCCATACACGCGCAACGGTGCCATGAAGATGAGCGATCATCATGTTCAGAGCCCGCTGCTCAACATCAACCGCGCCTGCCAGACCTGCCACAAGTTCTCGGAAGCCGAGCTTAAAGCGCGCGTCGAAGCCATTCAGGAAAATACCTACCGTGGCCGCAATCTGGCCATGGATGCGCTGGTGGCGCTGATCGGCGACATAAAGAATGCCAGAGCCGCAGGTAAAACCGACGCGGAACTGGCTGCGGCGCTTGAAATGCAGCGCAGGGCGCAGTATTACCTCGACTTCATAGAAGCCGAAAACTCCATGGGCTTCCACGCTCCGGCGGAAGCTCTGCGCATTCTGGGCGAGTCCATGAACCTGTCGCGTCAGGGACAGATTGCAGTGCGCGACCCGGCTTATGTTCCGGTGACCGAACCCAGCGTCGCCCCGAAATAAGCAAATAAAGATTCAACGCAGAAAAGAAAACGCTCTTTCGGAGAACCGGAAGAGCGTTTTTTGCTAAATATTATTCGATTACTGAACTTTATTTTTATGTCTCTGCTGCCATTCTCTCGCAAGTTTTTGAGCTTGTGTAATTTGTTGCAGTGACATATCTTCTTCAATGCTAGATCTGTCGTAGCTACCTCTATTAAAACCATTTGCAACTGCAAGGTTAAACCACATATGGGCTTGAACTTCAAAATCTTTTGTTTCGGCTGTTTTACCGAAGGTCAGCACGGCATTAAGCTCAGCATCATAGTCAAATCCAGGATTAAAGCTGGCGCTTTCTCTGACATTCATTCTTAATTCATTTTCGCTTGAGCTAATCTTGGCAAATTTCCAACATATTTCTCCCAACTTATACATTGCCTCGGAATCTCCCAATTCCGCAGCCTTACGAAAATATTTTATCGCCGTTTTATAATCCTGAAGCATTCTGTCGCCATCCAGGTAACTGTAGGCCAGTTTGAGACAAGCAGATGGTTCGCCCAAATCACAACTTTTATTGTAGTATCCAAAAGCTTTATCTATGTCTTTAATCAGCACAGACCCTTCCAATATCAACGCTCCGCATCCTTTACAGGCAAGAGCAGAGGTCTGTTTATATGAAGAATTCGTTTTGTATGCAACGGATTCGCACGATTTTTTATATAGATCGAAGGCTTTTTGTTTATCGTAAAGCCCTTTTTCACCTTGATCCCATTTGCCGGCAAGTTGATTACAAATAAAAATATTGCCTTTAAAACACTGGTCTTCTTGAAAAGTTCTTGCTCGTTTATAGTATTCTTGAGCCTTAGAGTCATCTTATGAAATATCGGTTGTGCCCGCTCTGTATAAATCACCAAGATATTCACAAGCTCCCATTACATTGTCATTACAGAGCTTTTCTGAAAGTGTTCTCATGGTTGAAATATTAACAGCAACCTTCTTACCTATATAAAGCCCCCACAAAAACACACAACTATATTTCAAACTATCGGCACATTCTTGGTGCAATATAGTGCGAGCCGTTTTGTATAGCTCACCAGCTCTATCTGGCTTTGACTCCTTGCCTATTTTACGTTCGTTCAAGTTGGCAAAGAAAGCACAACCTAGCCCATCACCCTGATTACAAGCCATTTCTGCATATGCAAAAGCTTTATCCGGTTGGTTTTTTTCTGAACCACCAGCAGCCCATGAACAGGCTCGCGCGACTTTATTGGTATTACAGACTTGAAAATAATAGTTTACGAGTGATTGGTCGTAATAGTTGGCAGTTGCTAGAGTTGAATTAAGATATAATTCATCGCAACTTTTTTTATCTCCAGTGCTACAAGCTTTTTTCTGCGCATTGATATCGGCAGCAATAACCGAACCTGAAGACAGTATAGACAAGACAAAACATACCGTCACGATAAGAGAAAATAGTTGGACAGTTCTTCTCGTACTCATTTCTGACTCCTGTATTTGTCAATACTGCCTATCCGCAATCTGGATTCCCGCTTTTGCGGGAATGACATTCCATCACCGCCAAGAACGCTTACATCCCGGCGGCGTCCAGTACAGCGGGGATGTGGCGCTCCCAGCCGATAGCCATGATATGCACGCCATCAGCGACACCCTTCAGCCCGGTAATCAGGCGGGCGGCGATTTCGATGGATTTTCTGTAATAGTCCTCTTTGGCCACCGAAGCCATTTCGGCGATGATGTTTTCCGGCACGTCGATACCGGCAATGTTTTCGTTCATGAATTTCGCCATGGCGGGCGATTTGAGCAGAATTATTCCGGCTATAACGCGGGATTTGAGCGAAGCCGTCCCGTCGCGGAATTTTGCGAAATGTTCAATATTGAAAACCGGCTGCGTCTGAAAGAAATCAGCTCCGGCGCGGATTTTTTTCTCCATCTTCATAAGCTGCAATTCAGGGGCGTCGGACTCCGGCGATACCGCCGCTCCCAGAAAGAATTCCGTTGGAGAGGCTGTAAGTGTCTGTCCGGCCATATCGTGACCCTGGCGCAGACCGTCCAGAGCTTCGAGCAGGTTCACGGAATCGAGGTCGTAAACCGGCTTGGCCTGCGGATGGTCGCCCACTTTGGGATGATCGCCGCTTAAAACCAGCACGTTGCGGATGCCCAGCGCGTATGCTCCCAGCGCATCGGATTGCAGTCCCAGACGGTTGCGGTCACGGCAGGTAAGCTGAAAAACCGGCTCGATACCGTGCTGCATAAGTTTGACCGAAGCCGCTAAAGAAGAGGCACGCATGACCGAACTCTGATTGTCGGTGACGTTGACCACAGCCAGACGATCTTTAAAAGCCAGCAGCGGCTCTATTACTCTGTCTATATCCACGCCCTTGGGCGGACCTATTTCGGCTGTTATTGCGAAGTTGCCCCGGTCAAGTATGTCTTTCAATCGGCTCATAAGCGCTGCCTCTCTAAGTTCAGCTTTTTCACTCGTCGGAAGAGCGGAATTCTTTGCCGCCTGCAATAAATACCGGCTGGCCGTCACGGATTTCGATACGGCGCGGGCCATCCGATTTTATACGGTCGGGGGCGGATTGTATTTCTTTCAGGTTCTCCAGTTTGCCCAGCAGCTTCATGCGCTCGTATATAAGCACCCAGCCGCAATCGCGCTGCCGGTCGGCCTCACAGCGTCCGCCCTTTGAACCGCCGCAGGGACCGTTTACCAATCCTTTGGCGCATAGAGTCAGCGGACACAAACCGCCGGTGCGATCTGTAATGCAGTCGCCGCAGAGCGCACAATATTCTTTGAATACGCCTCTGAAATGCGACTCGCCGCCGAATACCGTGTCGCAGCCGGGATGAACCGACGCGCCGTCGGTGGCATCGATGACGGTATGCAGCGCCTGACCACAGGCCAGAACAAGATAAGTGTCAACGGTGATGTGAGCGGTGCGCAATTCGAGAACCGCTTTGCGGACAGTGCCCTGCGAGCAACAGGTTTCGGGAACGCAAGAACCGGCAACGGTTTTACCGGCCTCTTCAAGCAGTCGCTCCATTTCTTCGACCTGCTCCTGTCCGCCGGACAGGCACTGCGTAGCGCAGCTTCCACAGCCGAAAATGAAAACGCTGCTTTCACCTTCGAGCATCCGTAATATTTCCTTCAGCTTTTTCTGAACTGTTGCATGCATCGGCGTTTCTCCGCACTTCAGATATTTTAATTCTGCTCTTTTGCCCTCATAGTTACGGCTCAGAATTTTATTGATTCTACCAATTCCGGCGGGCAAGTACAATTGTTCAATGCCCGTAATGCAAAAAAAAACAGTCGGATTAGACCTTCGAAAGTATTTACTGGAAACTGCCGGATCAGATCAGCCGCAGGCCCTTCATGGCGGCGATAAGCTCGGAAGCTCTGCTCGGACTCATGCTGCGGGAATGATATATTCCATATGGCAACTGGTTTTCTTCCTGCAGATAAGCGGGCAGCGCCAGAAGAGTTTTTCTGACATCCTCTTCGCTGATGCCCATGCGGGCAGCAGAGTATTCAAGCTGAATAGTCGAAAGGAAAATTCTTATGGGTTCAATCGGCTGTCCCTGATAAAGCGAAGTGATGACCGAACCGAAACTGACCAGCTCGCCGTGAATGAAAGGCCGTTTGGTAATCCACTCGCAACAGTATGCGAAATAATGCTCGGAGCCCTCTTCCGGTCGGCTGTTGCCCCAGCGTTCGCACAGTTCGACTTCCTCGACATACAGATCAGCGATAAGCTTCAAACCGGTTTCGTCGCAGTCGCGTATATGCTCGGCACCTGCGAACAGACGGTCGAGCATGCTCTGTGAACGCGCCGCAAATTCGGGGTTATAGGCTTCGCCGATATCACGGCTGGCCAGTCGCCAGTCAAAAAGAGCAGTGTAGATCGACATGATATCGCAGATTCCGGCGCGATTCAGATGCTTCGGAGCCTTCTGTATAAGATCGAAGTCAACCAGCAGATGATCGGGCATGGCCCGTCCGATATAGCGCACTCTTTCACCCACACGTACACCAACTGCGGCTGTAAAGGGAGCGTCGACACTGAGAATCGACGGCACCATTACAAGACGGGCTCCACGCATCAGCGCATAAAGCTTGGCGGCATCGCAGGCCGAACCGCCACCAAGACCCCACACCACCGCGGCTTGCGGCAAGGCGGCCAGTTGTGCTTCGAGTTTCGACTGCTCCATTGCCACCGGTGCGACGGCAGCTTTGGGGACGCCCGGAAAATCAGCTTTCACAAGATCCCAGGCTTCCGGCGCACAGATTACAATGCAATCTTCGTAATAGGATTTATCCAGAGAAGAGATGATATTTCTGCCATAAACCGGGATGGCCTGCTTTATTTCCGTCATACTTCATTACTCCTGAAATAGAATCAGCTTATATCCTTATAATGTTTCATTAACATTGAATTTAACATATTCGCCAGTGGGAGCAGGAACGCTGCCCATGGCCACATGGAAATCACCGGTGGTGAGATTGGCGACCATGCTTTGTATGGTAGTTTCATTCGACAGACAATGCAGGTCAGTTCCCGGCTGGCCGCTTTCTATGTCGATGTTGTCACCCAGCCAGCGTATGAGTTTCTGCTCATTGATCGGAAATTCCGCCGGGCAGGCCAGTTGTTTGAAGCGATCATAGCGAAAATCACTGGTATCATCGCTCAGTGGAACCGCTGCAGGCGGGAATATGCCATCGCTGTAAATGGATGGATTGTCACGCTCGGTTTCCACTCCCCAGCAGATACCCTTGATGGGTTTTCTGACGCTGCTGTGGTTAGCGCTGTGCAATATCAGGGCGGCGTCTTTTTCCTGACCGGAGGCGATCAGAGTATGATAACCGTTGGTTCGCGGCGCACTGCGCAGAGTCTGAACCGCTCCGGCAAGCGTGTCTTCGTATTGCACCAGACTGCGATGAAGCAGAAACGTTGGAACACCGCCGTCACTGATATCTTCGGTACTGCCGGTAAGACTTTCTTCACTGACATATATCCCGGCGCGGTTAATGGCAGTAAGAGTGCCGATGGCTCCGGCCCAGCCCATGCTCCAGAATGGAATTCCTTCTGTCGGGATGTAATGGAAAAGTACGCAGAGCTCGTGGGCGACACCGAAAGGCGGCCAGTCGAGATTGCGCGCTGTCAGCATTTGCCCGCCTGCAACCGATGGCAGAAAAGCCGCCTGAGTGCAGGCGTGGAAAAAGCGATCTGAATGAATAAAACCGGCCTGTTCAACTATATCCAGGAAAACCTGCAACAGCAGAACATCTTCCCGCCTAAGCCCGGAAGCGGCAGCCAAGGCATCCATTTCGGCCTGATAATCGGCTGAAATCTGCTTTGAGAACAACTCCGCTTTATACCGGCACCATTCGATGAACTTCTCAATTTTAGCTTTGTCGCCCCCGAACAGTTCCATACCCAGGCTGGGAAAAACTCTATTTTCAATAAGCTCGAAATATGAACGACGCACCTCATCCTTAAGCAGAACGCCGTGTGCATTTCCGATTTCTTCAGGTGTCCCCTTGAGTTCTACTGTAATAATTCCATCGCGAACAACGCGACGCCCACTGACTGGCACCATAAATACCCCACTTTTAATCATATCAAGCCAGAATAAAATCTTCGTGAAAGCAGAAAAGTTTCACTGATAAAAACGGGCGGATTTTACCATTCACAAGCTGTTACGACAAACTTAATAGCAATAATATTGTGTCACTTCAGTTACTTATGACTCATCGGGCGCAACGCAAACCCACACGTTCATAGCGATATGGCAGGCCGAGGCCATCTCTTTCAGAGGAACGCAGGTAAGAAACCGGCGTAGAATAACTGCCGCCTCGTACTACTTTATTTATGGTAGTCGGAACCAGCCAGGCGCTGCCGTCCGTCGGAGCTCCGCCGTCCGTTTCGTAATCGCTGTGATAATAGTCCATAGTCCATTCCCACACGTTGCCGGGCATATCGTAAAGTTCGAAAAGATTAGGCTCAAGGCCTCTGGCCGGGTGAGTGTGATAATCCGAATTTTCGGTATACCAGGCCGAATCCTCAACACACGAGGAATCCATGCCGCAGGTGTATGCCAGCGACATTCCGGCTCTGGTGGCGTATTCCCATTCAGCCTCCGAAGGCAGGCGTGCTCCTATGCGGTTGCAGAACTGCGAGGCCTCGTACCAGTTCACCATTTCCACCGGACACTCCGGGCAATCCGGATGGCCATTGGATGGAGTGAAATATGCCGGGTTAAGTCCGGTGACAGCCATATAATCAAGCTGTGTAACTTCGTTGACCATGATTGAGAAATCCGGCACTTCAACAACATGAGAAGGATACTCGTCGTCTTTGCATTCCAGATCACCGGCGGAACAACCCATGAAATAATAACCGCCTGGAATGTCGGCCCAGCGGGTAAGTCTGCCCAGAGTGCGAACCGGTCGTATTCCTACGTAGGTCAAACGGTCAGCCGGCAGTATGCCGCTGCGACCGGAAATCCGGTTGCCTGAAGCCTGTGTTGCCCAGCTTCCACCACGCACCGTCTTTGTGGCTCCGAACTCATAGCCCTCCGGATCTGTTAGCGGATCAACGGAAGCAAGTTCACCGAACCAGTCCCAGGTGGGTTCAAAAATATTGCCAATCACATCGTACAGCCCCCAGGCATTAGGCTCAAGCTGGCCAGTCGGATGCGGCATCTGACCACTACCGGTATTGACATTATATTTATACCAGGCAATGAAATCGAGATTGTGCTCTATATCCAGGGCATTAATGCTGCCATCCTGGCTTTCGGTCGGATAGAAAGCGGCATAGGTGCCAGCGCGCGCGGCATATTCCCATTCGGCCTCCGTCGGCAGGCGATAGCCGACGCAATCGTAAATGCTTTCGACGCCATTCAGGGAAACGCTGGCGCTTTTTATGCCCTGCCGGGTTGAATCATAACACTGCATGTATTCATCTGCTTCCGAATCGTCCCGGCAGACAATATCTTCCAGGACAAAGCACTCCGGCAGTTCGGCGTTAAACGAAAGACGGTTCAGGTAAGCCGTGGCATCGTACCAGTTGATGTTTTCCACTGGGCAGGTGTCGCCACAAACCACTCCGCCACCGCCTTCAGCAAATCGACTGGGATTCCAGCCCATGACATATGCGAATTCCGCCTGTGTAACTTCGTAAATTTTGATTTCAAAAGCCCTGCTCAAAGTAACTTCATGCTGCATCTCACGCAGTTCGTTGTAACCAAGCTGATCAGACGGCGCACCCATTATAAAGGTGCCCGGCGCAACATAAATATAGCCATCGGTCAAGCCGGGCATATACAGATCCCAGGGTTCCTGATCCTCTTCCGGCTCAACTTCACCTTCATCCTCGTATTCATATTCTCCAGAATATTCAGGCTCGACCTCCGAATCGAATTCGTATTCTTCAATTTCGATTTCAGGCTCGGCTTCTAATTCGGTTTCCCAATCACCGTCTTCAGAGATCTCCATATCGGAATCGTTGTGCTTGTCATCTACATCAAAATCGTAACTCCACTCTTCATATGGCTCAGGATCAGAATCAAATTCCGCAGAGATATCCAGATCGCCATCAGGCGGTTCAAATTCCTGATCTTCCAGACCGTGTTCCCAGGCATATTCGTTATCGCCGTCGCCAGTGGACAGAAATGTCTTTCCCGCATTGGAGCTATCACAGGCAGAAGTCAGATAAAGCATCAATATAAAAGCAGAAAATAAATAAATACGCATCTTCGGGCCTCCCCTTTTGCAGCCTTTAGATATAAAAGGACTCACAAGAAATGGAATCCATACCTGAACTTAAATATAGCAATGATTATCCGGTTGTCCAGCGGCAGTTGTCGGCAATCTGTCGGCAAAAACAGGAAGCAGAATCAGCGCATGTAAGGCGCCAGCAGACGGGAGATTTCCTGCTGGCTGAAACCGATGCAGTCAGTATCAGAAGGCAGCAGCTCACTCATATCGTCCAGTCGATCCATAATTTCACTGCGTCCGGGGGCGTTGTATACATTCTCAATATCGTCCAGACTGGGATGCATATCCAGCAGTATCGACCAGCCGCGGTCATTAGCCAGATGCAATAGAGTTTCGATGGAATTCAGCACTTCCCGCTGGGCGACATGCAGCCAGAGTTCGGCCCGGGCATGTTTTTTTACACTGTCGAGCACTTCCAGCACCTGCTTGAAGTGCCCCGGACGACCGGCAACGGCGTCGTGAACCGCAACATCAGCCGACCATAAGGCAGCCCGGAACAGACATACCCCCGCCTGAGCATATGATTCGGCTCGTCGCGGCGAGTGCAGTGTGCGGCCCGAATATTCGATGGCCATTTCCAATTCGGGATTACCCTTTATATTTCCGAGAATCTGGCGAATCCAGGTGCCGTCAGCGTCGTCCTGTGGAATGACCAGAATGCGCCCGAAGGGAAAGGGCTTGAAGGCATCGAAAATGCGCTGCACATCTTCAGCGTCCACCGGCGGAGAATCCTGCTCGTGAATGCGGCTTTCTGCATTTTCGTGAAAAGCCGCCAGATGAGCGTAGCGGAAACGCAGCGGCAGTTCGGCTGTACGTTTGACAAGTGGCGGAACAAGGAGAGTGGATTGCACATCTTCCCGCTCCATAAGCTCCAGCGTTCTGGCGCATATCAGCGCCAGCTTGCCCAGAGTCGAAGACCAGCTTTCGGATTTGCTTTCGACGATGTTGTAACCAATATCAAGATTGGCTGTGTTCTTGAACAAGGGACGCGATTCGTCGCGGGGACGCAGTATTATTTCTCCGGTCCCCTCTTCCGCCGATACCTGGGCAATGACTTCATCGCTTTCGACAATAATATTGTCAAGCTGTACTTTCATGCGCTCGTCGGCCATGATGGCAAAGAATCCACCGGCACGTTCAAAGATAGAATTATCGGCAGCTTTGTTGAGAATACGTGGTTTCTGCATCTGCAGACCCGGTGTGATATTCGAATCATCACCGGCATCGAATTCTTCAAACTGCACTGTTTCTTCGCACCAGTTACAGACTTCGCAGTCGTGCAGACAGCGCCGCAGCCGGTCGAGCATCTCCGGCGTTTGAACCGCCTTGCGCGAGCCTTTATATTCGTACAGAATCTTGTCTTCCAGCAGGTAGGCGTATCGCTCTATCTCACTGCGTATGACCTGCGTACTCCACGAACGGCCATCCAGCTTGAGCGTATCGACACAACCTTTGTAATAAACCAGATTCTTAGGAGCTATCATGGTGCGCATGAGCACCCAGGGATTTTTCTGCACTTCGAGACGGCACTTCTGCAGACGTATACTCCATTCCTTCCAGGCTTCCTCAGGGTCGCTTTCCATAAGCGTAGGCAAAGCCTGATGGAACAACACCAGCGGACATTCGGGAATACAGGCGTTGTTGGGAATGACCTTCACTTCGACGCCCAGATTCTTTATCTGCCGCAGCTTTTCCGGGAAAAGATTATACGAATGATCCAGCAGAATCACGTCGGCCCCAACCCTGCGCTTCCACCAGGCTGCCACGTGCAGGCTGGTCATGTTGGCCGCGACTGAATTGGAAACCTTTATTTCCGGCAGTTCCTTCTTCACTCTGGCGGCCAGATCCACGTCGGCAAAGACCGCCGAAACAGGCCAGCCGCGTGACAGGCGCATACCCAGAAAATCCAGAATGCGGTCATGATTTTTGGAAACAACAAAAGTATTGAAAACATAGGAAAGCCGGATGCCCTTTTCTGCCAGAGCTTCAGCCAGCGGATTGATCTCGGCTTCGTATTCGGACAATTCCTGACGGGCGACCTGGCGGTGAGTTGAGGCCACATCCTGATGCGGAGAAAGATACACGTCTTCGATGAACCGCGCATAGGGCGAGATGGTTTTCCAGAAGTTTTTCTCCTGGTTGTATGGAACCGAAAGCTTCATGCCCAGTTCGAGTATGTCTTCGACCTCGAAGCGTGGAGGCAAAATCTCCAGTCCACAGTGATCGTCATTTCCACCATTCATATATTGTTCTCCTGCTTCCGGCTTGAGCCTGCCTTATTTGCGTCCGCGCGCAACTATTGACTTGAAGCGCGAAAGCTCCTCTTTCTTGAGATCACCAACCAGTATGGCCAGCAGGATTATTCCAACAATGACGCCCTTTACAATAAGAAACACTTTTGCTTCCGGCTGCCAGGCGAACGAGAAGGCAAACGCTGCAATGGCTGCAATCAGGCAGCGCAGAAGCGTTCGCAACGGGAATTTCACTCCGAAACGCCGCGATATCCACAGCCAGGCAGTAAGAGCGCCCAGTGTCATTACAACTGCGCTTGTAAATGCTGCGCCCATGGTTCCGGCCTGGCTGACAGCGAGAATATTAAGCAGCCCGGAACCCACCAGCATGACACCCATGATCTGTGCCGAGACCTGCGGTCTACCGGAACCGGAAGCGACAGTCGTGAATATCATCAGCATTGAAAACGACAGATAACCGATGGACAGCATGGTCATTTCCATTTGTCCATGCACAAAAATCGGAGTGAAGACGATCTTCAGAATATCTCCGGCGCAGGCTGCCGCACCAATGGCGAAGAGCGAGGCCATAAGCAGCGTATAGCGCGTGGCGTCGGTGATTATACGGCGGGTTCGTTCGCTCTCACCCTGGTATGTTTCTTTCGATACCAACGGGAAAAGCACCAGCGAAACTGCAATGACGCCAATATACGGCAAACGCGCCACCTGAACGGCTACGGAATAAATACCCACCAGCGAATTGCTTACTTCGGAGGCTTTTATACCCAGAACAGCCGCCAGTTGCGCTTCATGCCCATCGGCAACCCAGTCGGCCAGAAATGCCTTTACCATATAGAGGTCGGTGTTAATGAAGAGATTCATCAGCAGCGTGAAAATCATTATCCAGAACTGAAAGGCCATAAGTCTGCGCCAGCCGATGTCTTTGGTATACTCGCCGCCACGAGCCAGTATGGCGGACACTCCCAGCATAACAACAGCAGTAGCCAGAAATCCGCCAATTGCGCCGTAAACGCCAAAACCGATGACCACCAGCAGCACAATCAGTCCGACCTTTAGTGTGGCGAACATGATGTCCATAAGGGCCTGTCGGAAAAAGAGACGGCGTCCGTTGAATGTGCCGATGAAAACTGCATACAGCGAATAGCAGAAAACGATGGGAGCCGATGCCTGAATGTAAGGCGTAAGCCTGGGATCTTTAAGCAGCCAGGAGATTAACGGTGCGGCTGCTACAAGCGCAATTGTCACAACTCCGCCGAATACCAGTTGCAGCCTTACGGCCTGTCTGCGCACAGAGGCATAGCGACTTGGATCTTCAGAGATGAACTTGGATACCGATTGCAGAGTCCCGGCGATCATCATCATGGTGATCGGATTCAGGATGCCCATTATGACTGTATACAAACCATAAAGGTCAGCCCGCTCGACTTCACTTTTTCCGATGAATCGAGGCAGCAGAGTAAGAAGCATTACGCCTGTAAAGACGAAATAGCCCTTGGCTGTGGCTATCCACAAAGCGCCGCGCCCTACAGTGCGCGTTTCTTTTAATGCATCATCCTTCTGAGTTACTTCATTCTGCATAAGTCAAACCTTGATTTTATGAGCTCCGCTAGAAACGGAACCTTGTTACTAAGGATACGCTTTCTCCATCTGTCGTCGGGGCGACAACCACGTCTTTTTCTGGCGCCCAGACAAAAAGTGCAATGCTCGCCAGAGTTCCGGCTGCGCCCAGTCCCATCAGCACTCCGCCGCCTACACGGGTACGGTAACCTTCTTCGCGCTCATTTTTATAATTGCTGGATACTTCCACATAGTTTGTGGCGTTAGCATAATGATCCTGCGCCTCGAGTTCGAGGAATATTCCGAAGCCCAGCGCCAGAACCGAAGCCACTCCGGTAAAAATGCCGGGGCGATAGTCGGGTCGCTTCTCGCTTTCTTCACCCGGCTTCAGCGACAGACCGGATTCAAGCTCCGGATCAATCTTCAGATGCTCACCCGGCTGTATGCGCAGTTTGCGGGTATGCGTAACGTAACCGGGGCGCACCACGGCGATTTCATACACTCCGGCAGGCAGATCAGCTTTATATATACCTTCGGCCACCTTGCCGCCGTCGAGGTAAATTTCGACGTTCTTTGTACTGGTGGGAATAACTTCCAGATGCCCGACTTCGGCCTGAAACATATGTTTGACGCGCACCAGATCTTCTGGCGGGACTTCCACCACGACTTCAGTGTCTTCAAAGGGCGGCAGATGAAATTTAAGGCGGTGTTCGCCCGCAGCGACATCGCGCAGCACCATCGGCGCGACGCCGACTTCCTTGCCATCCAGCAGCACTGCGGCCCCTACCGGTTCGGAATCGATCAGCACTTCACCGCGCTTCTTCTCAAGGTCGAATGCCAGACTTTCGGCGCAGGCGTCGGGAAAAATCAGAGTCTGCTTCAGTTCCGGCAGGCCTTCGTGCACAAACCTGACTTCAAGGCGCGTACCGGCTATTGAGCGCAGATGCATAGGCGTGTAGCCGAACAGCCGTTCACCAACAAAAACCTGTGAATTTATCGGAAATGTCGCAAGACGTAATGCTCCCTGCCCTGCCGCAATAACCTGTTTATAGCCAAGGATGTCAGCCAGCATGTTTTCTATAAGCGACGCAGCCGCCGCTTCTTCGGGCAGAGACTCCGAAAACTCGCGCTGGCTTTCAGCCGATTTCATTATAAGGCGCATAACCAGCCAGCCGTCGCTACGCGGGGTAAACGACAAGCGCAGGCTCTGTGTAATGCCGTATTTCTGCATGAGCATGGTACGGCAGTCGTCGGGTAATTCGCATTTCAACGCACCGCTGTTGCGTTCCCACGAAACCTGCTGGACCAGTTCTTCATGCAGATATAATGCTATTCTTTCGCTGGAAGCCAGAATATCAAGCATATTGCGCTGCAGGTCATTCTTCAGGGTCTGGCTGATATTGCCCTCGATGGGTTCCAGAACAATTTTTACGACCGTCTGCTGTTCGCCGATAAGTGTCTGGGCCCCGACTTGCGAGGCAGATAAGCAGAACGCCGCTGCAATAAACAGGAGCGTCAGTCCGCGCATCAAAGACTTGAATTCTTTCAGAATACACATGCGGTTTATTTCTCCGCCGATGGCAGGCTGCCGGATGAGGCTGCAATCGGTTTGACAGCGGTGACATTTGCAAAAGCTACCGGTTGAGCCTTGCCTTTAACGGCAATCGGTTCAAGAATTTCGTATTCGAAAATATCCTTTACGCTTTCGAGCGCAGCCGGCGTCAGCAGAGTCTGACCATCTGCGGCTTTGGACTCGGCACGCTGGGCCAGATTGACGGTATCACCCATGACGGTCCACTCCAGACGGTCGGTCGAACCTACATGCCCGGCAACAACTTCACCCAGATTGATACCGATACCCATTCGCAGAGTCTTCAATCCCGCGGCGGCCTGCTGGGCATTGAAATTCTTCAATTCGGCATGCATTGCCAGAGCGGCTTTTGCGGCGTTTTCGGCGCTGGTTTCGGCGTCAATTACACCGCCCCATACCGCCATGACCGCATCGCCGATGAACTTATTTACCAGACCGCCGTTATCTTCTATGATTTTCACCATACGGGTGAAATATGCATTCAGTATCGTCACCAGTTCCTGCGCACTCATACCTTCGGACATGCTGGTGAACCCGCGAATGTCCGAGAACATGACGGCCACGGTAGTGGTGGATCCGCCCATTTCGATACGGCGGCTTTCGAGCACACGCTGTACGACGCGTGCGTCTACAAACTTACCGAAAGTGCTGCGTATGAATTCGCGCTGACGCAGACCCTCGATCATTTCGTTGAAGCCGCGCGACAACAAACCCAGCTCGTTGGCGCTGTGGATATCGATATTGTGGGTGAAATCGCCGTTACGCACCAGAGCCAGAGCGTCTTTAAGTTCACTGACGGGCTCCAGAATGGAGTTGGCTTGAATGCCCGCCAGATAAATGGCGAAAAGAACACCCACCACATAAAGGATAAGGCTGGCTATCAGTGCATTTACATCATATGAGCTGATGCTTGAAAACGACAGAGCCATAAGTTTGTCGATTATGCGCCCGGCCAGATATACGAGAACGATCATGAAAGGTATGGTGCTGAAAATGCTTATGTAGCGCAGAGTGCGCCGCAGTGAAGGGTTGCGCTCCAGAAAAGACAGCGCCAGTGAGCCGATGGCGGTGAAGAATACCACCGCAGAGGCACAGGACAGCGCCAGCTTAAGGTCGCGGCTGGGAGCATAGGAGACCAGTGTTAAAGTGAGCGGCGGAGTAAGCAGCAGCACCAGTATCCGATAGCGTGTTTTAACATGCGTAAACTTGGCATGCAGACGCCCCAGCAGTAGATGGCCGATAAAATCGGCAGCAGATTTAAGCATACGCAGAAAGACTGTAATTATCTTTCCGCCGAAGTTGCGCAGCAGTATCGCCAGAGAAGCGCCAAGCGACGCCGCTGAAATCGCCGCCAGGAGCCAGAAAAGGAACATGCCGCGATAACTCATCCAGCGTGCGCCTAAAAGCAGCGTCATTAAAAGCAGACCCGCCAGAGTCAGAGCGAAAGTCAGACGGCGCTGACGCTCTTCGACCATGCCTTTTATGGCCAGCAGCCACAACAGAATAAGACCGCAGCCTAAAACAGTGCTGCCGGCGGTGCCTGTGAAAAACACTTTGGGGTAAACGAAAGCAGCCGCATAACCGGTATAGATCAGACTTTTAGGCTGAGGCGATTGCAGATAACGGATGAAATGCTGCGCGGCCTGATCCGGCTTGCCGTCGCGGGCCAGCACCAGACCCAGGCGCAGAATGGTGTCGATGTTTTCAGGATCAACCGCCAGCGAGGCTTCCAGTTCGGATACGGCCTGCTTGAGGTCGCCCATGCGCTCGTACAGCGCCGCCAGCGTCATATAATCGCGCAGATCCTTGCCCGGCTTGCGCTTGATGCGATCCGCCAGCGGCACCAGATCCTTTATGTGCAGGTCTTCCAGAATGCCCAGGCTGGTCTGCATGAGCAGGCTTTCTTCGAAGGTGCTCTGCGTAAGATCGACTACGCCGGTCAGACGGTTTTCGGACTGCAGATGACGATAGGATTCCAGCGCCAGCTTCAAGGCTTCGACATCATCGGGATTCTTCTGCAGAAAGCCGTTAAGTGCCTCCAGAGCCTTCTCGTATTCGCCGGACTGATACGCAGCGACGGCATCCGGCGGGACTGCGGCATAAAGCGCCTGTAGGCTGCCCAGCCACAGCGCCGCGATAAGAATTATGCCGTATTTAATGCCGCCCCTGAATTTCATGAATTGCGGTCCGATCCCGTTATTATTAATCAGCTTTTTTATTAAACGATGAACGCATACGCAGGCTGAAGAAAAGGCCCATCAGAGCGATTACCGCAAAGGCTGCACCGTAATCAATGCCCTGTGACTGATCGCAGGCGCAGACGGTTTTACATTCTTTGCGGGTATTGGTGCTGTTTGCCGTTTCGGTCTCATCGGCAGTCAGTTTGGAGTTGCATTCGGCATCGTCCGGCCATTCTTCGTCATCCGGGCAGGCCGTCGGAATGCATAAGGGCTGCCCGGCGAGATTGGACTGCAAACACTGCGAAACATGTCCGCAATCGGAATCCGCCTTGCAGTTCAGCGAACAGAATCCGCTGGAGGCTTCCGGCAATATGCACTGCAAACCGTCGGGACAATCGGCCCCGGCGGAACATTTTTTGCCGACATAAGCGCTGTCGCCCGAATCGCTGATGCATTCTTCTCCG